>Ga0126305_10000185_pt1 | contig 27593 bp, 27 predicted proteins | sample Plot26_FD_92536 | JGI IMG/M metagenome (GOLD analysis project Ga0126305, IMG submission 92536) | Serpentine soil microbial communities from UC McLaughlin Reserve, CA, USA - Plot26 | ecosystem: Environmental > Terrestrial > Soil > Grasslands | place: USA: UC McLaughlin Reserve, Lake County... | reverse complement strand
CGCCGGCGAGGCGAACGTGCCGTTCTTCTCCATCTCCGGCTCCGACTTCGTCGAGATGTTCGTCGGCGTCGGCGCCTCGCGCGTGCGCGACCTGTTCGAGCAGGGCAAGAAGAACGCTCCCTGCATCATCTTCATCGACGAGATCGACGCCGTCGGCCGCCACCGCGGCGCCGGCCTGGGCGGCGGCCACGACGAGCGGGAGCAGACGCTCAACCAGCTCCTGGTCGAGATGGACGGCTTCGAGTCCAACGAGGGCGTCATCCTGATCGCCGCCACCAACCGGCCCGACGTGCTCGATCCGGCCCTGCTGCGCCCCGGCCGCTTCGACCGCCGCGTGGTCGTCGACCGGCCCGACATCAACGGCCGCCTGGGGATCCTCAAGGTCCACACGCGCAACATCCCCCTCGACGAGAGCGTCAACCTGATGGTGATCGCCCGGGGCACCCCCGGCTTCGCGGGCGCCGACCTGTCCAACCTGGTCAACGAGGCCGCCCTGATCGCGGCCCGGCGCAACAAGAAGAAGGTCGACATGGGGGACTTCGAGTTCGCCAAGGACAAGGTGATGATGGGCGTCGAGCGCAAGACGATGATGCTGACCGACGAGGAGAAGACCGTCACCGCCTATCACGAGGCGGGGCACGCCCTGGTCGCCTGCTTCACGCCCGGCGCGGACCCGCTGCACAAGGTCACCATCATCCCCCGCGGCCGGGCGCTGGGCCTCACCATGCAGCTTCCGACCGAGGACAAATACACCTACCGCAAGCAGTACGTCCAGGCGCAGATCGCCATCCTGATGGGCGGCCGGGTGGCCGAGGAGCTGACGCAGGACGACATCACGACCGGCGCCGGCAACGACATCGAGCGCGCCACCGACATGGCCCGCCGGATGGTCTGCGAGTGGGGCATGTCCGAGCTCGGCCCCCTCTCCTACGGCAGCAAGGAGGAGCCGGTGTTCCTGGGCCGCGACTTTGCCCAGCGCTCGGACTACAGTCAGGATACGGCGATCCGCATCGACCACGAGGTCAGCCGCATCGTCCAGACCGGCTACGAGCAGGCCAAGGAGGTCCTCACCCAGTTCCGGGCGGTGCTCGACCGCGTGGCCCACGACCTGCTCGAGCGCGAGACGCTCGACGGCGAGGAGGTCTACGACACCATCCGCACGATGACGGGCCGCGAGCACGCTCCCACCCGTCCCGTGCCGCCCGGCGAGGGGCTCGTCGTGGGCGGGCTCGAGGTGCCGGAGGCGGTGATCTCTCCCGTCGCCGTGACCCACCCCGCCGGAACCTCCGGGCAGGAAGTCGACGCCGAGGTCGCCGGGGCGCAGCGCCGCTCCGTTCAGGTGTCCGAGCCCGAGCAGTCGGCGTGATCCATGGCCTGGTTCGGCGTGTGGCTGGGGTGGTGAGGGCTCCAGCCACGCGATAGACTTCCCCAGAGGCCTCATCTCCCTCGCCCCTGGATGCAGACCGCGACCCTACCCCACACCGCCCGGACCTGGACCCTCCGTCTGCCCCGTGGCCGTTCCCTCGAGCTGGGAGGGCGCCCGCGGGTGATGGGCGTCCTCAATCTCACCCCCGACTCGTTCAGCGATGGCGGCCTCTGGGACGACCCCGCCCAGGCCGTCGAGCGGGGCCTCGCGATGCTCGCCGAGGGCGCCGACCTGCTCGACCTCGGCGCCGAGTCCACGCGGCCCGGCGGCGGCGTCTACGGCGGCGGCGCGCGGACTGTGCCGCCCGGAGAAGAAGCGGCGCGCCTCCTGCCCGTGCTGGAGGGCCTGCGGCGGCATACGGATGCGCCCCTCTCCGTCGACACCCGCAAGGGCGAGGTGGCCCGCCAGGCCCTGGCGGCCGGCGCCGACCTGATCAACGACGTCAGCGCCCTCGGGGACCCCGAGCTCGCCCAGGCGGTGGCCGAGGCCGGCTGCCCGCTGGTGCTGATGCACAGCCGCGGCGACCTCGCCACCATGCAGCAGGGCATCCGCTTCCATGACCTCCTCAGAGAGGTGCGCGGCGAGCTGGCTGCCGCAGCCGGGCGTGCCAGGGCGGCTGGCATCGACGAATCGCAGCTCATCCTCGATCCCGGCATCGGCTTCGGCAAGACCGCGGCGCAGAACCTGGCGCTCCTGGCCCGCCTGAACGAGCTCGCCGGGCTCGGCCGGCCGCTGCTGGTGGGCGCCAGCCGCAAGAGCTTCATCGCCAAGGCCGCGGCGCGGCCGGACGCTCCCGAGGCGCCGCCCGCCGCCCGCCTGGGCGGCAGCCTGGCGGCCGTGGCCTGGGCGGCGGCCCTGCCGGCCGCCCTGGTGCGCGTCCACGATGTCGCCGAGACGGCGCAGTTCCTCGACGTCTGGCAGGCCATCGCGCAGCAGCGGGAGGGCGGCGCGTGACGTTCCTCCGCTTCCTCGAGATCCTGACCTGGCGCGACGCCATCGACGTGCTGGCGGTGGCGATCATCATCTACAACCTGCTGCTGCTGATCCGCGGCACGCGAGCCGTGCAGATGCTGCTCGGCCTCTTCTTCCTGGGCCTGGTCTACTACGCCGCCATCCTGGCCGAGCTGCCCACCCTGCAGCGGATCCTCGAGAACCTGCTGATCGTCCTCCCCTTCGCCGTCATCGTCCTGTTCCAGGGCGAGATCCGCCGCGCCCTCGCCGATTTCGGGCGCAATCCCCTATGGGGGCTCGCCAAGCAGCAGAAGGTGGTGGCTTCGTTCAGCGAGATCGTGCTCGCCGCCACCACGCTCGCTTCCCGCCGCGTCGGCGCCCTGATCGTCATCGAGCGGCTGCACGGGCTGCGCAACTACATCGAGAACGGCATCGGCCTCGACGCCGTCGCCTCTTACGACCTGCTGATCAACATCTTCATGCCCGACACGCCGCTCCACGACGGCGCCGTCATCGTCCAGGACGACCGCATCGCCGCCGCGGCCTGCTTCCTGCCGCTGACGCCCAACCCGGAGCTGTCCAAGGAGTTCGGGACCCGCCACCGCGCGGCCCTCGGCATCACCGAGGAGACCGACGCCGTGGCCGTGGTCGTCTCCGAGGAGACGGGGGTCATCTCGGTGGCATTCAACGGCAATCTCATCCGCGACCTCGACAGCAACAGCCTGCGCGCCACCCTGTACAAGTACCTGGTGACGGACCTCTATCCGCAGGGCGGCAAGCCGTGAGCGAGCGGGCGCGCACCTGGCTGCTGCGGCTGCTGGCCCTCGGCATTGCCGTCGGCATCTGGTTCAACGCCTCGGTCGAGGACCGGCTCGTCTCCAGCGAGAAGGTGGTGGAGGCGGGCGTCGCCTACAACCGGCCGCGCGGCTTTCTGATCGTCAACCCGACGACCCAGACCGTGAACGTGCGCCTGATCGGCAGCAAGAAGGCCATCCGCCAGCTCAACCCCTACATGGTGAACGTGCAGGTCGAGCTGTCGCAGCGGCAGGAGGGGTCCGCGACCATCGCGCTCAACCGGGACAACGTGCAGGCCCCGGACGGCCTGGAGGTCGTCTCGATCGAGCCCGGCACGATCCGGGTGGACCTCGAGCGGGAGGTCACGCAGCGCGTGACGGTGGTGCCGCGGCTCGCCGGCAAGCTGGCGCCGGGCTTCCTCATGGACGAGCCCGAGGTCTTCCCCAGCCAGGTGCTGGTGACCGGCCCCAAGTCGATGCTCGCCCGCATCGAGACGCTCTCGACCGGCCCGATCGACCTCGCCGGCCGCGCCGCGACCTTCGAGGAGACGGTGCCGGTGATCTCTCCCGACCCGCTGATCCAGATCGTCCAGCCTTCGACCGTCACCATCCGCATCCCCGTGAAGCCGCCGGCCGAGGCAGAGGCCGGGGCGCCCGACACCCGAAAGGAAACGCCTTGAGCAACGCTTCGCCCCGACTGTTCGGCACCGACGGCATCCGCGGCCGTTTCGGCGAGCCTCCCCTCGACCGTGCGACCGTGACCGCGCTCGCCGTCCAGCTCGCCGCCACCCTGCGGGAGCGCGGCAACGGCGCGCCGCCCCGAATCGTGCTCGGCGGCGATACCCGCGAGAGCACGCCCGAGATCTGCCGCTGGCTGGCGGCCGGACTTGGCGATGGCGGGATCGACGTGCGCTACGCGGGCGTGATCCCCACGCCGGGCGTGGCCTATCTCGCCCGCCAGTTGGACGCGGCTGCCGGCGTCGTCGTCTCGGCGAGCCATAACCCTTACCCGGACAACGGCATCAAGCTCCTCGATCCGCGAGGCTTCAAGTGGAGCGACGAGGACGAGCTGGCCTTGGAGCGGCGTCTGGGAGCGTCATCAGGGGCGGTGGGGCCGGTCCGGGATCTGCCGGAGGGCCGGCCCAGGATCGAGACGGATCTCCGCGAGCGCTACCTCCGCCACCTCGCCGGCACTGTCCCCGGCGAGCGCCCCCTCGACGGGCTGCGGCTGGTGCTCGACGCCGGCAACGGCGCCGCCTCCACCTACGCCGGTGAGCTGTTCGAACGGCTCGGGGCCCGGGTGACCCTGCTCAACGCCGACCCCGACGGCCGCAACGTCAACGAGCGCTGCGGCTCGACGGCGCCCGGCGAGATGGCGGCGCGGGTGGTCGCCGAGGGGGCGGACCTCGGCGCCGCCTTCGACGGCGATGCCGACCGCTGCATCCTGGCCGACGAGCGGGGGACGGTGCGCGACGGCGACGCCATCCTCTATCTCTGGGCCATCTGCCTGCACCGGAGCGGCCGTCTCCACCCGCCGAAGATCGTGGCCACCTCGATGAGCAACCTCGGGCTGGAGCGGGCGCTCGCCGCCGAGGGGATCGACGTGGTCCGCTGCAACGTGGGAGACCGCTACGTGGTCGAGGCGATGCGGCAGGAGGGCATCCTGCTCGGCGGCGAGCAGTCCGGCCACATCGTGCAGAGCGAGCTCTCGAGCACCGGCGACGGCCTGCTCACCGCCCTCCAGATCGCCTGGCTCCGCCGCCAGTCGGACCAGCTCCTTTCCGCGATGCTCGCCCCCTTCCGGCGCTACCCCCAGGTGCTGCTGAACGTGAAGGTGGCGAAGAAGGTCGACTTCAAGATCCTGCCCGCCGTGACCGAGACGGCCCGCTCCGTCGAGGACCGCCTGGGCGAGGACGGCCGGCTGGTCCTGCGCTACAGCGGCACCGAGCCCCTCGCCCGCATCATGATCGAAGGCCCCGAGCAGGTGGTCATCGACGCCCTGGCGGAAGAGCTGGCCGTGGCGATCCGGGGGGACCTGGGGGCGGGGTAGGGCCTTGCGGCCTCGAGGAACCTGCGTTAGAGTTCCTCGACGCTTCCTTCTGGAACTTTTACCCGCGAGACGAGCCCTGATGCCCGATCCCCTGGTCCTCTATTCGGCGAACACGCTGCTGGCATACCGTATCAACGAGCGTTACTATCACCAGAATCATTTTGCCTGGTGCGCACCTTTCTTCAGCGTCTCCGGCGACTCGATTGACATCCCCATGCCTCCATCCTCAACGCCGTGCGACATCTGTCGTAAGTATTTAGATGATATTCAGCGCCAAGACCGGCACAGCTCAAGTATTCACAACAACCGGGAAGGCCTCCGGAGCGGTATGGCTGCCAAAAGGGAAGCAGGTGTCATCACTCCCGAACAGCACCAGGAGATCGAAAGGATCGTATCGGAAGCATCTGTGGGAGATTTCCGCCCCCTGCTCTACATCATCCCTTTCAACAGCGTCCGGGATCTGATACAGCCAGTGCCGCCTCATCAAAAGGCACATCCTTTTTCGCCGGAATACAAAATCGAGGACCTGCCTCGGTCGCGCTTCGACGTGCTAGACTGGCAATGGAGGTGATTCCATGTTCGAAGCTGCGGCATCGATGAGCTCTGACCGACTGCTGTCCGTTGCTTACTACACCAGGATTGCCCTGGAGCATTGTTTCACCCCCGAGGATCTCCGCAAGTATCCGCTCCTGGCGGGCACCTCTGGAGAGCCGAGCCCTGAGGAGCAGGAGATCGCTTGCCAATGGCTGGAGGAGATCCAAAACCAGGAAGGCAAGTCGATTGACCGGCTCGATTACGGGACGGTCGCGCGATATATCAGTGAGGTGGTTGGTTTGTCACAACGCCGCTGGGAATCGGAGAGGACGTACGACCCGCAAGAAGGGCAGCGCCTCCTCGAAGAGCTCCGCCGCGCGGTCCCCCTTCCCTGGGAGCTTCGCAAAGCTGGCTGACAGGCGGGGCGAGTTGCACCCCGCCTTCCTGCGGATCAAATCTTCAGCGCCCCTTGGTCGGCACCATCGCCGTCAGCATCTCCTTCACCGCGGCCTCCATCCCCACGATCACCGCGCGGGCGATGATGGCGTGGCCGATGTTCAGCTCCTCCATGCCGGCGATGGCGGCGATCGGGCCGACGTTGCCGGCGTGCAGTCCGTGGCCGGCGTAGGCGTGGAAGCCGGCCGCCCGCCCCTGCTCCACGACCTCGGCGACCTGGCGCACCTCGCCCTCCAGGGCGTCCAGCTCGGCGGCCCGGGTATAGGCGTCCGTATTGATCTCGAAACCTCCGACCCCGCTGCTGGCGAGCCCAGAGAGCGCCTGGATCTGCCGGGGGTCCGGGTCCACGAAGAGGGAGACGGCGATCCCCTCGGCGGCCAGACGCTCGGCCACATCGGCGATCCGGCGGCCGTAGAGGATCAGGTTGAGCCCGCCTTCCGTGGTGACCTCCTCGGGCCGCTCGGGCACCAGGGTCACCTGATGGGGCTTCACCCGGAGCGCGACTCTCACCATCTCCTCGGCGCTCGACATCTCCAGGTTGAGCTTGCCCTTGACGCTGGCGCGCAAGCGCTCGACGTCGGAGTCCTGGACGTGCCGGCGGTCCATCCGCAGATGGACGGTGATGCCGGCGGCTCCCGCCTCCTCGGCGATCCGTGCCGCCTCCAGCGGGTCGGGGTACTGGGTCTTCCGGGCCTGCCGTACGGTCGCGACATGGTCGACGTTGACGGAGAGCTTCACTCGTTGCTGCGACTTGGCCATCAGCGTTCGATCTCCATATCTGCGCGCGTCGTTTCTTCCGGCTCGCGGCTGATCAGCACCGTGCCGTGGATTGGGAAGAGCGTGCGGTGGAGCCGCTCTCCGAAAACGCAGTTCACCTCGTAGTAGCCGTCCGGACTGATCTGGAGCAGCACTCCCTTCCCCCCTTTGACTCCCAGCGTCTCATTGTGAATCAGCACATCGGTGTGAAGCTCCATCGTCCCTCAATCCTCCTGAATGTAACCGTCATCCTTGTATTCCTTGAGCTTGCGTTGCAGGGTGCGGAGGCCGATGCCGAGGAGGTCCGCGGCCTTGGCGCGATGGCCGCCGGTACGGTCCAGGGTTTCCAGGATCGCCTGGCGCTCGATGTCCGCCATGGTGCGCGGCTCGCCCACCACCGACTGCACGAGCGATCCGGACGGCGAGAGGGCCGACGACTCCCGCACTTCGATCGGCAGGTCGGCCGGGGTGATCTCGTCGCCCTGGCTGAAGACCACGGCGGACTCGATGACGTTGCGGAGCTGCCGCACGTTGCCCGGCCATGGATAGCGGGTCAGGAGCTCCAGGGCTCCCGCGCCGAGGTGCTTGACCGCCTTGCCGTGCTCCTGGCAGAAGAGGCCCAGGAAGTGCTCGGCGAGCTGGATGATGTCGCCCGGCCGCTCGCGCAGCGGCGGGATGCGCAGCGTCACCACCTTCAGCCGGTAATAAAGGTCCTCGCGGAAACGCCCCTCGGAGACCTCCCTCTCCAGATCGCGGTTGGTGGCCGCGATCAGCCGGAAGTCGACCGAGATCAGGTCGCTGCCGCCGACCCGCATGACCTGACGCTCCTCCAGGACCCGCAGGAGCTTGACCTGGAGCTCGGGGTAGAGCTCGCTGATCTCGTCCAGGAACAGGGTGCCGCGGTGGGCCAGCTCGAACTTGCCGATCTTGCGCGTCACGGCGCCGGTGAAGGCGCCCCGCTCGTGGCCGAACAGCTCGCTCTCCAGGATGTCGCTGGGAATGGCGCCGCAGTTGATGGCCAGGAATCGCTCGTTGCGGCGGGGGCTCGCCCGGTGGAGGGCGTTGGCCACCAGCTCCTTGCCGGTGCCGCTCTCGCCGATGACCAGCACGCTCGAACGGGTGGGCGCCACCAGCCGCATCTGCTCGAACAGCCGCTCCATGGGCGCCGAACGGCCGATGATGCTCTCGAAGCCATAGCGCTTGTCGAGCATCTCGCGGAGGTTCGAGACCTCCTCCTTGAGCTGCTCCTTCTCGATCAGGTTCATCACCCGCTTGCGCAGCTCGTAGAGGTCCACGGGCTTGGTGAGGTAGTCGTCGGCGCCGACCCGCATGGCCTCGACCGCCGACTCGATCGAGCCGTAGGCGGTGACCAGCATGATGCTGAGGTCGATCTTCCGCTCCCTGACCTCGTGCAGGAAGGCCAGGCCGTCCATGCCGGGCATCCGCAGATCGCAGACGGCGAGCCGGGCGTTTTCGTTCTCGTCGATGAACTCCAGGGCCTTCTTTGCGTCGTCGAAAGTCCGCACGCCGAGACCCGCTTTCTCGAGGGCCAGGGCCATCGATTCGCGGGAGCCGGTTTCGTCGTCGATCACGAGGACTAGGGGCTTGTCGGGCATTCGCGGGTCATTTTGGCACAGACGGGGGTGCGGGTCGAGGAAAAGGGCCTCCTGTCATACACTGGCTCCTCCTGGCAGATATGACCCTCCCCTTCGACACTCGAGAAAACCGCGATGCCACCACCCTGGAAGGGGTGCTGGACCGGGTCGTCTTCGCCAACGAGGAGAACGCCTGGAGCGTCGTGCGCCTCGCCGTGCAGGGGCAGCGCGACGTGGTGACGGCGGTCGGCAACCTGCTGGGGGTGCAGCCCGGAGAGAACCTGCGCCTGACGGGGACCTGGATCAACGATCCGAAGTACGGCAAGCAGTTCAAGGTCGCCTCCTACGCCACGGTGGCGCCGGCGACGGTGACCGGAATCGAGAAGTACCTGGGCTCCGGCCTGATCCGTGGGATCGGCAAGGTCATGGCCTCGCGGCTGGTGGAGACCTTCGGCCTGGAGACGCTGGACGTCATCGAGAACCGGCCGGAGCGCCTGACCGAGGTGGAGGGGATCGGGCCCAAGCGGAGCCGCGAGATCCTCCGCGCCTGGGCCGAGCAGAGGGAGATCAAGGAGGTCATGATCTTCCTGCAGTCGCACGGCGTCTCCACCCACTACGCGATCAAGATCTACAAGGCCTACGGCTCCCAGGCGACCCGGCTGGTCAAGGAGAACCCCTACCGGCTGGCGACCGACATCCACGGCATCGGCTTCAAGTCCGCGGACAAGATCGCCTCGGCGCTCGGCATCCCCACCGACGCGCCCCAGCGGATCGAGGCCGGCACCCTCTACCTGCTGGGGCAGGGCGCCGACCGGGGCCACCTCTACCTCCCCCGCAAGACGCTGGCCGAGGAGGGGGAGAAGCTGCTGGGCGTGCCGGCCGCCCGGGTCGAGCAGGCCGTCGCGGCCCTGGCGGAGACGGAGCAGATCGTTCTTGAAGCCCTGGTCGACCCCGCGGAGCAGGCGGTCTTCCTGAAGGCGCTCCACGCCGCCGAATCGGGCGCCGCGGCACGGGTCCGGGCGCTCCTCATCCAGCCGCCGCTGCCGATCGAGATCGACGTCGACCGGGCCCTCGACTGGTTCGAGAAGCAGGAGCGGATCGACCTCGCCCGCCAGCAGCGCCAGGCCATCCGCTCCGGGCTCACCCGCAAGGTGCTGGTCATCACGGGCGGCCCCGGCACCGGCAAGACGACCCTGGTGCGCGGCATCGTCAAGATCCTCGAGAAGAAGCGCCAGAAGGTGCTGCTCGCCGCGCCCACCGGCCGGGCGGCCAAGCGGCTGTCCGAGGCGACCAGCGCCGAGGCCACCACGCTGCACCGGCTGCTGGAGTTCAACCCGCAGACCCGGCAGTTCGACCGCAACCGCGAGCACCCGCTGTCCTGCGACGTGCTGATCGTGGACGAGGTGTCGATGCTCGACGCCGTGCTCGCCCATCACGTCCTGCGGGCCGTGCCGGACCACGGCCGCCTGATCCTGGTGGGCGACGTCGACCAGCTCCCCTCGGTCGGTCCCGGCCGGGTGCTGGCGGACCTCATCCGCTCGGAGGCGGTGGAGGTGGTCCGCCTGACCGAGATCTTCCGCCAGGCCGAGCGCAGCCTGATCGTGGTCAACGCCCACCGGGTGAACCAGGGGATGATGCCGGTGCTGGAGTCGGTGGACAGCGACGGCGACTTCTTCTTCCTGGAGAGGAAGGAGCCGGCGGAGATCGTCGAGACCATCGCCCAGCTCGTCGCGAAGCGCATCCCGGCGAAGTTCGGCTTCGATCCCGTCGAGCAGATCCAGGTCCTGACCCCCATGAACCGGGGAGCGCTGGGCACGGAGAACTTGAACGCCGTGCTGCGCGACCTGCTGAACCCCGAGGGGGCCATGGTGACCCGCGGCGGGCACAGCCTGCGGGTGGGCGACAAGGTGATGCAGACGCGGAACAACTACGACCTCGAGGTGTTCAACGGCGATCTCGGGCGGGTGCGCGCCATCGACGAGGTCGACCAGATCGTGACCGTGGCGACCGACGGCCGGGAGGTCGCCTACGAGTTCGGCTCGATCGACGAGCTGGTCCTCGCCTATGCCTGCTCGATCCACAAGTCGCAGGGCAGCGAGTACCCGTGCGTGGTGATCCCGCTCCACAGCAGCCACTACGTGATGCTGCAGCGCAATCTCCTCTACACGGCCCTCACGCGGGCGAAGCGGCTGGCCATCCTAGTGGGAGAGGAGCGGGCCCTGAGGATCGCCGTCGGCAACCGCAAGGTCCGGGCCCGCTTCACCCGCCTGGCGGAGCGGCTGGCCGGAAATCCCTGATCAACCTTTCAGGTGGTTCAGGAACTCGTTGAACAGGCGTTCGCGGAACGCGCTCAGCCGCTTGGGCTGAGGCTCGCCCTTCCGGGCCTCGACGATGATGATGTGCGGCAGGTCCGGAGCATCGTCGTAGATCTCGTGGCGCTCGATCCCCTGGAAAAGCGGCAGCTCGCTCTCGCCCCGGCGGCACCAGCGGACCTGGTCGAAGCCGCAGGCGAGCAGGGCCTCCTGGAGGATCTCGGAGTTCCACAGGAACTGGTGCTGCCAGCCATGGAAGGCGCGGTTCAGCCGGAGGGCGGCGAGACACTTCACGTCGGGCTCCACGTCCAGCTTGTAGTGGGTCACCCAGACCCAGTCGAGGTTGGGGGTGGTCAGCCGGATCCAGGCGCCCGGGGCCAGGACCCGGTGGGATTCGAGGAAGAACGCGATCGCGTCGTCGAGCTTCAGGTGCTCCAGGAAGTGCTCGGCGAAGATGGCTTCCACCCCGCTGAACTGAAGCCCCCCGGTGACGTCGGCCACCACGTCGACTCCCGGCAGGGCCTGCATGTCGATGTTGACCCAGCCTTCGATCCGGGCGCCGCCGCTGCCGACGTGCAGGCGGTGGGGTCCGTCGGATGGCTGCGCGTTCGGGGTCCTGCGGTTCAAAATCATGCGGGGGATTCTATGCCGCGAGAGGGGCAAGGTCGAGCTTGAGAGCCCCTCTCCTTCCGGAGAGGGGCTCAGGCCGAGTGGGTCTTACCGTGGCGGCTCGGGCTCTTCCGGAGGATAAACCTCGGGGTAGATCTCCGGCTCGGCTTCCGGGCCGGTCAGCGGATCGCTGAGGGGCAGGCGGTCTCCGGAGTAGTCCCCGGAGTAGTCCCCGGAGAAATCAACCGGCGGCGGCGGGGTGTAGGACGGCGGCGGCACCGGCGCCCCGCGCTGGGGCCAGTAGCCCGGCTCGAGGCCGAAGCGGGACAGGATCACGGCGCCGAAGCCGACGATCCAGGCGATGGCCTGCACGAGGGCGCCGAACAGCCCCAGCATGAAGGCGAAGAAGCCGAACCAGGGGATTACGTCGAAGACCTCGCCCAGGAGCGACCAGACCTGGATCAGCGCCACGCCGACCAGGGCGACCATGTAGGGCCCGCCGAATCTCCGGTTGAAGCGGATCTCGATCAAGCGCCCCAGCCGGTACGCCACCGCGGCGTAGCCCAGAATGAAGAGCAGCACCAGGTAGAGAAACAGGAACGGGTAGAGCAGGAACAGTGCGCATCCGACGACGGTGATCGCCAGCAGGACGGTCACCACGAGCAGCAGCGGCCAGAAGAAGATGGTGCCCAGAAGCCCCGCCAGCGCCGACTGCCAGGGCTGGGCCGCGAGCTGACGGTCCACCCGCTCCAGGGGACGGCGCGCCACCAGCAGGACCAGGCAGGTGAGCAGGCCGATCAGGATGAGCCCCACCACGCTGCCCATGACGTCCGAGAAGCCGCCCCAGAAGGACCAGGGCCCCCGCCCCCAGCGGTCGTCGAACATGCGGCCGCGGTGGCGCCACGGAAACAGTCCCACCTCGGTCGGGACGCCATGGATCTGGGACCCCGGCTCCCGGTGGATGGTCCCGCCCACGGCCGTGACGTCCCCCTCCACCACCGCGTTCGGGCCGAGGAAGACGCTGCTGCCCACGGAGGTGACGTCGCCGCCGACCTTGCCCTGGATCCGGGCGGCGCCGCCGATGGCCGTGACGGTGTCCGTGACCTCGCCGTCCACGGTGGCCGAGCCGCCCACCGCCACGGCCTCCTCCACCACCTCGTCCTTGTCCACCCTGACGCTGCCGCCGACGTTCACCCGCGGGCCGGCGTTGTGGCGCCGCTCGCGCTCCGGGGTTTCCGGCGGCGCGGGGGGCTCCGGCACCTCAGGGACCTCGGCGACATCCACATCGACGTCGACGTCGCTGGTCGTCGCGGCCACCTCCTCCACGGAGGTCTCCGTCTCGGCGGCCGGCTCCGGGATCGAGGGCTCCGCGGCCGACGCCCCGTCCTCCAGCCCGAACAACTGGCGCTGCTCGGCGGCGGAGAGTCCCCGCAGGCGCAGGAGCGCGTCGGCGTCCTCGCCCAGCCAGTCGCGAAGCGTGCGGGCGCTGACCCGCTCGCCGTTGACGGCCACGTCCTGGCCGGTCATCACCTCGATGGTGCGGATCCCCGCCCGGGCCTTGCGGGGCTTCAGCGCGATGCCGCCGGTGACCGGCAGCACCTCGTAACGGCTCTCGAGGCTCCGGCGCAGCTCCGTGCGCTCTTCGGCCGAAGCGGGAGGGTTGGCGGCGGACTGCGGAGCGGGAGCGGCTATCGCAGGTGTCATAGGCGTAGCCGCCATGGAACCGAGAACGAGAAGGATCGCGGCGGCGAGCCGCAGGGATCTCTTCCCGAAAAGCTTTCCCTTGAAAGATATTGCCAGACGATCAGATGGGGTCCACATAGGTCCAGTTCCTCTCACCAGTGAGTTGGTCGCGGAGAAGACGGAAGGCGAGGCTCGAGATGAGCAGGCAGACCACGAGGCCCGCCGTCACCTGCGGCATCGTCAGCGGCTGAGTGAGGGCCCGGCCGATGGTGAGCAGCAGGTCCCACACCCGGAGCGCCGTCGCCAGCCACTGGGCGGCGTCGGCCAGCGCGCGCACCCCGCCCTGCACCAGGCCGCCGAAGCTCCAGAAGCCCGCCAGCACCCGTAGCACCGGCGGCAGCCAGACCGCGCCGAGCCCCAGAGCCACCAGGCAGACCGCCACGGCGAGGCGCGCTCCGCGCGAAGCGAAGAGATCCCGCCTGGTGGCTGGGATCCCGGCCCGAAGGATCACCCGGTCGGCGAAGCCGGCCGGCGGCGCGATCAGGGGCAGGGACTCGAACAGCTCGAGCAGCGCGGCGTCGGCCTGGTCGTCGCCGTCGTACCGCTCGGCGGCGAGCCATCGGTCGACGGCGTTCGAGGCGTTCGAGTGGGGGGGGCGCATTCCGTTCATTTCTCCTCTGATCCGCCCTACGAGGCGAGGGCGCGTCCGGTTTCAGGTCCCCACCCCAGGGAGGTCATCGCCTGGGCGAGCTCCTTGCGAGCCCGGTGGAGATTGGTCTTCACCGTGCCGAGAGGCAGGCCGGTGACCTCGCAGATCTCCTGGTACGAGGCGCCATGAGCGTAGAACATCAGCACCGCCTGCCGGTACTCCGGCCGCAGGAGGGCGATGGCGCGCTCGAGGGACCGCCCGAGGTCCCGCCGCTCCGCCGCGGCCAGGGGATCCTCCACCGTCTCGTCCGCCAGCACGGCGCCGAGGCTCCCCCGCTCGTCGTCCGCCGCCTCCAGAGGCACGGTCTCGGGCGTCCCCCGGCGGAGGTGGTCGATGGTCGAGTTGTGGGCGATCTTGAACAGCCAGCTCGAGAATTTCCACTGCGGATCATAGGTATTGAGGCGGCGGAAGGCCTTGACGAAGACCTCCTGCGCCAGGTCCTCGGCGGACGCGGGGTCCTGGACCATGCGCAGGATCAGGCTGTAGACGGGCCGCTCGAACCGCTTGACCAGCTCGCGGTACGCGTCCTGCGAGCCCCGGAGGGCGCTCACTACCACCTCGGCATCGGTCTTCATCGCGCCTCAGATACGGTACCCCGTGTCCCGGGTTGCGCCGGATCGGCTAAACTTCCGCCGGAAGCCCCAAAACTCGACTCGCTGGAGGAAACCGATGCGAATTCTATACTCCGCCCTTCTCGCCTTGTTCCTGGCCTTGCCCGCGGGCGCCGGCACGCTCGCCGGCGTCACCCTGCCCGACAAGGCCGAGGTCAAGGGCCAGGCCCTGGTGCTCAACGGCATGGCGCTGCGCTCGAAGTTCTTCATCAAGGTATACGTGGCCGGCCTCTACCTGCAGCACAAGGAGAAGACCCCCGCCGCCATCCTCGGGGCCGACGCCCCGCGCCAGCAGGTGATGCACTTCCTCTACGACGTCACCAAGGAGCAGATGTGCGAGGCCTGGGGGGAAGGGCTCGAGGAGAACAGCCCGAACGCCTCCGCCGAGGTGAAGAAGGGCTTCACCAGCCTCTGTGGCTGGATGGAGCCGATCAAGAAGGGCAATAGGATCGTGCTGACCTACATCCCCGGCGAGGGCACTCACGTCGAGGTCAACGGCAAGACGAAGGGCACCCTCGAGGGCAAGGCCACGGCGGACGCCGTCCTCAACACCTGGATCGGCCCCAAGCCGGGCCCCGGTGCAGACTTCAAAAAGGCGATTCTCGGCGGGTAAACGTGGCAAAAAAAGAAGGAGCGCTTGGCGCTCCTTTTTTGGGAGGGATGAGAGGAGGATTGCCTCCCCGCAAGAAGAAGACTAGACGAGCCATACGCTTTTGTCAATATGAATTTTACCTCTTATCCTCGGATTCTTATCCTCGGATGGCGAAGGTCACCAGGATGACGGCGGCCAGCAGCACCCGGTAGACCACGAAGGCCGTCAGGCTCCGCCGGCGCAGCCAGGCGAGGAGCCAGGCGATCACCGCGTATCCCACGATCGCGGAGACGATCAGGCCGATCCCCATCATCGCGAGCTCGTCCGTGCCGGCCGGGTTCTCCACGAGGTCCTTGACGTCCTTCAGGGCCACCAGGACACTGACGGGGACGGAGAGGAGGAAGGCGAAGCGGGCGGCCGCGGGCCGGCTCAAGCCGAGGAGCAGGGCGGCGGTGATGGTGATCCCCGAGCGCGAGGTGCCGGGCACCAGGGCCAGCGCCTGCGCGATGCCGATGACGAGGGCGTCCCGCCAGAAGACGTCGCCCAGCAGCCGCGTCTTCCGGCCGATCCGGTCGGCGTAGAAGAGGAGCAGGCCGTAGAACAGGGTGGTGCCGGCGATGAGCAGGGGATTGCGGGCCTGCGTCGCGATCCAGTCGTGGAACAGGAGGCCCGCGAGGCCGGCGGGGATCGTGCCCAGCACGAGGTACAAGGCCATGGGCCGCGGCGCGAACTCGCCCTCCCGCGAAGCGGCCCGGCCCGTGAAGAAGCCCGCGATCAGGTCGCGCAGGTCGCGGTGGAAGTAGGCGACGATGGCCAGCAGCGTCCCCGTGTTGGTGGCGATGTCGAAGGCCAGACCCTGGTCGCGCCAGCCCAGGAAGTAGGGGACGAGGATCAGGTGGCCCGACGAACTGATGGGGAGGAACTCGGTCACCCCCTGGACCACGGCCAGGATGACGGCCTGGACCGGGGTCACGAGAAAACTCTCTGGATCGGCAATTGGACCTCCGTCAGCCCCGCCCGGGCAAGGCTGGCCCGGCGCCGGGGGATTCTACAGACGTTGGCGGCGGCCCGCACGTAAACGGCTATACTCCCGGGGCTCGAACGAATGCCCTGGGGAGCCCCAAGAATCCATGGAAACCATCCTGATCACCGGCGGAGCCGGTTTCATAGGCTGCAACTTCGTCAGGCTCGTCCTGGCGGAGACCGGCGCCCGCGTCCTCGTGCTCGACAAGCTCACCTATGCCGGCAGCCTCGAGAACCTCGCCGGAGTCCTCGACGATCCCCGCCTGGAGTTCCTCCAGGGCGACATCGCGGACCGCCGGGAGGTGCGGGCGATCTTCGCCGAGCACCGCCCCACGGCGGTGGTCAACTTCGCCGCCGAGAGCCACGTCGACCGCTCGATCGACGACGCCAGCGCCTTCATCCAGACCAACATCGTGGGCGCCTTCGAGCTGCTCGAGGCGGCCCGCCATTATCTTGCGGGTCTTGCGGGTCTCGCCGGACTCGACGCGGAGGCCCGCGGCGCCTTCCGGTTCCTCCACGTCTCGACCGACGAGGTCTACGGCAGCCTGGGGCCGGACGGCGCCTTCACCGAGTCGACGCCCTACGCGCCCAACTCCCCCTACGCCGCCTCCAAGGCGGCCGCGGACCACCTGGTGCGGGCCTATCACGAGACCCACGGCCTGCCGGCCCTGATCACCAACTGCTCGAACAACTACGGCCCCTACCAGTTCCCCGAGAAGCTGATCCCCCTGATGGTGCTCAATGCCGTCGAGGGCCGGCCGCTGCCGATCTACGGCGACGGCGGCAACGTGCGCGACTGGATCTATGTGGAAGACCACTGCCGCGGCGTCCTCGAGGCGCTGCGGCAGGGGCGGCCGGGCGAGAAGTACAACCTGGGCGGCCGGAGCGAGCGGACGAACCTGGAGATCGTGGACGCGATCTGCGCCATTCTGGAGGACGAGCGGCCGGCCGCGGCCAACCCCGCCCTCGCCGGCCAGGGGATAGCCTCCTACCAGGACCTCAAGAAGTTCGTCGCCGACCGCCCCGGACACGACCGCCGCTACGCCATCGACGACGCCAAGGCCCGCGGCGAGCTCGGCTGGGCGCCCCGCCACGACTTCGAGGCCGGCCTGCGCGCCACCGTACGCTGGTATCTCGAGAACCGTCCCTGGTGCGAGTCCGTGCAGACGGGCACGTACGGCCGCGAGCGGCTCGGGCTGGGAGTTGATCCCGGCGTTGATCCTGGTAAGGGCGACACCGTAGGAGCGGAAGCGTGAAATTTCTTCCCACCGCCATACCCGGCGTGACCCTGGTCGAGCCGGCCGTCTTCCGCGACGAGCGCGGCTTCTTCCTGGAGACCTATCACCAGGGCAAGTTCCGCGACGGCGGCCTGCCCGAGCACTTCCTCCAGGACAACCACTCCTTCTCCATCCGCGGCACGCTGCGCGGCCTCCACGCCCAGCTCCGCAAGCCCCAGGGAAAGCTCGTGCGCGCCATCGAGGGCGAGATCTTCGACGTGGCCGTGGACATCCGCCCGGACTCCCCCACTTTCGGCCAGTGGGTAGGAGAAGTTCTCTCCGGAGAGAACCTGCGGCAGCTCTACGTGCCGCCGGGGTTCGCCCACGGCTTCTGCGTCCTCTCCGAGACGGCCCACGTGGGATACAAGTGCACCGAGCTCTACGACCGGGAAGATGAGATCATCGTCCTGTGGAGCGATCCCGCCCTCGCCATCGCCTGGCCCGTCGAAGAGCCTCGACTGAGCCCGAAGGACGCGGCGGCCCCGAAGCTGGCGGAGATCCTGCATCTGCTGCCCGGACATGGGAAAAATCACCTCTGAGACCACAACACGTCATGGCTCCCTAGCCACCATGGACGAAAGCCTCTTCTCGCCGCGCGACCTCCGCCAGATGTCCGGCATGGGTGTCGCGCCGGAGGAAGCGGCCCGCCAGGTATCGCTTTTCCGCAACCCGCCCCCCTTCACCCGCGTGCTGCGCCCCTGCCGGCCCGGCGACGGCATCCTCGCGGTCTCCGTCGCCATGCATACCGGGCTGCTCGCCCACTTCGACGCCGCGGCCCGCCGGGGGCGGATCGGCAAGCTCATCCCCGCCTCGGGCGCCGCCACGCGGATGTTCAAGGACCTGCTGGCCTTCCTGGCCGCCCCCGAGGGCACCGAGCCGGCCGGTCCCGTGCGGGCGTTCTTCGACAACCTCCCCCGGTTCGCGTTCCATGAGGATCTCGCGGCGGCCCTGGATGCGGACGGCATCGACCTGGATGCGGCTCTCCGCGGTGGAGACTACCGGATCGTGCTCTCCTATCTCCTCGACAAGCCGGGCCTCGGCTACGCCGACTGCCCCAAGGGGCTGCTGCAGTTCCACCGCTACCCGGAAGGACCGCGCACCCCGTTCGAGGAGCACCTGGTGGAGGCGGCGGCGATCGCCACCTCCGAGGACGGCCTCTGCCTTCTCCACTTCACCGTCTCGCCCGAGCATCAGGAAGACTTCGAGCGCCTCCTCGACCGGGTGCGGCCGCGGCTCGAGGAGCGCTACGACTGCCGCTTCGAGGTCTCCTTCTCCACCCAGCGGCACTCGACGGACACCCTGGCGGTCGATCCCATGAACCAGCCGTTCCGGCAGGAGGACGGCACTCTGCTGTTCCGCCCCGGCGGCCACGGCTCGCTGCTCGAAAACCTGAACGAGCTCGGGCGCGACGGTTGGGACGTCATCCTGCTCAAGAACATCGACAACGTCGTGCCCGACGGCCGCAAGCCGGTGGTCCACCTCTGGAAGCGCGTCCTGGGCGGCTGCCTGCTCGCCGTGCGGGAGCGGATCTTCGATCATCTGGACCGGCTGGAGGCGCTGGACGGAGTGCAGGGACCCGAGGCCGAGGCCGTGCTGAGCGAGGCCGCCGGATTCCTGGAGGCTGAGCTCTCACGCCCGCTGCCGCAATCGTTCGCCCGCGGCAGCGCCCAGGAGCGGAAGCGGTTCCTGATGGACGCCCTCGACCGGCCGCTGCGCGTCTGCGGCGTCGTGCGCAACCAGGGCGAGCCGGGCGGCGGCCCGTTCTGGGTCGAGTCGCCCTCGGGCGGGATCTCACCTCAGATCGTCGAGACCTCGCAGATCGACCTCCGGGATCCGGAGCAGAAGGCGATCCTCGACGCCTCCACCCACTTCAACCCCGTGGACATCGCCTGCGGCCTGCGCGACCGTCACGGCCGGTCCTACGACCTCAGCCGCTTCGTCGATCCCGCGACGGTCTTCATCTCCGAGAAGTCCCACGACGGCCGCCCGCTCAAGGCCCTGGAGCGCCCCGGGCTGTGGAACGGCGCCATGGCGGGCTGGAACACCGTCTTCGTGGAAGTGCCGGACGCCACCTTCGCCCCCGTCAAGACGGTGCTCGACCTGCTGCGGCCCGAGCACCAGTAGGGTGTGAATCAAGCAAAGCAACGACTCTGGTATCCTGATCTCATGTTGAGCGCCGCAGCCTTGGAGCCGATTCCTCTCTCGACGGATGCGGATGGAGTGATCCGTATCGCAGGGACCCGGGTCACCCTGGATACCATGATCGACCTGTTCATGACCGGCGCCTCACCTGAGGAGATCGCGCAGGACTTCCCGGTTCTTCAGCTCGACGATATCTATGCGGTCCTCACCTACTACCTGCGACATCGGGCCGAGGTTGACGCCTACCTTCGAGGGCGGCGAGCCCGGGCGGAAGCGATCCGCCGTGAGATCGAGAGCCATTCCCCCCAGACCGGCTTGCGCGACCGGCTCCTCGCCCGACTCGGACGGTAGAGCCGGTGCTGCGACTGCTGGCGGACGAGAATTTCAACGGCCGCATCCTCCGCGCGCTCCTGCGTCAGATCCCTGTTCTTGACGTGGTGCGAGCCCAAGATACTTCTCTGTCGGGAGCGGACGACCCGACTCTCCTCCAGTTCGCTGCGGACGAGTGCAGGATCCTCGTCACTCACGACGTGGAGACCCTCGTGGGCTACGCTTGGGAGCGTGTCCGCTCGGGAATGGCGATGCCTGGGGTGATCGTAGCCTTGACGGATCGCCCCCTCGGTCAGGTCATCGAAGATCTCGAAGTCCTGATTCTGGCAAGCCAGCCCGAGGAGATGGAGGCGCAGATCCGCTTCTTGCCGCTCTGACGAGACCGGTTCGTTTCTGCACATTTAGCGTTGCACTGCGAGGAGCGAACGGAGCGAGGAGGCTGTGTTATCCTTGGCGCCGCCGGACCTTACAACGGGAGACACGACGTGGGAGAGGCCGTGAAGATGCCTTCGCTCAAGCTGCCCAAGATCGACCTGCCGCGCCCCGCTCGCTGGGACTGGTTCGCGATCGGCGCGCTCCTCCTCGGAGCGCTGCTCGCCGCCGCCAACCTCTACGTGGCACTGTCCAAGCCGCCCGGCGAGCCCTATCCCTCGGGGCTGACGACCTTCTTCGTCTTCAGCCAGCTCGCCGTCGCCTGCGGCGGCCTGATGCTGCTCGGCAAGACCGCCAAGGAAGGCACCGGCTGGGGCAACGCGGCCTCGCTGCTCGCGATGTTCCTCGGCATCAGCGGCGTGCTGCTGGCGGCTGCCCTCTGGGCCGCGGCGTAACCGCCGCCGCTTCTCACATGGGTAATCCGGTCGCGCCGTCCCCGACGTAGTCTTGTCGGAGCCGGCGCCCGCCGGCTCTTCCAGAGAGGAGCCGAAGCCGTGAACAGCGCCGCCGAAGCCGCGCCCCAGCCCCGGAACAAGGGCAAGCTGATCCTCTACGCCGTGATCGGCCTCGTAGTCCTGGCCGGCCTGCTCCTGGCCGGCCGGCAGGCCGGCGGGTACGTCCCCCGCTTCGCCCAATGGGTCGAGGGGCTGGGGGTCTGGGGACCGGTCGTCTTCATCCTCGGCTACGCCGTCGCGGCCGTGGCCTTCATCCCGGGATCGCTGCTGACGCTGGCCGCCGGCGCCATCTTCGGTCTGGCCAAGGGGACCGTCTACACCCTGATCGGCGCCACGCTGGGCGCTGCCGCCGCCTTCCTCGTCGCGCGCTATGGAGCGCGCAAGGCGATCGAGCGCAGGATCGCGGGCAACGCGAAGTTCGCGGCCATCGACAAGGCCGTCGGCCGCGAAGGGTTCAAGATCGTGGCCCTGCTCCGCCTCTCCCCCGTCTTCCCGTTCAACCTGCTCAACTATGCCCTGGGTCTCACCAAGGTGAGCTTCTGGCAGTACGCCGCCGCGTCGGTCGCCATGCTGCCGGGCACCCTGCTCTACGTCTACTATGGCAAGGCGGCGGGCAGTCTGGCGGCCCTCGCCGGCGGCGCCAAGACGGAGAAGGGCCCCGGCTCCTGGGTCGTCCTCGGCCTGGGCCTCGTCGCCACCATCGCCGTCACGACGTTCGTCACCCGGCTGGCCGGCAAGGCGCTGCGTCAGGAGATCGACGCGCCGCCGGTCGTGGAGGACCTCCATGGCTGAGATGACTGAGATCGCGCCCGTCGAGCCTCTCGACGAATTCAATCGGAAGCTGATCGAGAACGTCCATCCGCCCGGCTGGGTCAACCCGGAGCCGCAGGAGCGCTACCACATGGTGGTGATCGGCGCCGGCACGGCCGGCCTGGTCTCGGCCAAGGGCGCGGCCGGCCTCGGCGCCCGGGTCGCCCTGATCGAGCGGCACCTGATGGGCGGCGACTGCCTGAACGTCGGCTGCGTGCCCTCCAAGGGCATCATCCGCGCCGCCCGCGCCTGGCAGGATGCCCGCCGGGCCGCCGAGCACTTCGGCGGCCCGGCGATCGTCCCCGGCGCGGCCGGCGACTTCGGCGCCGCCATGGAGCGCATGCGCCGCCTGCGCGCGCACATCAGCGACGTCGACAGCGCCGAGGGTGCCCGCAAGGCCGGCGTGGACGTCTTCCTCGGCGACGGCCGCTTCACGGGCCCCGACACCGTCGAGGTCGGGGGCAAGCGCCTGCGCTTCCGCCGCGCCGTCATCGCCACCGGCGGCCGGGCCGCCGTGCCGGCCGTCCCGGGCCTCGCCGAGGCGGGGTTCCGCACCAACGAGACGATCTTCAACCTGACCGAGCTGCCCCAGCGGCTGGTGGTGATCGGCGGCGGCCCCATCGGCTGTGAGCTGTCGCAGGCCTTCGCCCGCCTCGGCAGCCGCGTCACCCAACTCGTCCAGGAGCGCCACGTCCTGCCGCGCGAGGACGCCGACGCCGCCGGGATCGTCCAGAAAGCCATGATCGAGGACGGCGTCCGCTTCGAATTCGGCATCAAGCTCGCCGAGGTGCGCCGTAGCGGGACCGAAAGGACAATCGTCTTCGAGCGCGGCGGCGAACGTCACGAGGTGACCGCCGATGAAATCCTGATCGCCATCGGGCGCACCCCGAACGTCGAGGGGCTGGGGCTCGAGGCCGCGGGGGTGCGCCATGGCAAGCGGGGCGTCGAGGTGGACGACAACCTGCGCACCAGCAACAAGAGCATCTTCGCGTGCGGCGACGTGGCCTCCCGCTTCCAGTTCACCCACATCGCGGACGCCCAGGCCCGCATCGTCATCCAGAACGCCCTCTTCTTCGGCCGCGCCAAGTCCTCGGCGCTCACCATTCCCTGGTGCACCTACACCAGTCCGGAGATCGCCCACGTCGGCCTGTACGAGAAGGACGCCCGGGAGAAGGGGCACGAAGTGGAGAGCCTGACGATCCACCTCTCGGACGTCGACCGCGCCCTCCTCGACGGCGCCGACGAGGGCTTCCTGCGCGTCCACGTCGAGAAGGGCTCGAAGGACGGCAAGATCCTGGGCGCCACCCTGGTCGCCGAGCACGCCGGCGACATGATCGGCGAGCTCTGCCTCGCCATCACCCACGGCATCGGTCTCGGCAAAATCGCGAGCGTCATCCACCCCTACCCCACCCAGGGCGAGGTCGTGAAGAAAGCCGCCGACACCTGGCGCCGGGGCAAGCTGACGCCGACGGTCAAGAAGATCTTTGGCACGTGGTTCCGCACTTTCAAGTAATGGGACCGCCGGCTCCTTCGGAGCCGGCCCTCATAACCCCCCACCCCCTTCTCTCCCCGCCTCCCCCCCGCCGCCGGGAGAGAAGGGGAATGAAGAAGCAAAGACCCCATACAAAACTCTCTAGACAAACTTCTCCCTCTTCTCCCGGCGGACGGGAGGGAGGCGGGGAGAAGAGGGCCGGGGTGATGAGGGCGCCCACGGGGCGATCTCGTCCCGTGACATGATCCCGGCGCCATGGCCCTCACCTCCACCATCTATCAGTTCGACATCGAGCTCGCCGACGTGGACCGCGGCGTCTACGAGACGCTGGCTCTCCGAGCCGCCTTCCATCCTTCCGAGACGGAGGAGTTCCTCCTCACCCGGGTGCTCGCCTACTGCCTGGAGTATGAGGAGGGGATCGCCTTCTCGAAGGGCTTGAGCGACGGCGACGAACCCGCCCTCTGGGTGCGCGATCCGGCCGGGCACGTCCAGGCCTGGATCGAGGTCGGCGCGCCGGATGCCGCGCGGCTCCACAAGGCCTCCAAGGCCGCGGACCGCGTCGCCGTCTACACCCACAAGGACCCTGCCTCCCTGCTCCGGCGGCTCGAGGGCGAGCGGATCCATCGCGCGGCGGAGATCCCCGTCTACGGCGTGGACCGCGGGCTCCTCGCCGGCTTCGGAGAGCTCCTCGACCGGCGCATGAAGCTCCACCTCTCCGTGACCGGCGGCCAGCTCTATCTGGACGTGGCCGGCCGGAGCCTCACCGGCGAGGTCACGGAGCACCGGATCGGCCCGGCGTAATCTCCGGCCCTCCCGCTACCAGACGACCCGCAATCCCAACTGCACCTGCCGCGGCTCGCCGATGCCGCTCTGCACCGTGCCGTCGAAGTTGAAGATCAGGTTGGTGACCTCGGGGCGCCGCAGGTTCCGGCTGTTGAAGACGTTGAACACGTCGATGGCCGGCTGGATCGTCAGATTCCCCACCGGAAAGTCGCGCGACAGCCGGAAGTCGAGAGAATTGAACTCGTTGTCCTTGCGGCCCAGGTTACGCCGCGTCACCGTGCCGTCGGCATTGATCCTGTCCTGCGGCGTGGCGGCATCCAGGCCGGTGGCGGTGATCGATTTGGGCTGCGCCGAGCGGTACGCGTAGCGAAGGCTGAGGTCGAGGGCGTACGGCGCCTGCCACAGCATCCAGGCGTTCAACCGGTGGCGCTGGTCGCGGTCGGACCAACTGTACTCCTTGTCCAGATCGGTGATCCGCGCGTACCGGAAGGAGAAGGGGTCGCGCTCGTTGTCGTCGTCCGACTTGTCCTTGGAGTAGGTGTAGTAGAGCTGGTACTGCACCTTCCCCGTCCAACGCTGGGTGGCGCCGACCGTCACGCCCCAGTAGCGGCTCTTGGCCTCGGACTCCACGGTGGTCAGGGTGTTGATGCCGTTGGCCCCGCCCGGCGCGAGGCCGCTGCCCCAGGGTGAGCCCAGGAGCGGGTCGTTGCGGTTGACGAAGCGGGTGATGTGGTCGCCCTTGGCGTAATTGTATTTGGCGAGCAGGGCCAGTCCGTTCCTCACCTCCCGCTCGTAGGAAAGGCTCGCCGCCGTCGTGCGCGGATTCTGGAAGTCCTTGTCGAAAACGAAGACGTCCGGCAGGAACGGCTCGCCGATCTGCGACGGCGGGATCAGGTCCGGGTAGGCGGGCGGCGGCCCGAGGACCGGCCCCAGAGGGCTGCTGCGGAAGATCGACTGCCCGATGCTGCCGTTGGTGGAGCGGGTGGAGGCCAGAGACAGTCCGGGGATCCGCGCATAGAAGATGCCGGCGGTGGCGCGCACCACGCTCCGGCCGTCCGCCTTCGGGTCCCAGGTGATGCCCAGCCGCGGCTGCCACATGTTGTAGTCCGACGGGATCTTGCCGTCCGAAGGGAAGGTCTGGGGTCCGGCCGCGGTGGTCACCGTCCGCCCGATGAACGGGGCGAAGAAGACCTCCTCCGGCGGCGTCCGCGGATCGGGCTGGATCTGCGCCTCCCAGCGCAGCCCGTATTGGACCGTCAGCCCGGCGCTGGGCTGCCAGTTGTCCTGCAGGAAGACCGCGGGCTCCCTCTGCCGGATCTTCTGCCGGCCAGCCTCCTCGGCCGTACGCCCCCCGACCCCGGTCTGCTGGAGATACAAGAGGACGGGCCCGGTGATCGAGGTGCCCGGCGGGCAGGCCCCGGTCTCGGAGGAGCTGCCGTCCGAGCACTCCACGTAGCTCGGGTTGCGGACGTAGTTGAGAAATCCGTCCGTCGAGCTGAAGATGAAACGTCCGTTGGCGAAGCCGACGAAGGTCTGCGAGGAGACGACGTCGTTGTACTCGACCCCCGCTTTGATCGCGTGGTTGCCGCGCAGGACCGACAGGTTCTCGTTGAGCTGATAGCGCTCGTCGTAGTACTCGACGGGGATGAAGAACGGCATGCCGAAGCGGTAGCTCCTGCCGAAGTCGAAGGCCGTGTCCGGCAGCGGCCGGCCGTTGACCAGCGGTCCGTCGTAGGGCCGCGGCCGGTCCTCCCGGGCGTACTGGAAGCGGATCTCGTTGAGCAGGCTGCTCGAGAGCGTCGAGATGTAGCTCCCGGTGACGGCGTTCGACTGATCCTTCTCGGTCGCGTTGGCGCTGCGGCCCCAGGAATCGACGTCGAAGGTGCCGTTCTCCTGCTCGGCCCAGGTGTAGGTGTAGCGCAGGGTGGCCAGGTTCTTCTCGGAAGCCTGCCAGTCCGCCTTGGCCAGGAACACCCGGGCGTCGTTGGTCCGGTCGATGGGGCCGTTCTCCGCGGGCACGCCGAGGCTCTCGAAGTAGTCCACGACCCGCTGCTCGATGCGCGACGGATCGGCCTGCTTGGTCGAGCGCCCGCGCTGGTAGTCGCCGGAGAGGAAGTAGAAGAGCTTGTCCCGCACCAGCGGTCCGCCGAGCGTGAACCCCGTCTGTCCCTGCTCCTGGTCGAACTGCGGCGCGAGGCTTCCGTCCGGCTCCTCGGCGCGCGAGGAGAGGCTGTCGTTTTTCCAGAACAGGTGGCCGCTGCCGTGAATCTGGTTGGTGCCCGACTTGGTGACGACGTTGACGAAGCCCGACGAGGAGCGGCCGAACTCGGCGTTGGCGCCGTCGGCCACCACCACGACCTCCTTGACGGCGTCGAGGTTGAAGGTGAAAGCCGGGCGCTGTCCCCCCCGCTGCTCGCCGAAGAAGGGATTGTTGAAGGCCGCGGCATCCACCGAGACGTTGTTGTGGATCCCCTTCTGGCCGTTGATCGAGAGCTCGTCGCCGTCCGGCCCCTGGACGATGCTGACGCCGGGGGTCAGCTTGGTGTAGTCGAGGAAGTTGCGGCCGTTGTTGGGGAGGCTCTCGACCGACCTCGCGTCGATCCGGGTCGCCCCCTCCGCTCGGGTGGTCTCCACCACGGGTGCCTCGGCGGTGACCGTGATCTGGTCCTCGACGGCGGAGATCGTCAGAGGCAGCTTCAGGTTGATCGTCTGGCCGACGGCCAGGTCGAGCCCTTCCCGGACCAGCGTCGAGAACCCTTGCAGGCCAACGGTGATCCGGTACGGTCCGAGCGGCAGCAGCAGTGCCCGGAAGCGGCCGTCCCCGCCAGTGACGAGGGCCTGCGTGTAATTGGTCGCCGTGTTCCTCAGCGTGACCGTCGCTCCCGGCAGGACGGCGCCGGTTTCGTCCACCACGGTCCCCTCGATGACGCCGGTCGTCGCCTGGGATTGGGCGTAAGCGCCCGGAACCCAGGTGAGAAGCAGGACAACGCCCAGCAGACGTACGCCCCAACGTCGCGACATCCCGACCCCCTTTCCTTTGAACGGCAGGAACAACCTTGAATTGAAAATAGGCCCGCTTCAAGAAGGAGTCAAGGGCGGGACCGGATAGAATCGCGCGCCATGCACCGGATCGGCCCCTCTTGAACCGCAAGTGGACCCACGGCGGGGATCTTCTTCCACCATCCGGGAGCCTCACCGTCCTGGTGCTCGCGATCGGACCCGCCTTGGGCGCCTGGAGCATGCTGAGGCTGCGCCGGCTGCCCGAGGCCGCGCGGATGGCGTCGGGAAACCGTTAGGAGATGACATGACGACCAACTTCAACCAGGCCCTGGGCTTCCGCTCCGGGGACGAACCCGGCACCGTCCACCTCGATCCGCGTCCCGAGCACCAGGTCATGCCCGACGTGATCCACTTCGCCGTCCTCACCACGCTCGCGGAGGTCTCGGCCGCGAGCGCCGTCGAAGCCTCGGTCGTTCCCTCGACGGTCACGGTCCACCTGCTGAGCCGCGCACGGCTCGCGCCGCTGGTGGGCCGGGGCCGGCTCCTGCGCAAGGGCAAGCGGCTGGCGGTGGCGGAAGGCGAGGTTTTCCAGGACGGCAAGCTGGTGGCGAAGGCTACGGTGCAGTTCGCCGTGCTCGACTAGCGGCTCGCCGGACCTTAAACCGAAGTTCTTCCAAGGAAGAGCCAAGAATTGGCGCAACCGATTGACTTGGCTGAGTTTGTGGCTAAATCGCCGGAATCATCTGTAGCCATGTAAATGGCGTGGATGGG
>Ga0126305_10000184_pt1 | contig 27967 bp, 23 predicted proteins | sample Plot26_FD_92536 | JGI IMG/M metagenome (GOLD analysis project Ga0126305, IMG submission 92536) | Serpentine soil microbial communities from UC McLaughlin Reserve, CA, USA - Plot26 | ecosystem: Environmental > Terrestrial > Soil > Grasslands | place: USA: UC McLaughlin Reserve, Lake County... | reverse complement strand
GTTTACCAATCCAGAGAGGTCGTCAGTGACCCGCGCCGTGATCGTGACGGTTTGGCTTGAGTTGGTGACGTCTACTTCGCCGGGTTCGATCGAGAGGCCGAGGATCTGAGGCGGGGTGGTGTCTTCGATCGGTTCCGCTGCGGCCATCGCTGGCCTTATCAGCCCACCCACCAGTAACAAGCAGACGACAGCGGTACGCAAGCAGCTCAACTCATTCCCCTCCCGCTAATGGCTATACGGATCGCCAAGCAGGGATCGATCCGCGGATTCATTGCCGTAAATTGTACTTCGCAATCGGAAATGCTAAAGGAAGTCGGCGTTGAGGCCCTCAATATGCCGGGGAGGGTGCGACGACGGAGCTTCCGATGCATTGGAACAACGAGCGCGTGGGCGCCTGGCCTTCTTTAGGCGGCCATGGCTGCCGCGCTGGCGGACGAGTTCCCAGTCCTCCTTGCGGAGTGCCTTGATCAGGCGCTCGCCGGAGACGACCGGCTGGCGTGGGCTCATGCCGGCAGAGGCATCGAGCGGCGGATCACGCCGCTGTCGAGCGGTTCGCCCTCTTCGCGCAGGCCCGCGACGTAAAGCGCGACCGCCTCGCTGGCGTTCGCCATCGCCTCGTCCATGTCCTCGCCCTGGGTGTGGAGACCGGGAAAGTCGGGCGCGTAGACGTGGTAACCGCCCTCATCCTGGGGTTCGAAGACCAGCTCGATTTCCTGCTTGAGATCGGACATGGCGCTGCTCTCAAGGTTACGCCAAAGCTGCGACCGCGCAGGTCAATCGACTCTCAGCCCGATGCGAAAGAACTGCTTCCGGGGGAACGGCGGGCGAACGAGAGGTCTAAGAAGGGTCTTCTCCAGGCACGAAATTCCGCCCTAGAAGAAGAAAGCAGCGAATCCCAAACCGTATGCCTTAACCCCTGCAAATCAACGCAAGATTTGGCTCTGCAAGCCGCGATATGAAACGGGGCACCTAGGACTCGAACCTAGAATCGCCGGTTTTGGAGACCGGTGCCTTAGCCAGTTTGGCCAGTGCCCCAGAGCCAAAAAGTAGCGTTTTCGAGGCCGGGGGGAACGTCAGGGGGAACGAAACCCAAACGAAAGATCTGAGATGGGCAGACCGGAGCGCTTAGTGCGCGGTCAACGCGCCTAAAAGATTGCATAGTCGCGAACCACCTTCGCGAGATCGGGTGATGCCTCGTAGAGGAGCGCGAGAAGGCCACTTTGCAACTCCTTGCCGATTTCGGTCGCCTTAGCGAACTCGGCAGATTTCCCGGAATTCTCCCGCGTCACATCTTCGAGCGCCTTCCGAAACTCGACGTCGTGGAGTCGCCCCACGAACTCGTCGTAAGCGCCCAGGGCCCGGCCTCCCTCATCTGCCGCATTGTTCGCAAGGAAGGCCCGCGCAATCCGATCCGTGGGCAACATGGTCAACTCTCGCTCGACGAACTCGCGAATCGCGCTCTCCTCATCGAGACGGACGCATCCCAGTAGCTCAAGACCTTGCTGCGCACACTCCGGTAGACGCCCTGGTCTCCGCTCACCGATTTTGACTAAAGCAATAGAAGCAAGCGCCTGGTCAGATTCCGGTTGCTGTCGGCATCGAGTCCGATGTCGTTGACTAGGTTCTCGCTGAATACCGGCTTGGCAAACGGGCCATCCTTGCTGGGCTGCGTCTTGAGCACCTCGCTCACGTTCTCAATCGTCGGCTCGACCTCAAGTCGTTCCGTCCCGTCCACCAAGACCATGAAGTGATCGTCGCTTCCCGCCGTGAGCTCTCCTCTTCCCCAAGAGCCCATCACGACGACCGACGCGTCAGCGGCGTGCAGAAGGCCCGCCAGCGGTGCGCGTCTCGCCGCCAAAGCCGTGACAGTCCGCTCTCGGGCATCAAACAGGTGCGGAAAGTCCCGGCCCGCAGCCTCCGCCAACTCCCTGAGCGGGCTCCCGCCTCCTGACTCCATAGCTTTAGACCGCCGGACTCGGCGGGGCCTCGAAGATCCACGGCACATCGAGACAACGCCTCAGGACCGGCTCAAACAGGTGCTCGTCCTCTTCCGTTAGCGAGACTTGCGGGCGTCCATGTTCTCCAAGAGAAGCGTTCAGCCCAACCCGGTTTCGTTGCGAGTGCCATAGAGCGACGCTACCAATCAAGTCTGACGCCCAGACGCCCTCAGCGGCGACCCGACATCGAGGGTTGATCGCGAGAATCCTGGGCCACCTCGGTCGCCCTCAGGCGCGGATAAGAACCAGATAGTCAGATGAATCTGATGCACTTCACTCGAACCCGCCACCCTGGTCGAACTTCAGGGTGTTTGCGTTCTCGGTGACAGTGCGGATACGCCACTCGTCGAACCCCTCGGGGGCCGTCGCCTCGATCTCAAGCGTGATCTTGACCTCGACCCCTTCGCTCGATTGGAGATGAGCCAACACCTCGTCGCTGACCGCCTTGAAATCGTGGGCGGTGCGCTTGGTCGAGAGACTCTTGCTGCCGAAGAACCGAGTCTTCGGCGTCGCGGGCGCGTCGTCGCCATCGTTGTCGCGCTGCGCCGGACTGTGTCCGTCGCCGCCGGCCGGGCCGGCGGCACCCTCAGCACCCGCCGGGAGGACATCGCCACCGCCCTCGGATTCCCACTGAGTTGCGGCCCGCTCCGGGTGGACCAGCAACGTGTCGCCCATAATCGTCACCGCGGCGCCGTCGTCCGAGGGCAAAGCCAAGCCGCGGTAGCGCCCTCGATCCTCTTCGAACCCGTCGGCGATCGCGAAGCCGTCCTCCTGCCAGATCATCGGCTGCGCGCGCAATCCCTGCTCGAGAATCGAGCGGTCGCGGAGGCGCGGCATGTACGGATACTGCGCGTAGACCGCCCAGAGGTCGGCGACCGAGACGTGCCCGTCCCTCCAGAGCGGTGCGGCGTTTCCGTCCAGCTGGTGACGGATTGCGCCCGCCGCCTGCTCGATCGCAAGCTCTCCGTCGTTTTTGAGCCGGCGTGAGACGCGCTCGGGGAGGGACGCAGCGTGCCCTTCGACCTTGGTGACTCCGATCTCAATCGGCTGCCCGCGTGGAACCATTGCCCACTGATAGGCGCCCAGCAGCCTCGCGTGCGCGGTTTCACTGGCCTCCTGCTGCTTCTCGGTCGCCTGCGCGATCTGGCTCCGCGAAAGGTCCAGCTCGTCGCCTTTAGCGAGGATCTCGCTCCAACCGAGGAAGCTGCGGATGGAGCGCTCGAGCTCCTCCATGCGGTCTGCGTCCGCAGCGAGGAAGACCACCATGTTGCGGTTGATGCGGGTAGCCCCGCTGCGGTTCTCGACAGCGCCGCGCGCAAAATCAAGCGCACTGCTGTCACCGCTATCCCGATTTCGACTGTGGGTCAGGCGCGGGTGCATGATCACCAGGCGCGCTTCGTCCGCATCGGATATGTCACCCGACTCCTCGGGACAGACGTGCACGCCGGCGAAGTCCCCGCGCAGGTCTCCTTGGTTTTTCAGTCGTTCGGCAATCGCCTGCCAGACATCCTCCTGCGGGATCCGCTCGGCGTGATCCCGGGCGCTGCGGGTGATGTTCGCCTGCCGGTCATACCAGTACTTGCCGGAGCCGCTGTAGAAGTAGGTGGCGCGGTCACCGAGCTGGTTGAGCGCCGCGTGGAAGTTGCCGATCGTGTCGCCGGGGACCGCGGTGCCGAGAAATACCCGCTGCTGCTCCAGCCCCTTCTGCGCCGTACCGATCGTCGGAGCGGCACCGACGAAGACCGTGCGAGCCAACCGCTTGGTGACCGACCGCTTGCCCAGCAGCGGCTTCTCCTTGTCGATTCTCGCCGGCTCCGATCTCTCACCGTCGACGTCGGCGTCGATAACCGCCTTCCACGAGTCCTCCAGGTACTGGGACAGCTCGGAGTTGACCGCCGAGGTGGCCAACGACACCGACGCGGGCATGATCAGCGGCGACTGGTCCTCGCCGACCCAGAGTGCGTGGATCACGGCGTTCATCAGCCGCAGCACGCCGCGGGTCCGTTGAAAGCGCTCGAGGCTCGACCAGTCCTCGTAGAGGCGGTCGAACAGCTCCGGGTGGATCGGGTAGGTCCGCTTGATCCGGTCCTCGTAGGCCGGATCCCGAACCTCGGCCGGGAACTCGCCGGGGTACTGGCGGTAGAGATCGCCGAACTTGCGCGCAGTGGCCGAGATCGTCGCCAACGCCTCCGCGCCCGGCGCGCTGAACAGCCTTTGGCGGACGATGTGGTAGGACTCGTCGGCCGAGGCGGGACGCCATTGGTCGGCCACGCGCCGGACCACGTTCTGCAGTCTGTCAAGCGCCTCCATCCCCGCCGAGCCACCGACCTCCTCCTCGTTCCCTGCCGCCGCACCCCCACCCTCGTCGGCCCGCTCCGACGCCGGAATCGAGATCGCCAGCAGCACTCCGGGCGTGCCTTTAGCGACCTCGGTCAGCGACTGGGCGAAGGTGAACTGGGTGTCGAAACTGCCACCGGCGACGTCGTCGCGGTCGAACAGGCTGCGTGCGTATGCGACCCACTCGTCGACCAGGATCAGCGCCGGCGAGTACCGCCCGATCAGCTGGTGCAGGGCCTCACCGGGGTGGGTGCCGTCGGCATCGGACTGGGCGACGATCTCGAATGCCTCGCGACCGCCCAGCTGCCAGGCGAGCTCGCCCCACAGCGTCCTCACCTCGGTGCCGTCCTCCTTCACCGAGCCCGAAGGCGAGATGTGGTTGCCGACCAGCGCGACGCGGTTTACCTGCTCGGGCAGCTCGTCGAATCCGTTTGCGCCGAGCAGGTCCTGGACCTCCTGTCCGAAGTCGGCCGCCGGCAGCCCGGCAGCGAGATGCCAGAGAGCCAGCATCGAGTGAGTCTTGCCGCCGCCGAAGTTGGTCTGCAGGTTGATGACCGGCGAGGCATTGTCGTCGCCCGAAAGCCTGCGCACGACCCGTCCGATCAGGTCGCGCAGCCCTTCGGTCAGGTAGGTGCGGGAGAAGAAGGCGACCGGATCGGCGTAATCGCCACCGGCGTCGTCGCTGCCGGTGGCGACCTTGTAGAGGTCGGCGGCGAACTCCGATGCCTGGAAGTCGCCCGTGGCGACGTCGTCGTGGGGCGGCAGAACCTCCCGCCAGGGCGTCAGCCCGTCGCCCTCGGGCACAACCGTCGCCGATCGCAGCACGCGTCGGTCGTCCTTGTCGGCGGTGACCCGTCGCAGCTCCAGTCGCAGCTTCTGCACCTCATCCGCCGGTTCGGTGGCGCCGATCCCGTTGAGGAAACGCTCAGCCGTATCGAGCACCCTGTAGGCGTCGTCGTCGCTGAACGACTTCTTGTCCGCCCACTCGCTACCAGCATCGCGCAGCTCGCCGGCGTAGGAGCGCTGCGTAGGGCTGAGCTGGTCCTCGAACGGGTGCCCGGCAAGTTGCACCCAGACGTCGTCGCTGTCGTCAGAATCTGACCCGGCCGTGGCCGCGATGAACTCGTCTAGGGCCGGCAGCAGCAGCTCGAACATCTTGCCGATGCGGTCGCGGTTGGAGTCGGACTTAGCCATCGCTGACTAGATGTCGAGACTTACTTGTGAGTCGTGACTGCCGTTGCTTTCCCGCATAGCATCGACGATATCCGGCCATGAGGTTGCGAGGGAGTTGAAGGCGAGCGCGTCTTTCGTACGGCCGGATTTCTCGGCTATCGAGAAGAGCAGGAAGGCGAGCTCCTTCGCTAGGTCGGCATCGACCGGATCCCTGTCGCGTGAGCCGGCCGCCGCGAGGATCGCGGCGGCAGCGTCGATCCCTTCGCGGTCGATCGCGGCGATCAAGTGGTGAAGCACCTCCCAGGCGCTGATCTGGTCATCGGCTGCCGGGTCGTATCCCGGCTCCAGGGCACCCGGGGGGATCAGCGCCACCTTGCCGGCAGCGCTGGTGAGAACGCCGCCGCGGGCCATCGTCTCGACCGAGGTGTTGCGAGCGCCGGCGAGGTTGTTGGCTTCACCGAACTTGCCGGTCTCATATCCGTGCTGGCGATACCAGGAGAGCGCGAACCGAGTCGCCGGGTCGAAGTCGCCCTCCTGCTCGTTGAGCACCTGGTCGAGGATCTCGTTGATCCGTGCGAGCGCCGCCCGCACGGTCATCTTCGATCCATCGGGCTCGATCACCGACGAGTAGCGGGAGAAGACGGCCACGCCGGGCCCGATCGCGGCCTGCGGCAGATCAACCGGGGCGATCCGTCCCTGCTGCAGCTCGCGGAGGGCGTCGGGTAGCTCGTCCTGGAGGGCGGCAATCAGGCCGCGCCGATCGGCCGTCGGTGCGTGGTCGAGTCGGGGTCGAAGCGCGAGGACGATCGACGAGGCAAGAGCATTCGTTCCATGGCTCAAGATGCGATTGCTGGCCTCGCTTCGCACCGGCCAGGTAGCAGTGATCGCCCAGCCCGCTCTGATCATCCCGTCGAGCAGCGTCTCCCACCCGGTCGAGGCCTCCCCGTCGTCGCCGATGTCGGACTGCTTGAAGGCGTAGTAGACGGTGATCGGGAAATCCAGCAGAGCGCCCTCCCGAGCATGAGCGAATACGTCGCGGAAGCCCCTCTCGAAGAACCCTTTGGCGCCGTCCTTGCCGTTGTGGCGGTATGGATTGGCAACCAGCTCCTCCGCCTTTGGAACCAGCATCGTGCCGAGCAGATCGGGATGGACATCGCGAAGTGAGCGGCGCAACCAGACGTAGAAGAAGTCGGAGAGGTCCGAATAGCCGATGTTGTCGTAATAGGGAGGGTCGGTAGACACAAGCACGCCCCCGGCCCTGATCGAACCAACCGCATCGCTAACGCTCGCTTGCCCGCGACGCTTCGATTCGGGAGCAAATGCCGGGCTCGCGAATGCTCGGCTGGCACCCTGCAGCAGGACTTTCCACGACCCGGACGATTCAGACAGGGGATTGCCTTCACCGAAATCCCAAACCATTGGAACGGCCTGCCGCGCGAAAAGATGTCGCGGGCACTCTGCAGCTGGCTCCCATCCGCAGAGTGCATTTCCGAGGTCGGCCAAGCGGCTTATCGTCATGCCCAGGTACGTCACCACCGCGTCGGCATATGCCTCCGCCCCATCGCCGCCTTTGGCCAACCGCAGCCCGCCCGGCATACCGGCCGCGAGGGCATCGCCGAGGACGCGCTCGCGCGCCTCGCCGACCAGGTCGCTGAACGTCGTCAGAGCCAGGAGCTGCCGGTTGGTGAAGAGGTCGGAGAAATGGGTGAGGCCGTAGTTCGGGGTCTTGAAATCACGGGGGTTGTTCGGAAGCTCACCCTCGGGGGCGTCAGCCGGACGCTCCACCGCTGCAACCTCCAGATGGTCGGCGGACGGCTCTAAATAGATTCGGCGGCGATCGCCTTCGGCGGCGATCGCCATCAGCTTCACTCCCAAGCCCTGCGAACTTCCCTGCTCGCGGATGTACGGGAACTTGACGGCTGACCCGCACGCCACGCAGCGTGCCCCCTTGCGGTCGACGGTCCCATCCTCGTTCTTGCTCGGAGTGTTTGCTGGTTCGTGCCCGATCTTGAACTCGACGCGCTTGCCGCTCGGGTGCTCGGCGTCTTCGACCACCCGCGGCACGACGTAGGCCTCCTTGCCTTTCTTCTTGCCCAGCCACCACGATCGGACGAGGGGCATCTCGATCCCGCACGCGGGGTTGGGGCAGGTCACGGTCCGCGCCCAGATCCAGGCAATGACATTCGCCTCCCCCCCGTCGGGCAGGGTCGCCTTCGGGTAGTGCTTGCCAATCCGCTTACTGGCCTCGTCACGCATCCACTCGCCGTACGCGCGCACGTCGGCGGCCAGGCCGGCGGCGCCGCTCCACCCGGCGAGCTCGGTCTCAGCCAAGCCCGGGAACACCGGCGGCCGGTCGGCAAACTTCGGCGGGATTTCGATCAGCGTCTTGTTGATCAGCACGGCGACCGGGTTGAGGTCGGACGCGTGCGCCTCGAGTCCGAGGCGCTGGGCCTCCAGCGGGATCGAACCCCCACCGGCGAAGGGGTCGAGGATCGGCGGTGGGTTGCCGTCGGTTGAGGCGAGAATCTCCTCGTGGGCTTCGGCCAGCAACTCCTCGTCGCGGATGTTCTCCCAGACGACGAGGCGTTCGATCAGCTTGTGCAGCCGCTCACGCTCGGCCGCCTGGGCTTTTTCGGTCGGGAACCGGTCTGGGTGCGAGGACGGGTCGTCGACGAGCTGGGCGAAGAGGACGGCGCGGGTAGCAGCCAGGGGTCGGCGTGCCCACCAGAGGTGCAGCGTCGACGGGTGACCGTGGCGGATCGACTTCTCCCGGGCTGCCTCGCGATTGATCGCCTCCAGCGGCAGCGCGACCTCGATCAGCTTGCGCTTCGGGGGCACCTCTGCCGGCCCATGCGACTCCTCTCCCATCATCAGAACGGCTCCTCACCCTGAGCCCAGGTCGCATCCCAGTCGCCGCGGATCCCCGTCGCCTGGAAGCCGCCGAGATCGTAGTCGCGGAAGGGATTTGCGAGGTAGCGGACCTCGTCGTGCTCGGGTCCGCGCGGGTCCACCCTGACCAAGGCAAGGCGATATGCCGGCGATGCGTTCATCGCCGTCATCACCTCGTTGTGGGTGATGAAGAAGTCCTCGGCTCCGGCGAGACGCGCCTTTACCTCGATCCTGATCGTCTCGCCGCCCGCTTCGTGGGCGAGCACGTCGAAGCCTGGGTTGTTGAACTCCTGCTCGCGGGGGGCGCGGCCAAGCCGCTCCTCGGTGGCCATGACCAGATCAACCCCGCGGCGCTCGACCTCTTTGGTCGCGACGGCGTGCAGTGGTGCTACATCTGCATCCGGTTCCTCGGCGCCGGCCTCGATCGCCGCGGCGGGCAGGACGAGCGCGGCGGTGACTATCCGTGGGGCGCGCGGCGCCATCTGAGCCTGGCGCTCGATCGACTCGAGGCGGCGCCGGAGCCTGACCTCTATCTCCTCGGACTTCGCCATCAGGCTTGCTTGCGTCTCGCGCACCCGCTCACCGCGCTGCTCCCGTTCTCCGGCCACCATCGCCTCCTTGACCAGTCGCTCGGCCTCGCCCCGCAGGCGCGACTCGACCTGCGCGCGAGCGCGCTCCAGTTCGACCGCACGCCGCGACCGCACCTCGTCCAGATAGACGGGTAGTTGATTGGCGATCAACCAACTCATTGCGGCCTGCTCGGCCCCGACCAGACGGCCGAGCTTCGCGGTCCACTCTGCTGCGACGGGCTCGGGCGCACCGACGCAATCGAGGTAGGGGGCTGGGCCGGCGGAAGTCACGTTGCCATCCTCGTCGACGTAGGCGTAGCCGAAGCGGCGGGCGACGGTGGCCTCGGTTGCGTCACCGACCTCTTCCATGATGCCGACGAGCAGCCGCGGCGCATCGAGCTCGGCTGACACCAACACGGCGCCGCGCCCCAGTCGATCTCCAATCCGCCCGATCGTCTCCTCGATCACGGCGTCGTGCAGCGGGTGCCCAGGCGCGAGCCGCTCGGCGTCGCCGTTGCCGTCACTGGCGAAGGTGACGCGGTCGTAACGAGTCGCGATCGGGTCGCGGCGGCGGGCGCGGAGCGCAGCAGGGACGTTGGTGATCTCGAACCGCCCCTTCTCCCGGTTCGGCATGCGGCCGCCGAGCCGGGCGAAGGCCTCGCGGAAGGCACGCTCGATGTAGTGGGGCTGGAGACGCCGGGCTCGCGCTTCGTCCATCTGCGCGCGCAAATCCGCGATCTCGGCCTCAGCCAGGGTGCCGGTGTCGAGCGCGTTTTCGGCAATCAGCTCGGGAATCCCCGCGGAGACGCTCTCGTCGATGACCTGCTCCATCCGCGCCCGCACCTCGGGTTGCTCGCCATACTGGATCGCCTCGAGCAGGAGACCGCGGAGCGGCTGTCCCTCAAAGGCAGCGCCGAGGACGTCGAACACCTTGCCGCCGTAGGCCTGGCGCTGCTCCTCGACCTTGCGCAGCAGCAGCTCGAAGACGTCACCCTCACGAGTGTCGCTCGCGACCAGGTTCCAGAGCCGGCAAATCTCCTGCTGACCGATCCTGTGGATGCGGCCGAAGCGCTGCTCGATCCGGTTCGGGTTCCAGGGCAGGTCGTAGTTGACCATCAGGTGGGCGGCCTGGAGGTTGAGGCCCTCCCCCGCCGCGTCGGTCGCGAGCAGGATGTGGCAGTCGCGATTGTGAGTGAACTCGGCGGTGATGCGACGTCGCTCGTTGCGACGCACACCGCCGTGGATGGTGACGACGGCGTCGGTTCGGCCGAGCAGGGCCGTGATCCGGCGCTCCAGGTAATCAAGCGTGTCGCGGTGCTCGGTGAAGATGATCAGCTTGCGCGGGGCGCCGCCATCGGCGATGAGGGTCTCGTCCTCGATGATCGTCCTCAGCTCCGACCACTTGCGGTCCGTTTCCGCCGCCCGGACTTCCCTCGCCTGGGCGATCAGACGCTCCAGGTCGGCGAGCTCGATGTCGAGCTCCTCGACCGTGCGGGCGGCGGTCGCGGCGTCTACAAGCTCCTCTTCGAGTGACTCCGACTCGGTGGCGGAAAGCTCTTCCTCTTCGAACTCATCGATGCCCAGGGGGAGGTCGTCGGCGGGGTCGGCGACGCCTTCACCGTTGAGCAAGCGCTGCTTCCACAGCTCCAGGCGCTCGGAGCGGCGCACAAGCGAGCGATAGATCGCTTCCGGGCTCGAAGCGAGCCGCCGCTGCAGGATGGTGAGCGCGAAGCCGACCGTGTTGCGGCGCTTGTCGTCGAGTTTGGCGGCGCGGTTCATCCCCTCGCGCACGTAGGCGGTGACCTGCTCGTAGAGGTCGCGCTCAGCGGAAGACAGCTCGTAGGGGACCGTCTCCGCGATCCGCTCCGGGAACAGCGGCTTGCCCTCGAAGGTGAGGAGATCCTCCTTGACCATCCGCCGCATGACGTCGGCGGTGTCGGTTTTGACGCCGGGTCCCGGCCCTCTCCCCTCGAAGCGGTCGCGGTCGAGCAGCGTCAAGAAGAGCTGGAAGTCGTCCTCTTTGCCCGCGTGCGGGGTTGCCGTCATCAGCAGTAGATGGCGGGTGAGCCGGCCCAGCTCCTCACCCAGCAGAAACCGTTTGGTTTTCTCGACCTTGCCGGCGAAGAAGTGGGCGCCCATCCGGTGCGCCTCGTCGACGACGACCAGGTCCCACTCGGTTCCGCGCAGATCCGCAATCAGATCCTCGTTGCGGGCGAGCTGGTCCATGCGCGCGATCAGGTGGGGGCGCTCGGAAAATGCCGAGCCACCGAACGCGCTCTCCGCGCTCGCGGACTCGAAGATCTCAAAGCGGAGGCCGAACTTGAGGTAGAGCTCGTCCTGCCACTGCTCGACCAGACCGCCTGGGGCGACGATCAGACAGCGATGGACATCATCGCGGAGGATCAGCTCCTTGATGTAGAGGCCGGCCATGATCGTCTTGCCGGCGCCGGGGTCGTCTGCGAGCAGGAACCGCAGCGGGGTACGTGGCAGCAGATCGCCGTAAACCGCCCTGATCTGGTGCGGCAACGGCTGGATGTCGCTCGTCGTCACGGCGAGCATCGGGTCGAAGAGACCGGCGAGCTTGATCCGCTGGGCCTCGGCAGCGAGCTTGAACTCCGACGGGTCGGCATCGAAGGGCCGGCTGGAGCCATTGGCCAGGCTGATCCCGTCCTGCTCGGCGCGACCGAGAACCCGCGCATCGATCGACCCGTTCTCCCTCCGGTAGATCAGCTCGGCCGCATCGGGTCCATGGCGGGCGATCGAAACGAGCTCCACCACCTCACCCGGAATCAAGCCGCCAAGGCGCTGCCCTGCCTTCAGCGCGTCGAAGATTGCCGCCGATCCCCCATCCCCACGCCCCTCGTCACGATCCGCCTCCATCGCCGAGGATATTCGCGCATTCCCGGTCCCCGCCGCCCAGCGGTGTGGGAACTTTTGCGCGCCTTCCCTTCGCATGCGGGCGGAGGGACTTGAACCCCCACGATCTTTCGATCACCAGGACCTAAACCTGGCGCGTCTGCCAAATTCCGCCACGCCCGCGTGGCTGACCCCGAAGGGCCTTAACGCGCGGCCAACGGCGGCGCGTCGCTGACAGATTCTATGATCGGGCCGTGGCTGTTGGAGAGGTGAGGCCGGGATACGAACTTTGGCGCCCGAATCGGGAACGGTCCGGTTCGGTCACGACCAAGTTCGTCGTCGTGCTTTTGCTGGTGGCGACGGCGGTGGTCGCGGCCCTGGTGACGATCGGCGGTTGGTCGCTGCTCAAGGGCGGCGGCGGGATGGGAATCGTCTGCGCGATCTACGCGATTCTCTACGCCTTCTTCGCCTTCCTGGTGGCGCGCTGGAACCGCGGCATCCTGCCGGTGGTGGCGGCGCTCTCGATGATCCTCGCGATCTTCTGCGCGGTCGGCGCCGAAAGCTGGTTCAACCGCGACCGCGCCGGCTTCGACGAGGCCGTCCTCCCCTCCTCGCTGGTCGGCCTGCTGGTGATCGTCCTCGGCCTCCTGCAGATCGTCCTAATTGCGGCCTCGCTCTACGCCTTCAACCAGGAGTGGCACGTGGAGGAGGAGCGCCCGATCGGTTCCGGTGAGGACTACGGCGCGGGCGCCTCGGGCCATCCGCAGCCTGCCTGAGCCGCGCTTTATCGTTCGGGTCGAGCCGGAGTGGCGGAATTGGCATACGCGATCGACTCAAAATCGATTGCCCTTGCGGGCTTGTGGGTTCGAATCCCACCTCCGGCATAAGTGAACGCGGCTAACGGGGAGCTGCTTTGGGAACCGTCGGCCGAGCTGGTCGAGCGCTCGCGGCTGGCCGAGTTCATGCGCTGGCTGGAGTCCGAGCGGGAGCTCTCGTTCGGCGGCTACGGCGAGCTCTGGCAGTGGTCGGTCGACGACCTCGACGCGTTCTGGGATGCGATCTGGGACTTCTTCGGGGTTCAGGCCGACGGCGAGCGCGGTGCGGTGCTGGAGAGCCGCGAGATGCCCGGCGCGCGCTGGTTCCCCGGCACGCGGCTGAACTACGCCGAGCATGTCTTCGCCGACAAAGACGACGGGGCGGTGGCGATCCTCCACGCATCGGAGCTGCGCGAGCTGGATGAGCTGACCTGGGGCGAGCTGCGGCAGCAGGTCGCCGCCACCGCTGCGGGCTTGCGGGCGCTCGGGGTCGAGCGGGGCGACCGGGTTGTCGCCTACCTGCCGAACATCCCGGAGGCGATCGTCGCCTTTCTCGCCGCCGCCTCGATCGGCGCCGTCTGGTCGAGCTGCTCGCCGGACTTCGGCCCCGCCAGCGTCATCGACCGCTTCGCCCAGATCGAGCCGAAGGTCCTCTTCGCCGTCGACGGCTATCGCTACGGCGGCAAGGACTTCGACCGCCGCGACGTCGTCGCCCAGCTGCAGGAGGCGATGCCGAGCTTGCGGCAGACCGTCGTCCTCCCCTACCTCGACGCCGATCCCGACCTCTCCCCCCTGCGCGAGGCGGTCCGCTGGGAGGAGCTGCTGAGCGGCGGAGAGGGGGCCGCGCTGGAGTTCGATCGCGTCCCCTTTGACCACCCGCTCTGGGTCCTCTACTCCTCCGGCACCACCGGGCTGCCGAAGGCGATCGTCCAGGGACAGGGGGGGATCCTGCTCGAGCACCTGAAGAAGCTGAACCTCCACGTCGACGCCCACCCCGGCGACCGCCTCTTCTGGTTCACGACGACGGGCTGGATGATGTGGAACTTCCTCGTCTCCGGGCTGCTGACCAAGGCCGCGATCGTTCTTTACGACGGCAACCCCGGACATCCCGACATGACTGTGCTCTGGGACCTGGCAGAGCGGGCCGGGGTGACGATGTTCGGCACCAGCGCCGCCTACATCGGCGCCTGCATGAAGGCGGGGGTCGAGCCGGGATCGGAGCGGGACCTCAGCGCCCTGAAGGCGATCGGCTCGACCGGCTCCCCCCTCTCGCCCGAGGGCTTCGACTGGATCTACGAGCACGTCGGCGCCGACACCTGGCTCTTCTCGACCAGTGGCGGCACCGACCTCTGCACCGCCTTCGTCGGCGGCGTCGCGACCCTGCCGGTCTACCGCGGGGAGCTGCAGGCGCGGGCGCTGGGGGCGGCGGTCGAGGCCTGGAACGAGGACGGCGAGCCGGTGGTCGAGGAGGTCGGCGAGCTGGTGGTGACCGAGCCGATGCCGAGCATGCCGCTCTACTTCTGGGGCGACGAGGACGGCGCCCGCTACCGCGAGAGCTACTTCGAGATGTTCCCCGGCACCTGGCGCCACGGCGACTGGCTGGAAATGACCCGGCGCGGGACGGCGGTCATCTACGGCCGCTCGGACTCGACGATCAACCGCGGCGGCATCCGCATGGGGACCGCGGAGATCTACCGGGCGGTGCTGGGGATCGAGGAGATCGTCGACGCCCTCGTCGTCGACCTGCCACGGCCGGGGACCGACGGTTGGATGCCGCTGTTCGTGGTGATGCGCGAGGGCGCCGAGGTCGGCGAGAAGCTGCCCAGAGAGATCGCCCGCCGCGTGCGCGAGCAGTGCTCGCCCCGCCACGTCCCAGACGAGGTTTTCAAGATTGACGAGGTGCCGCGGACCTTGAGCGGCAAGGTGCTCGAGGTGCCGGTGAAGAAGATCCTGATGGGGACGCCGGTGGAGAAGGCGGCAAGCCGAGACTCGCTGGCGAACCCGGCCGCGCTCGACTACTTCGTCGAGATGGCCAAGCGGCTCGACTGATCGAGCCGCGCCGCCACCGTGCGCAGCACCGCGAGCACGTGCTCGGGTTCGTAGCGCACCTGCTCGTGCGTGAAGCGGAGCTGGGTTAGGCCGGCGGCGGTGTGAGCCTGGTCGCGGAGCCGGTCCCGAGCCTGCTCGGCCGGCGTGCGGTGGTAGCGCAGCCCATCGGTCTCGACGACAAGGCCGAGATCCGGCCAGTAGAAGTCGACTTCGAACCCGCTCACCCACCGGCCGGTGAACGGGACGGGCAGGCCGGCCTTCTGCGCGAGCGGAAGGAAGCGTCGTTCCAGCTCCTCCTTGGTGAGGCGAAAGGTGCGGCGGTCGAGGATGTGGCGGAGGAGGGCGACTCCCTTCTGACCGGGCCGCTCCTCGAGCGCCCGACGCAGCTGGGGCGGATTGACGAGGTTGTATTTGTCAGCCTCGTTGATCATGCGCTCAACGCCGCGGCGGTCAAGCCGGGGCGTGAGGTCGAGCAGGGTCTGGACCACAGTCGTGGCCGGGATGCCGAACTCGACCGTGAGGTCGCGCTGAAGCAGCGCGGGTCTCTGGTGAATCTGTAGGCCGGGGCGACGCCGGCGGGAGAGGCTGGGTAGGGAAAGCTCAACCACATCGCGCATCTCGGTCCCGATTCGCCAAAGCGCAGCCGCACTGGAGTGGCTGAGAACTCCGCCATCGCAAGCTAGGACCGCGGCCATCCAGCGACCGTGATCGGTGACATTGGGCCGGCCTACCGCATAGACGCCCCGATGCAGCGGATGCAGCCGTCCCGTCCTGATGCGGTGGTCGATCGCTTGTCGGGTATACCCAACCTTGCGTAGCTGGTCGCTCGTTATGACCGCGTGCTGATTTCGGGCCAAATCCCACGCCTCCCGCGCCATGCGGACCCTCTCGCTGCGCAAATCATCCGACGACTGGAGAGTTAACCTCGCCATAGCGATGTTAAGTCGCCAATGGCGGAAGCCTCTCCCCCCTACCCAGCCTGTTTTTGATGCAGCGAGCGCTTTAGACCATGCCGAGGCCGCCGCTTACGCCGAGCGTCTCGCCCGTTACGTAGCCGGCGTCGTCGGAGGCGAGGAAGGCGACAGCGGCCGCTACCTCGTCCGGTTGGCCTAGACGGCCCATCTGGGTGGACGACTTCATCGTCTCTATGACTTTTTCGCCGATCTCGCCGAACTCCTTGGCGCCCATCAGGAGAGGGGTCTCGATCGGGCCGGGGGCGATTGCGTTGGCGATGACGCCGTAGCGGGCGGCCTCGCGGGCTATTGCCTTGGTGAAGCCGATGACGCCGGCCTTGGCGGCGCTGTAGGCGGCCGAACCCTTGGAGCCGACGCGGCCCGCCTCCGAGGAGATGTTGACGATGCGGCCGTAGCCGCGCTCCTGCATCCCGGGCAGCGCCGCGTGGGTGCAGTTCATGACGCCGCCGAGGTTGATGTCCAGCACCTGTTGCCACTGCTCCTGGTTGACGTAGACGAAGAAGCCGAAGTTGTCCATGCCGGCGTTGTTGACGAGGACGTCCGGCTCGCCGACGGCGGCGACGGCGGCGCGGGCCGCCTCGAGGTCGGTGACGTCGAGCTCGACCGCGTGGCCGGCGATCTCGGCGGCGACCCTCTCCGCGCCCTCGATGTTGAGGTCGCCGACCCAGACCTCGGCGCCCTCGGCCGAAAGCCGAGCGGCGGTTGCGGCGCCGATTCCGCTCGCTCCGCCGGTCACCAGCGCCTTGCGTCCCTCAAGCCTCATGAGGGCGGGAGCATAAGTGAAGGTCACTTAGACTGCGCGACCTTGACCCCTGGCAGCGAACCGATCCCGATCATCGGCGGCACCGGCGCCCTCGGTGCCGGCCTGGCGCGACGCTGGGCGAAGGCGGGAGTCCCAGTCGTGCTCGGTTCCCGCTCAGCCGAGCGGGCAGAGGAGGCGGCGGCGAAGATCCGCTCGGCCATCCCCGACGCCGACATCACCGGTCTGGAGAACGCCGAGGCCGCGACCAAGGGCGAGGTCGTCTTCCTCACGGTCCCCTTTCGCGCCCAGTCGGAGAACCTCAACAACCTGCGCGAGGCGCTGCAGCCGGGCCAGATCCTCGTCGACTGCACCGTCCCTCTCGCCGCCGCGGTCAGCGGCAAGGCCACCCGATCTCTCGGCGTCTGGCAAGGCTCCGCCGCCCAGCAGGCGCAGGAGATGGTCCCCGAGGGCGTCACCGTCGTCTCCGCCCTGCACACCGTCGGCGCTCCGACCCTCGCCGACCTTGACGCCGAGCTGGGCGAGGACATCCTCGTCTGCGGCGATAAAAAGGTCCACAAGGCCCGCGTCGCCCGGCTGATCGAGCTGATCCCGGGCCTCCGCGCGGTCAACGCCGGCGCCCTGGAGATGGCGCGGATCGTCGAGCAGCTGACGCCGATGCTGATCTCGGTCAACACCCGCTACAAAGTGCACGCCGGAATCCGCCTCACCGGCCTCCCCGACGGCGACCACTGGTCCTAGCGCCGATGCGCGTCGCGCTCCTCGCCGGCGGCACCGGCGGCGCCAAACTCGCCGCCGGGATGCAGGAGGAGCTGGGCTCCGACCTGGCGGTGATCGCCAACACCGGCGACGACATCGAGGCCCTCGGCGTCCACGTCTCCCCCGACCCCGACCTCGTCACCTACTGGCTCACCGGCGAGATCGACGCCGAGCGCGGTTGGGGCATCCGCGACGACACCTTCACCGCCTTCGAGCGCCTCAAACAGCTCGGCGCCCCCAGCTGGTTCGGCCTCTCCGACCGCGACCTCGCCGCCTGTCTCTACCGGCGCCAGTTCCTCGACGACGGCGGCCGCCCAACCGACGCCCAGGCGCAGATCGCCCGAGGCCTAGGGGTCGAGGCGAGGGTGCTGCCGATGACCGACAACCCGGTCCGCACGCAGGTGATCACTCCCGCAGGCAAGCGCGCCCTGCAGGAGTACCTGATCCTCGACGGCGGCCAGCCGCCGGTCGAAGGCGTCCAGCTGGAGGGGATCGAGGCGGCGGAGCCGACGCCGGAGGTGCTGGAGGCGGTCGCCGAAGCCGAGGCGATCATCCTCGGGCCCTCCAACCCGGTGATCAGCATCGGCCCGATCCTCGCGATCCCCGGGATGCGGGAGGCGATCGCCGCCTCCCCCGCCCCCGTCGTCGCGGTCAGCCCCTACGTCGCCGGCGCCGTCGTCAAGGGCCCGACTGACCGCTTCATGGAAGGGATCGGGCGCCCGACCACCGCCGCCGGCGTCGCCTCCCTGTACGCGGGGCTGATCGACGCAATGGTCGTCGACGAGGGCGACCCGGACCCGCCGCCGGCGGAGATCGAGACGCTGGCAACGCCGACGCTGATGGAGGACGCCGCGGGGCGCGTGCGCCTCGCCCGGACCGTGCTCGACTACGCCGCTACGCTCATCGCCTCACCTTGAACGCCACTGCCGTCCTACCCGTCAAGCGCCTTGGCGCGGCGAAGCAACGCCTCGCCGCCGGACTCGACGGCGAACGCAGGCGCGAGCTGGCGGGGGCGATGGTGGCCGACGTATTGGAGGCGATCGGGAAAGCACGCGGCATCGACCGCCTGATCGTCGTCACCGGCGACCCGGTCGCGCAGGAGCTCGCGGCGGAAGCCGGCGCCGAGGTCGTCCCCGATCCCGAAGACGCCGGGCACGTCGAGGCCGCCCAGGCGGGGATCGCCCGGGCGGAAGTCGAGGGCGCCGAGCGCGTCGTCCTCCTCGCCGGCGACTGCCCGCTGCTCGACCCGCGGGAGCTCGACCGGCTCCTCACCGGCGTCCCGGAGCGCTACGTCGGCATCGTCCCCGACCGCCACGGCACCGGCACCAACGCGCTCCTGCTCAGCCCGCCCAACGCGATCGTCCCGGCCTTCGGCGAGGGCAGCCGCGACCGCCACACCGAGTCCGCACGCGCGGCCGGCATCCCCTTCGGCGTCGAGAGCCTCCCCTCGATCGAACTCGACCTCGACACCCCAGCCGACGTCATCGCCCTCACCCGCGAACTGGCAAAGAACCCGAAGCGCGCCCGCCGCACCGCCAAAGCCCTCGGAATATGACCGAGCTTCGGGTCCTCCCCATCGAGGGGCTGCCCGAGGTGACGGAGGGCATGAAGCTCGGCGAACTGATCTCCAAGCGCGCCGACCTGGAACCCGGCGACATCGTCGTCATCTCCCAGAAGATCGTCTCCAAGGCCGAGGGACAGGTGCGCCACCTACGGGACGTGCAGCCGTCCGAGAAAGCAACGGAGCTAGCAAAGAAGCTGGGTAAGGAGGCGGAGCTCGTGGAGCTGATCCTCTCCGAGAGCCGCGAGGTGCTTCGCGAGGACCGGGTCCTGATCACCGAAACCCACCACGGCTTCGTCTGCGCGAATGCCGGCATCGACAGCTCGAACCTCCCCGAGAACGACACCGTCTGCCTCCTACCGCTCGAACCCGACACCTCCGCCCGAACCATCCGCACCGAACTCCAAACCGCGATCGAGGACCCGGGGGTGGGGGTCGCCGGACCCTCCCCGCTGTTGTCCGCCGACCCCCACCCCCGGGTCCTCCCTCCCGCCGTGGTAATCGCAGACAGCTTCGGCCGAGCCTGGCGCCTGGGCCAAGCCGAGGTAGCAATCGGCTGCGCCGGTCTCGCACCCTTGGACGACTGGCGCGGCCGCACTGACTCGAGCGGCCGCGAGCTACAAGCGACCGCGATCGCAATAGCCGACGAGGTAGCCGCCGCGGCCGACCTGGTCAGGACCAAGGACTCGAACACCCCCGCCGCGATCGTCCGCGGCCTCGACCGCTACGTAGTAGCGGAGGACGGCGCCGGCGCCGCCGCCCTCCACCGCCCCCCCGGCGAAGACCTCTTCAGATGAGCCCAGAGCCCGCTATGCGGCGTCCTGGTCACCCAAATAGCGCTGCTATTCGGGCTCCCTGCGTCCTTGCCTAGCGAACTCTGGATCTCATCTGTCCCGATCCTTGTCGACCGTGTCCTTGACCTTGTCGGACACCTTCTCCGCTCCGTCCTTGACGGCGCCGGTCGCTCTGTCGACCTTTCCTTCGCGCTTGAGGTCGTCATCGCCGGTAAGACTCCCGGCGGCCTCCTTCACGCGTCCCTTGGCGTCGTCCTTGTTGCGGATCTCGTCGCTCATCTGCATCCCTTCCTGGCTCAGTTGGTTGCAGTTCACCTACCCGAACCGGCGATGCTGGGAACCGCATAGCTCTCGACGATCTCGTACAGCGTCGTCCGCTGTGCAGGTTTCCGCCCCGCCGCGCGGGCGGCGGCGATCAGCTGCTCGGGCTCGAGCCGCACCCCGTGCTGGGAGCCGGCCATGCGGGAGATGTTCTCCTCCATCAGGGTGCCGCCGAGGTCGTTGACCCCCCAGCGCAGCGCCTCGGTCGCCCCCTCAAGGCCCATCTTCACCCAGCTGGCTTGCAGGTTCGGGATCGTCCGCCCGAGGGCGAGGCGGAAGGCGGCGGTGTGCTTGAGGTTCTCCTCCATCGGGATCTCCTCGATCCCATGGGTGCGACCGAGCATCGTGTTGAAGGGGATGAAGCTGAGCGGGACGAACTCGGTGATGCCGCCGGTCCGTTCCTGCAGAGCGCGGATGACGCGCATGTGGCGGGCCAGCTCGCGAGGCTCCTCGATGTGGCCGAACATCACGGTCGAGGTCGAGCGCAGGCCGGCGCGATGGGAGGCTTCGATGATCTCGACCCAGCGGTCGGCCGGAAGCTTGTTCGGCGAGATCCGCTGGCGGACGCCATCGTCGAGCACCTCGGCCGCGGTCCCCGGCGTCGAGCCGAGGCCGCACCCAAGCAGGTACTCGAAGACCTCCCCCGGCTCCTTCCCGGAGCGCTCGCAGGCCCAGTTGATCTCCATCGGCGAGTAAGCGTGCAGGTGCAACTGCGGCGCCGTCTCCTTCGCCAACCGCAGCCAGCGCCCGTACTCCTCCAGGGTCAGGTCGGGATGGATACCGCCCTGCATGCAAAGCTCGGTCGCGCCGAAGGCGACCGCGTCGTCGATCCGAGCCGCGAAGTCCGACTCACTCACTTCATACGCATCCGGCGAGCGCTTCCCCTGCCCGAATCCGCAAAAGGCGCAACCGACGACGCAGACGTTGGTGAAGTTGATGTTGCGGTTGACGACGAAGGTGACCGTGTCCCCGGCCAACTCCGCCCGCAGCTCATCCGCAGCAACCCGCATCTCCTCTATGACCTCGGGCCGGGTCTCGGCGAAGAGAGCAGTCAGCTCGTCCTCCGAAAGCTCCTGCCCATCGCGTCCCTTCGCAATCGCCGTCCCAGCGAGGTCCGGCGCAATGACCTCGTCGGACTTCCGCCCTGAGCCCTTCCGCGGAATGAAGCTCCAGTACTTCAGCTTGATCACATCAAGGACCCCCTGCTCCATCCACTCGGGGTCCATGTACTGCGGGTAGACGCACAACCGCTCCGTCAGCGCAAACCCCTTCGGCGCCAGCTCCTTGCGCACCTGGTGCGGCGACGGGAACGGCTCCTCAGGCGAGATGTGATCCCCATTCGCACTTAGGCCGCCCAGGTCCGTGGCACCAGCCTCAACAAGCTCCGGCCAGAACTCCGACAAATTCGGCGGCACCTGAACCCCCACACCAGGCATCAACCGCTTGCACTCCGAAATCAGTAGCTCGATCTCGTCGATACCCACAGGACTCGCCCAGTCCGGCAGGGAGGACGGGGGTACCTCCTCCAGACCCTGTACATGAGCCATAGGCGAGATGTGTCTGGAGGGGGTACCCCCGTCCTCCCCCCACCGCTCACGCGAAGCCACATCCGCAATCTCGGCAACCTCAGCCCCGTAGTAGCGCGGGTGCGGGACGAAGTTCTGGAGGATGATCTCTTGGATGTGGCCGTGGCGAGCATGACTTGCGGCCAGAGCCTCAAGTGCTTCGATGCGCTCTTCGGGGGTCTCGCCGATGCCTACGAGGATCCCGGTCGTGAAGGGAATCTTCAGCTCGCCCGCGGCTTCGATCATCGCGAGGCGTGGTGCGGGGTGCTTGGTCGGGCTGCCCGCGTGGACCGTCTCCATCAGGCGCTCTGACGTCGACTCGAGCATCAGGCCCTGGGATGCGGTGACCTCTCTGAGACGCGATAGGTCGCGCTTATCGAGGACGCCGAGGTTGGTGTGAGGCAGCATCCCGCGCTCCATGGCCCGTTCGCAAGCCCAGACGACGTAGCTGGTGAAGTCCTCGTGCCCCCAAAGTCTCAAGCGCTCGGCGACGACAGGATTCACCTCGGGGCGCTCGCCGGTGAGGACCAGAAGCTCCTTAGCGTTTCGTTTCAGCGCCTCGTCAAGCTGTCGTTCGACCTCCTCCGGCGCGTGGATGTGTGCCTGGTGGGTAGCGAAGGCGCAGTACTTGCAGTAGCACTGGCACGTACGGCTCAGCGAGAGAGTGAAGTTGCGGGAGAAGGTGACCCGGCGCACAGCGCCAAGCTACTGCACCCGCCAGGCCGGGCAGTCGCCCAAAGAAAAGGCGCCACCCTCCCGGGCGGCGCCTTGAAAGCTGCTTTGCCTTGCCGGTGCTTAGTCGGCGGGCTTGTCGCTGGTCGGGGTCGCCCGTTTCGGGACCGGCGGCCGCACGTGCTCCGGCGGTTCGGTCGGGGGCAGGCCACCCGGCTCGAGGATGAAGCGGTAGACGCCGGCGGCGGCCAGCGAGCCGAGGATTGGACCGACGAGGAATGGCCAGACGTCGCCCCAGCTGCTGCCGACGAGGGCGGGGCCGAACCAGCGGGCCGGGTTGAAGCCGGCGCCGTCGAGCGGACCGATGACCATGACGAGGAAGCCCAGGGTGGTACCAATCGCCAGCGGCGCCCACTCCTTGAAGCTCTTCTCCGAGTAAACGGCGGTGAGGATCACCAGGACCAGCACGAAGGTGCCGATCATCTCGACGATTGCGCCCGCGGTGTTGCCGGCAAGGAGACCGCTGACTTCGAGGGCGCCGTAGTTGGTGGCGCGGCCCTCGTCCTCGAGCAGAGCCTTCGTCAGCAGGGCGCCGAGCACACCACCGATGAGCTGGACCAGTATGTAGATGACCCCGTCGAGCGGTCGGATGCGGCGGATCACCATCGCCGCCAACGTGACGACGGGGTTGAAGTGCCCTCCACTGACCACCCCGAACATCACGATCAGCCCGAAGAGCAGGAAAGCGTGGACGAGTCCGATGACGGCGAAGTCAGACCCGAACTGCGCCTGGCCGCCGGTGGATACGAACAGCACCACGACGCTGGTGATGAAGAAGACCAGCAGCAACGTGCCGATCAGCTCAGCTAGATATGCGGCTAGACCTCTCTCCTGCACTCTTTCCTCCTCGATTTTCCCGTGATCAGGTAAGCGGCGGCAGTCTACCCAGATTTTCTCGATGGAATAGGTTCCGCCCAGATGAGACGGACTGTCGCGCTGCTGGCGGCCGTCCTCTTCCTTGCCGGCGCCGTCGGCTGCGGAGAGGACGGCGCAGAACCGGGCGTGCCGAGAGGCGCGACGGCTGCTGCGCTCAAAGAGGCGACGCTCGTGCTCGATTTCATCCCCAACGCCGTGCACAGCGGCATCTACTCGGCCCTCGCCCGCGGCTATTACCGGGACGCAGGGATCGACCTGAAGGTGCAGCCGCCCGGCGAATCGACCGATGCGCCGAAGCTGCTCGGTGCCGGCCGGGTCGAGTTCGCGATCCTCGACATCCACGACCTCGGAATCGCCCGCGAGCGCGGCATCGACCTCGTCGGCGTCGCTCCGATCGTCGAGCGCCCGCTGGCGGCGGTGATTGCTCGCGCGGACGGCCCGGTGCGTCGCCCCCGCGACCTGCAGGGGCACCGCGCCGGGGTCACCGGCCTCCCCTCCGACGAAGCCGTCGTCGATTCCGAGGTCGAAGCCGACGGCGGCGATCCCGCCGACGTCGAGAGGGTGACGATCGGCTTCACCGCCGTCCCCTCCCTCGCCGCCGGCAAGGTCGATGCCGCGACCGGCTTCTGGAACGCCGAGGGGGTCGCGCTGCGCCAGCAGGCCGTCCCGATCCGCGTCTTCAAGGTCGACCGCTTCGGCGCGCCACCGTATCCCGAGCTGATCCTGACCACCTCGCGAGAGACCCTCGAGGACGACCCCGACCTGGTCGAGGCGATGGTCCGCGCCACCCGCCGCGGCTACGCCTTCGCCGTCGCCAACCCGGCCCCGGCACTCGACGATCTCCTTGCCGCGGACCGCAGCCTCGACCGCGGCGATCAGGACGCACAGCTGTCGGCGCTGCTGCCGATCCTCCGCCCGCGGCCGTTTGACGAGGCGGTCCTCGACGAATGGGCGGAGTGGGACCTCGAGCACGGGCTGCTCGAAGAGCCCCTAAACGTCGAGCAGGCCTTTCGCCAGGTCGGGTAGTTCCCGCGCCATCCGGGAGCGCGGCACGACCTTGTCGATACCGGCGGCTTCAGCGGCTTCCCTGGTCGCCACGTCGACGTGCGAGTAGTAGCCGAGGACCGGCATCCCCAGCCCCACCAGCGCCTCCGGGTTCTCGACGTCGAGGTCGGCGACGATCAGGTCGACGCCATCCCAGGTGGTCTCCTCGATCGAAGGCGAAGAGACAACCTCGTGCCCGGCCGCGGTCAGGGTCTCCTGGACCTTGCTGCCGAGCATCAGGTCGACGGCGATGCTGAGGACGCGCGCCACAGGGACCTAGAGCGACCGGCGCTCGCGGAACTCTTCCCGCACGCTCTCCGGCCGGCCCCACATCTGCACAACCTCGGAGCGACCCTCGCGGACCTCGGCGACCCGCAGCTCGCCTGCAACCCCCTCGCCGTCGAGCTTCCCCAGAACACCGGCGACGGTCTCGGCGGCGGCGGCGTGGCCGAAGCTGTGGGCGACGAGCAGGCGCCAGTGCCAGCCGTCAGCATGGGGGTGCTGGTACACCTGCGCGTTGACCTGGCTCACCGCTACCGCGGTGTCGACGTAGTGGGACATGTCCTCGATCCGCATGTCGACCTCGAGGTCGGTCCAGTCGGGCGGGAGGGTGCCGAGGATTCGCTGGAAGTCGGTGGCGAGACTCACTGATGCGGAAGCGTAGCTGGAGGGAGCAGGGGTCGGGGGACCCTCTCCAGACACATCTCGCTATGGCTCGCTGTTGAGTGTCTGGCGAGGGTCCCCCGACCCCTGCCTCTAGCCGGTTGCCAGGTCGAACAGCAGGAAGGCGTTCAAGCCGATGATGAGGGCAGCTAGGACGCCGGCGAGGGCGCTCAGCCACTTCGGGTTGGCCAGGTCGCCCATCACCTTCTTGTCGGCTGCGATGAGGAGGAGTGGGACGAGGGCGAAGGGGATGCCGAAGGAGAGGACTACCTGGCTGCCGACCAAGGCGTCGGTGGGGTCGAGGCCGATGGCCAGCACGACCAGCGCCGGCGCCAGGGTGATCGCCCGGCGGAGGAAGAGGGGGATGCGGCGGCGGATGAAGCCCGCCATCACCACCTGCCCGGCCATCGTCCCGACCGAGGAAGAGGCGAAGCCGGAGGCGAGCAGGGCGATGCCGAAGACCGTAGCCGCTCGATCTGAGACGAGCGTCTGCAGCGCTTCGTAAGCGCCGTCGATCGTGTCGACCCCGGTCAGCCCGCTGGTGTGGAAGAGGGCCGCGGCGACGATCATCATCGAGAGGTTGACCAGGCCCGCCAGCGAGAGGGCGATGACGACGTCGACTTTCTCGAAGCCGAGGATGCGCTTCCTCTCTTCCGGGGTGCGGCCGACGATGCGCCGCTGGGTCAGGGCCGAGTGCAGGTAGACGACGTGCGGCATCACCGTCGCGCCGATGATCCCGGTCGCCAGCAGGATGCTCTCGGTGCCGGCGAAGCCGGGGGTGACGAGATGCTTGGCGATCTCGCCGCCGTCGGGGCTCGAGTCGAAGAGCTCGTAGACGAAGGAGGCGACGACCACCCCGACCAGGACCGAGATTCCGGCCTCGAGGCGGCGGAAGCCCATCCGTTGCAGCCCGAGGATCGTGAAGGCACCGATGCCGGCGATGATCCCGGCCGGGAAGAGCGGGATCCCGAAGAGGAGGTTGAGGCCGAGGGCGGCGCCGACGACCTCGGCGATGTCGGTCGCCATCGCCACCAGCTCGGCCTGCAGCCAAAGGCCGATCGAGGTGCGGCGGGAGAAGCGCTCGCGGCAGAGCTCGGCCAGGTTCTTACCCGTAGCGATCCCCAGCTTCGCCGACTGGGTCTGGACCAGCATCGCGATCAGGTTCGCCGCCAGCACGACCCAGAGCAGCAGGTAGCCGTACTGGGCACCGCCGGAGATGTTGGTGGCGAAGTTGCCGGGGTCGATGTAGGCGACGGCGGCGACGAAGGCCGGGCCGAGAAAAGGCCAGATCCGCCTAACGCCGTGCCGGTGGCCGTCGAGGGAGTGGCGGGCGGCTTCGGCGACCGCCGCCTCGCCGGGGAGGACGTCCTCGACGTCCGCCTCGCGGCCGCGGGAATCCTTAACCGTCAACGAGCTCCCCAGGTCGGCGGCAGCAGGTCGGGGCCGGGGATCGGGGTCCCGTGCGGGTCGTGGCGCGGTTCGCCCAGTTTCGCCGCGATCAGCTCCTCGAGCTCCTCGGAGATGTAGTGCTCGAGTACCTCTGCCTCCTCATGGACGCGGTCGTCCGGCATCCCCAGCGCCTCGGAGAGGTAAGCCTCGATCAGGCGGTGGTGGCGGATCACCTCGAGCGCCACCTTCTCCCCCGCCGGGGTCAGGCTCACCCCCTTGTACGGGAAGTACTCGACGAGGCCGAGGTCGCTGAGCCGTTTCAGCATCGAGGTCGCCGTCGCCGGGGTGACCCCAAGCCGGTGCGCAACCTCGCCGTTCAGCACCAGCCCCTCGCGCTCGCCGGCGATCGCATAGATCGCCTTCGCGTAGTCCTCGATCGCCTCGGTGCTGGGGTCGCGGCGGCTGCGCGCGCCCTCGCCCGCGGCCATCAGACGGCCACCAGGAGGCCGGTGAGGTAGAGGGCAGCGATCCCCGCCAGCATCCCCATCACGCTGATCGGATAGAGGAGGCGGCCGGCGGCGTCGCGCATCGCCGGCGAGATCTGCACGATCACCCGCACGATCGCCCCGACGCCGAGGCCGAAGAGGAAGGCACCGAGGCTGGGGTCGTAGGCGGCAGCGCCGATCCATGCACCGAGGATCGCCGGGGCGCCGGCGATCACGCCGAGCCCGAGCAAACGTCCGAAGGTCGGCCGGGCGCCGTCGCGCAGCGGCGCGACGATCGCCAGCCCCTCGGTGGTGTTGTGGATCGCGAAGCCGACGACGAGGAAGGCGCCGAGGGCGAGGGCGCCACCCGCGTAGGCGGAGCCGATCGCGAGACCCTCACCGAGGTTGTGGAGACCGATCCCGATCGCGATCAGGAGGGCGAGGTAGGCGGCGCCGGCACCCGCGCTTTTCTCCCGCTGCGAGCGCTGCGTCAGGTAGCCGTCGATTCCCGCCAGCGTCAGGTATGCGACGAGGCCGCCGAGGAAGACGAGGGTGGTGCCGCCGAAGGCCGCCGGCGCTTCGGCGGCGATCTCCAGGCCCTCGAGGCCGGCGTCGATCGCGAGGAAAGCGAGGAGGCCGACGGTGAAGGCAATCAGCGCCCCCATCCAACTGGGGCCGAGCCGCCGCAGGAAGGGCAGCCAGAGCATCCCGAGGCTGACCGGGATGACGCCGACGTAGATCCCGAGCAGCGCCATCAAGGCGAAGAAGTCGAGGTTCTCGTCGGGCGTTTCCGCCGCCACCGGGATCGAGGCTTCGACGGTGCCTCCGGCGGAGGTGAGGACGAAGATCTCGTAGCCCTCCCCTTCGATCCAGGGATAGTCGATCCGCAGCGTCGTCGAGCCGAGGCGGCCGATCTCCCGGCCGCCGTCGGCGAGGAAGGGTGCGTAGGCGTCGTTGACGGCGACCTGGGCGACTTCGACCGGGTCGGGCCCGTCGTTTCGCAGGGTCAGCTCGATCTCCCCCGGCCGCAGGACCGTGCGTTCGATCGAGACCTCTTCGACCGGCGGGCCGGTCCGCTCGCCGAGGCCGGGACCGCCGAGGAGGGCGAAGAGCGCGATCGCCGTCCCGATCAGGCCCAGCGGGATCAGCCCTAGGGCCCAGGCGGGCAGGCCGGCGGCGACCGGTCGCTCGGCGCGGGCGTTGGCCTCCATCAGGCCGGCCTCCCCTTGCCCCAGGGCAGCTCGCAGTACATCGAGGCCGCGGCCGCGGCGGTGAGCCGCGAGGGGTCGCCGACGCGGAAGAAGCCCGACCAGCCGAGCTCGGCGAACTCGCTGACGTGGGCGTGGAACATGTAGTCGC
>Ga0126305_10000183_pt1 | contig 27979 bp, 36 predicted proteins | sample Plot26_FD_92536 | JGI IMG/M metagenome (GOLD analysis project Ga0126305, IMG submission 92536) | Serpentine soil microbial communities from UC McLaughlin Reserve, CA, USA - Plot26 | ecosystem: Environmental > Terrestrial > Soil > Grasslands | place: USA: UC McLaughlin Reserve, Lake County... | reverse complement strand
TTCGAGCCCGGCGACCCATGGAAAACGCCAGGGATCGTGGATCTCGCGCGTCTCCAGCCCCGGATAGAGCTCCACCGGCCGTTGCAGCTCGAAGTGCGAGCGCAGAGGCACGCGGGCGGCGCCGGCCTCCGCCGATTTGACGAAGAGGGCGAGCCGGGAGGGGATGGGCGCGCTCGTCTCGACGGCCTGGAGAAGCCCGCGCGTAAGCCACGACCGCAGGAGGTCCCGAAGGCTCTCCCGGTCGGCCTCCTCCCACTCTTCGGCCGCCGTTTCGTAGGCCGTCTCCGCCGTCTGGGACCGCGCGAAGACGAGGTACAGAGAGATCCAATCCCGCGGAATCTCGACGCTGAGATCGCCCCCCCAGTTGTCCACCTGCAAGCCGCCGGAGGGCGCCGGGCGGAAGCGCAGGGCCGCGGGGATCGCGTAGGAACCGTTCCAGTCGAAATCGGAATCTGGCATCGATAGGCCTCGAAGCTCCGTGAGCAAAGATTCCTTCAATACTAGCTCAGCGGTACCCCGCGGCCTGCAGCTCGAACAGCTCGGCGTAGCGCCCGCCCTGGGCCAGCAGCTCCTCGTGGGTGCCCATGGCCTCGACCTGCCCCTCTTCCAGGACCAGGATGCGGTCCGCCATGCGCACGCTGGAGAAGCGGTGGGAGATCAGCACGGCCGTCTTGCCCTCGCTGAGCTCCTTGAAGCGCTGGAAGACCTCGAACTCGGAGCGGGCGTCGAGCGCCGCCGTCGGCTCGTCGAGGATCAGCAGTTGGGCGTCCCGCATGTAGGCGCGGGCGATCGCCACCTTCTGCCACTCGCCGCCGGACAGGTCCACGCCGGTGCGGAAGCGCTTGCCGATGATCTGGTCGTAACCTCCCGGCAGCTTGTCGATCACCTCGTCGGCCAGGCTCCGCCGGGCGGCGGCGACGATGCGCGGGCGGTCGCCGCGGGCCTCGATGCGGCCTACCGCGATGTTCTCGGCGGCGGTGAGGTGGTAGCGCACGAAGTCCTGGAAGATCACGCCGATGTTGGCCCGCAGCTCCTCCAGATCGTACTCGCGCAGGTCATGGCCATCGAGCAGGATGCGCCCCTCGTCGGGGTCGTACAGCCGCGCCAGCAATTTGACCAGGGTGGTCTTGCCGGCGCCGTTCTCGCCAACCAGGGCCAGCACCTCGCCCGCTTGCAGGGTGAAGCTCAGATGCCGCACCGCCCAGCGTTCGGCGCCGGGATAGCGGAAGCCGACGTCCTCGAAGGTGAAGCCTTCGCGGACCGGCGCCGGGAAGGGCCGCGGGCTCGCCGGCGAAACGATCTCGGGCTCGATCTCGAAGAAGGAGAACAGGTCGTCGAGGAAGAGCGCCTGCCCCGCCACCTGGGAAAATCCGATCAGCAGGCCTTCGAGCAGGTTGCGCAGGCGGCGGAAGGAGCCGGCCAGGAAGGTGAGGTCGCCGATGCTGAAGTCGCCGCGCAGGGTGCGCCAGGCGATGAAGGCGTAGGCCACGTAATAGCCCACGGTGCCGATGGCGGTCAGCAGGCCGCCCCAACTGGCGCGGCGGATCGCAAGCTTGCGGTTGTCCTCGTAGACGGCGCCGGCCAGCGTGCGGTAGCGCTCGATCAGAAAGGAGTTGAGGCCGAAGATCTTCACTTCCTTGGCGGTTTCGACGCTGGCGCCGGTCTGGCGGACGTAGTCGAGCTCGCGGCGCTCCGGCGTCCGCGCGTAGTTGAGCGAGTAGCTCTGGGCGTTGAAGTGCGCCTCGCCGAGGAAGGCCGGCACCAGCGCCAGGATCAGCAGCGCGATCAGCCAGGGCGCGTAGACCACCAGCCCGGCGGCGAAGCTGACGATGGTCACCACGTCCTGGGCCTGGCCGAAGAGCTGGCTCATCAAGGCCATCCGGCCCGTGGTCTGCCGGCGGGCGCGCTCGAGCCGGTCCTGCAGCTCGCTGTCCTCGAAGTCCTCCAGGTCGAGCGTCGCCGCGTGCTCCATCAGGCGTACGCTGGTGGCATTGGTGAACCGCTCCGAGAGGAGGGAATCGAGCAGCGAGACGATGCGGCCCAGCACGTCGGACAGCACCGCCAGGCTGAGCTCGGCCGCCAGCAGCCAGCCGAGATGGACGAGCAGGCCGCTGGCGAGCCAGTCCCTGACGCCGGCGGGCGGGCCCGGCGTCTGCGCCAGCCGGACCACCTCGTCGATGATCAGCTTGCCGACGTAGAGAGTGGCGACCGGCAGCAGCGCCCGGACGAGGCGCAACGCCAGGTCGGAACCGGTGAGGCCGGGGCCGGTCTGCCAGATCAGCTTGAGGAACGGCGGCAGGTTGCGGAGCGCGCCGAAGCGCTCGCGCAGCGACCGCGGCCCCGGCGGCGCCCCGCCGGGAGCCCCGGCCGATGTGGGGGCGCGGCCGCCCATGCTGTAGTGCCGTGGCATCCGGTCTCCCTCCCGCTCTCCCACCCAAGCTAAAAGGATGCCACTCTGCTCAGTGGGAGGTCGGGGCCGCCTCGGGAGTGGGCTCTGCCGGAGCCTTGGGCGCCATCCCCGGCTGGTAGAGCACCGGCCGCCCCGCCTTCTCCTTCGCTTCCTTCACCATCCGCCGCACGTCGGCCAGGAGCTGCCGGGCGTCGTAGAGGATGCCGTCCTTGATCGTGTACTTGATGCCGCCGGCGCGGACGACCTCGTTCTTCTCCGTGACCTTGATCACGCCCGTGCCGTAGAAGGCGGCCAGGTTCTCGAGCGGGTTCGCCTCGACCACCACCAGGTCCGCCAGCTTGCCCGGCTCGACCGTGCCGATCTCCTTGTCCAGCCCCAGCGCCTCGGCGCCCTTGAGAGTGGCGGCGCGGATCACCTCCAGGGGATGGAAGCCCGCCTCGCGCAGCAGCTCCATCTCGCGGATGTAGTCGAAGCCGTAGAGCTTGTAGATGTAGCCGCTGTCCGAGCCCACCGTCACCCGGCCGCCGCGGTTCTTGTACTCGTTGAGGAAGGCCATCCAGAGACGGTAGTTGTTCTTCCAGTCCACCTCGTTCTCGGTCGTCCAGTTGAACCAGTAGGAGCCGTGCGACTGCCGGTTGGGGGCGTAGAAGTCCCAGAGCGACGGCAGGGTGTGCTCGTCGTGCCACTCGGCCCGCCGCGCCCGCATGAGGTCGCGGCTCGCCTCGTAGATCGTCAGTGTCGGATCGATCGTGAAGTCGAGCGCGATCAGCTCGTCCATCACCGCGTTCCAGCGCTGGGAGTAGGGGGGCGCCGCCTGCTTCCACAAGCGGCCGGCCTGGCCGAAGCGGTGCGACTCGTCGGCGTAGTTGTAGTCCAGGGGGTAGTCCTGGAGGGTGCGGTCGGCGAAGAGGGCCTCCGGCAGTCCGTACCAGTGCTCCATGCTGGTGAGGCCCCAGCGGGCGGAGGTGAGGACGTTGACCCGCGCCACGTCCATCTGCGCGTGATGGCAGGCGCTGCGCAGCCCCTTCTTCTTGATCTCGTCGATGGCCGCCTGCATGATGTCCGGCCGGTAGCCGAAGAACTTCACGCCGTCGGCGCCCTTGGCGGCCATCTCGTCCACCCATTTCCGCGCCTCCTCGGGCTTGGTGAACGGGGCTTCCCGCCCCATGCCGAAGAAGACGTAGGCCTCGATGCGCGGCGCCGTGATCTCGTTGCGGGAGCTCTTGGCCTTGGCGTCGAGGACCCAGTCGACGCCGTTGCCGCTCCCCGGATCGCGGATGGTCGTGATGCCGTGCCCCAACCAGAGCTTGAAGACGTACTCCGCCGGCGTGCCCTGCTCCTTGCCGCCGATATGCCCGTGCATGTCGACGAACCCCGGCAGGACGTACATCCCGCGCAGGTCCAGCTCCCGGTCGCCGGCCTCCGCCTTGGGCCGTTCCTCGGGATCGGGGTCGATCCCCGGGCTGCCGATGGCAGCCACCTCGACGATGCGGTTCTTCTCGATCACGATGTCGACCGGTCCGATCGGCGGAGCCCCGGTGCCGTCGATCAGCGTCGCCCCGCGCAGGATCAGCCGCTTGAAGGGGCCTTCGCCCTCGGCACGCGGCGGCGCGGGAAGGATGGAGTCGTCCTCCTTCGTCTTCTCCGCCGCTTCTCCGGGCGCGTCCTTCTTCGTGGTCTTCTTCTCCGCCGCTCCCGCCGCCAGACAGAAGGCGAGCAGGAGGGCGGTCCAAAGGAAAAGCCTCGTCCTCTTCATTTCGAGCTCCTCAAGGGTCGGGCCATCCTCTCAGAAGGCGGCGGGGAGCGGCAAGAGAGGGCGGAGTCGGGTAAGATGGGAAGGCAACTCCGAGATTCGAGAGCTTCGGGCCGATCCAGGATGAGCCAGCAATCCTTGGCCTTGCCGTCGTCGTTCAACGTGACCTGCCCCGGTTGCGGGGCGCGGCTGCGCTTCTCCGTCGCGGAGATGCCGCCGCGCCTGCGGATCCAGTGCTCCTCCTGCCAGACCACGTTCGGCGTGCGCCGCCCCGGAGTCGAGCCGGCCCAGTCCTCCGCCTCGGTGTCGATCGGCGAGACGCCCCCGACCTACCTCGCCTTCCCCGTCCCCACTCACCCGACGTCGGCCGGGACGGCCTCCGCCGTCGCCGCCTCTACCCGGCCTCACTCCATGGACGAGCCCGCCTTTCCCCCCGAGGCCACCATTGCCGGCCGCTACCGGGTGGTGCGCTTCATCGCGCGCGGCGGCATGGGAGAGGTGTACGAGGTCGAGGATCTGGAGCTGAGGGAGCGGGTCGCCCTGAAGACCGTCCGTCCCGAGGCGGCACGGGACACCCTGGCCGTCGAGCGCTTCAGGCGGGAGATCCAGCTCGCCCGCAAGGTGACCCACCCCAACGTCTGCCGGATCTTCGACGTCGGCTCCGCGGCAGGAACCATCTTCCTGACCATGGAGCTGCTGCCGGGCGAGACCCTTTCCCAGCGGCTCCGCCGGGCCGGCCCCATGCCCACCGAGGAGGCGCTGCCGGTGGCGCGCCAGATCGCCGACGCCCTCCACGCCGCCCACCAGGCCGGGGTGGTCCACCGGGACCTCAAGCCGGGCAACGTGGTGCTGGTGGAGAGCCGCGGAGCGGTTGGCCCGATCCGGGCGGTGGTGACCGATTTCGGGCTCGCCCGTCTCGAGTCCGGCCTGGAATCTCCGGGACAGGCCCTCACCCTGACGGCCGCGGCGGCGGTCGTCGGCACCCCCGCCTACCTGGCGCCGGAGCAGGTCGAGGGGAGCGAGATCACGGCGATGACGGACATCTATGCCTTGGGCATCGTGCTCTACGAGATGCTCACCGGCACCGTCCCGTTCCTCGGCGAGAACGCCCTGACCACGGCGGTCAAGCGCCTGCGGGAAGCTCCCGTCCCGCCGCGCACCCACGTCCCCGGGCTGGACCCGCGATGGGAGGCAGCCATCCTCCGCTGCCTGGAACGCGATCCCGCCGCCCGCTTCCGGACCGCGCCCGAGGTCCTCCAGGCCCTGACGGCTCCGCCGCGCGCGGACACCGTCACCGTCCTCCAGCCGCCTCCTTCTCCCACCCCGGCCGCCCCCCCGCGGCCGGGCGCGAGACGGCGGAAGCTCCAGATCGCCGGGCTGGCGGTCCTCATCCTCCTCTCATTCGCGGCGGTCTGGGTCCGCTATACCCAGTGGCGCGCCCGGCAGACGGTCGCCACCGAGGGCCTCGTCCTGCCGCCGCTGGACAACGTCGCCCTCCGGACGTCGGTGGCCGTGCTCGGCTTCAAGGACCTCTCCGGCAATCCGAACACGGCCTGGCTCTCGTCGGCGCTCGCCGAAATGCTCTCGACCGAGTTGGCGGCCGGAGGCGGGGTACGGGTGGCGGCCGGGGAGAACGTCGCCCGGGCCAAGGTGGAGCTCGGGCTCGGCGCCGCGGACAGCCTGGCAGGCGACACCCTCTCCCGTCTCCGCGCCCTGCTGGGGACGGACGCCGTGGTGCTCGGATCCTACGTCGTGCTCGACGAGCCCGGGGGCCGCCGGATCCGGCTCGACCTGCGCCTGCAGGACACCCTGGCGGGCGAGACCACGGCCACCGTGGCGGAGACCGGCGGCGAGCGGCAGCTCTTCGACCTGGTCTCGCGCGTCGGCAAGCGCCTGCGCCGGGAGCTGGGGGTGGAGGAGCTCGCGGGCGATGCCGGCGAGGTGCGGGCCGCCCTCCCCGCCGGCCCCGAGGCCGCGCGCCTCTACTCGGAAGGGCTCGGCCGCCTGCGCCTCTTCGACCCCGTGGGGGCCCGCGACCGGCTCTCCCGGGCCGTCGCGGCCGAGCCCGGCAATGCCCTCTCCCACTCCGCCCTGGCCGCCGCCTGGTCCGCCCTGGGGTACGACGGCAGGGCCCGGGAGGAGGCGAAGACCGCCTTCGACCTGGCGGGCAATCTCCCCCGCGAGGAGCGGCTGCTGATCGAGGGGCGCTACCGGGAGGCGACCCAGGACTGGAGCCGCGCCGTCCGGACCTACTGGACCCTCTGGTCCATGTTCCCCGACAGCCTCGATCACGGCCTGCGGCTCGCCGCCGCGCAGACCGCCGCCGGGCGGGTGGAGGACGCCCTGGCGACGGCGGGCGCCCTGCGCACCCTCCCGCCGCCCACCCGCGACGACCCGCGGATCGACCTCGCTGAGGCCACGGCGGCCGGCGCCCGCGCCGACTTCGAGCGCCAGCGGACCGCGGCGGCGAAGGCGGCCGCCAAGGGAGCGGCGCAGGGAGCGCCCTTGATGGTGGCGCGGGCCAGGCTCCTGGAATGCCGGGCCCTGCGGAACCTCGGCAGGCCGGACGCCGCCCTGGCCGCCTGCGGCGAGGGCCGCAAGCTCCACGCCGCGGCCGGCGACCGGAGCGGCGTGGCGGAGGCCCTCACCCACGCCGCCAACGTCCTCTACGACCGCGGCGACCTTCCCGGCGCCCGCCGGCTCTACGAGCAGGCCCTCGAGACCGGCCGGGAGATCGGCAACCGGGGCGCCGAGGCCGGCGCCCTCAACAACATCGCGGTGGTGCTGAAGAGCCAGGGAGATCTGGAGAGGGCCCGCCAGCTCTACCAGGAGGTGCTCGCCATCAGCCGCGAGATCGGCAGCCGGGGAGGAGAGGCCTACGCGCTCAACAACCTCGCCGGAGTGCTCCTGCGGCGCGGCGAGCTGGACGAAGCCGCCCGCCTGCTCGGGGAATCCCTGCAGATCCGGCGCGAGCAGCAGGACCGGGCCGGCGAGGCCTATGCCCTGGACAACCTCGGCGTGGCCCTGCGCCGCAAGGGAGACCTCGCCGGAGCCCGCCGGCGTCATGACGAGGCGCTGGCGATCCGGCGCCGGATCGGGCAGAAGATCGGCGAGGTGACGTCCCTCAACAACCTCGGCAGCGTCCTCCTCGATCAGGGAGAGCTCTCGGCGGCCCGGCGGAGCTTCGCCTCCTCCCTTGCCCTCTGCCGGCAGACCGGCAACAAGAGCGCCTCGGCCTACGCGCTCTTCGGGCTGGGCGAGGTGCTCGCCCGCGAGGGGAATGCCGGGGAGGCCCGCAACCGGCACGAGGAGGCGCTCGCCATCCGCGACCAGCTCGGAGAGAAGGGCGCCCGCGCCGAGAGCCGGCTGGCCCTCGCTTCCGTGCTGCTCGAAGCGGGTGACGCGGTGCGCGGCAGCGATCTCGCCCGCGACGCCGCCGTGGAGCTCGGCCAGCAGGGCGCGACGAGCGGCGAAGCCCTGGCCCTCGCCGTCTCGGCCGGCGCCGCCGAAGCCCGCGGCGACATCGCCCAGGCCCAGGCAGCGATCGACCGCGCCACGATTCTGGTCCAGAAAGACCAGGACCTGCGGGCGCGCCTCAGCGTCGAGCTCGCCGCCGCCCGGCTGGCACGGAGCCGGGAGCCGGAACAGGCGCTGCGGAGCGTGATCGACCGGGCGGCCCGTTCAGGGCTGCTGGAGCTGCGCCTCCAGGCCGAGCTGACGCTGGCCGAGAGGGCCGCCCGTCAGGACGGCGGCGCGAAGCTCGTGAACCTCGAAAAGGAAGCGCGGGCGCTCGGCTACGGAGCGATCGCCCGCCAGGCCTGGGCGCGGAAGGGCGGGGCCGTAAGCCCCTGACGGCAGCCGCCCGCTCAGGCTCCCGCCAGCGTGTCGACGTCCGCCCCGCTCTCCCGCGCCTTCTTCAGGGCCTTCTGGAACTCCTCGGCGTGGCCGGTCTCGCGGGCCGCGATCGCCAGCAGAACATATCCTTCGCTGCTGTAGAGATCTCCGGTCTTGAGACCTTTGCGCAGCCGCTGGAAGGCTTTCGGGTAGTCGCCGCGGCGCACGTCCAGCCGCGCCTGCAGGAGCTTGAACTCTTCGTCGTTCTTGAACATCCGCTGGGCCTTGTCGAGAGCGTCCTCCGCCTCCTCGTCCTTGCCCTGCTCCAGGAAGAGGCGCGCGCGGGCGAGCTCGATCCGGGCGTTCATCACCCGCCGCAGCCACTGCACGTCCTGGTAGCCGAAGACCTCACCGACTTCCGGCGGCGGCTCCTCGGTCCCCAGGGCCCGCTCGTAGAAGGCCGCCGCCTCATCCATCTTGCCGGCCGCGGCGGCCTTCACCCCCTGGAAGGCGAGCATCCGTTTCGGATGGCGGCTCTCGTCGAAGAACCGGCCGAAGACCTTGGCCTTGCGGTCCAGCCAGAATGTCTTGGGCTCGTTCTCGACGTCGATCGCGAACTCGGTGAGCTCCCCTTTGACCAGGATGTTCCCGCGGACGGTGGCGTTGGCTCCGTCCTTGCCCTTGCCCTTGTCCTGCTTGGGATCGAGGACCGAGATCTCCACCGGCACCACCAGCGCCGACTGGCCGACGTCGAGCTGTTGGACCGCCTCCCGGGCGACGTCGAAAGTGCCGCGCGGAGTCTTGACGGCCTTGTACCGGTACCGGTTCGGCGTCTGCTGCCGGGCCTCGCCCTTGACCACCCAGCCGCCGCTCTGCTTCTCGAAACGATAGTTGTAGAGAACCTCCGGCAGGCCCGTGCCGAAGACGAACTGGCCGGCAAAGCCCTTGAGGTCCGCCGTCGTGATCCGCTCGATCAACGAGAAGAAATCCTCGGTCGAGATGGTCCCCTGGCCCGCCACCTTGACGATCTGCTTCAGGACCTTCGGGAAGCTCTCCTCCCCCAGGCTGCGCGCCAGCATGTCGAGCACCACCGCGCCCTTCTTGTAGACGATGGCCTGGTAGGCGTCGTCCGAGCGGCTGGAGAAGAGCCGGCTCCCGAGCACGACAGGCCCGACGGATTCCAGGGGACGGCCGTCCGCCAGGATGGCCGTCAAGTCGTTCTGCCAGCCTTCGGTGAGATCGACGCCGGAAAGGGAGTTGCCCAGCCGCTCGCGGCCGAACAGGAGTGCCGCGTAGCTCGCCATCGCCTCGCTGATCCACTGGTCCCGGTAGCTCGTCCAGCCCACCTGGTTGCCCCACCATTGATGGGCGATCTCGTGGGCGGCCACCAGCCGGCGGTCCGGCAGCCCGAAGAGCCGGTTCCACATCCCCAGGTCGTTCAGCACCAGGTCCGACAGCGTCACGAACCCGAGCATGCCCTGAGAGAACCCGCGGCTGGCCGTGGTCACCGTCAGGTCGTCCAGGGGATAGGGGCCGAACTTCTCCTCATAGAATTGGAGGGAGTCGATGACGGCCTTCATCACGTCTTCCTTGACTCCCCGCCCCGTCAAGGTGCTGCCCGTGCCGAACGCGAACCTCACCTCGACATGGCCGGCCCGGACGGTCTCGACCTTGAAATGGCCCGCCTCGAAGGAGAACCCGAGGGTCGGCACCTCCAGGACACGCCGCTCCCAGCGGCGGCCGCCGGAGTCCTCCCCACCGTCGGCGCGGCGGCCGCTCGATACCAGATCGAACCCTTTCGGCCAGTGGAAGGTCACGTCGTAGGTGGCCCGGTCGATGGCCCCCGAGTGCGGATACCAGCCGATGGTGTCGAGGAGGGTGTAGAGGTTCCAGTCCTTGTCCACGGGGCGGCCCGAGTACTCGACGACCACCGGGGCCATCTCGCCGGATGCCGGAGCCTGGGGCAGGATCACCGTGAGGTCCCCGCCGTTGCGCTGGAAGAAGAGGTCCTTGCCGCCGGCGTCCGTCACCCGCGTCACCTGAAAGTCGCTCGCCAGGGTGAGCAGCGCCGCGCGGGAGCCCTTCACCACGGGCTCGAGGTCGAGACGGGCCCGGCCGCTCAGGCGCAGGTCGCGCTCGGCGAGCTGCACGTCGAGCGTGTACTTCTTCGGCTCGAACGCGGGAGCCCCGGGCATCGGCTGGCCATCCGCGCTCCGCAGAGACGAGGAGAGCCAGGTATCCCATTGCCCCAGGTCATCTTCCTCCACTCCGAGCAGCCGGCCCTTCCTCTGCTCGCGGGCGATCTGCTTCAGGAGCTTGCGCTTCTCCTTTTCGGTGGCGTCGAGAGGGACGAAGTGGCCGAGGGTCACCTGCTCACGGTCGCCGGGCTCCAGGAAATAGAAGAAGTCCCCCAGCTCGCCGCCGCGGAACCAGGAGGCGAAGTACCCCGAGGAGAGGGGGTCCTGCAGGGCGTCGAGCAGGATTCCCCGATCGACGTTCATACGCTGCCGCTCGCCCCTTTTTCGCCACTCGGCGTAGAGGGCCTCTCCCCGGGCGGCCAAGTCGGCGGCCGGCTGCGCGGCGGGCCGGCGCAGCATGGATGAAACGGCGGCGTCCAGGCCGACGACGAGGACCGCCTCCTTGAACTCCTCGTCCAGCCGGGTGCCGCCGGTGAAGAGCTCGAGCTGGCCGGCCTCGATCGCGTCCGGAGGCTCGATCTCGATCCGGCCGCTGCCCAGGAAGACCATCTCCACGGTCTTGCCCCCCACCGCCGACGCCGGGATCAGGACGCCGTCGTCGAGGTGCAGGGTGGCGAGCCCGGCGTTGAGCTTGAGCTTCTTCAGCGACACCGCCCGGGAAACCTCGAGCCGGGACGCGGCGATCTCCTCCTGGAGCGCGGCCGGAGCCGGGGGCTCGGCCTGGACGGCGGCCGTGCCGAGAATGAGTTGGCAGGCGAGAGGGATGATGGAGAGCCGGAGAGCACCGCGCATGAATGAGCTCCTCTCGGGAGATTCCGGATTCATACCATTGTATGAAATCAGGCGCGTAAACGTTTCGGCGCGACGATCGCCATCCCGACCGCCGCCGCCAGGGCGAGCAGGGCGCCGAAGTCGAAGGCCAGGGCCGCGCCCCAGCGGTCCCAGAGAGCGCCGAACAGGAGCGAGGCGGGCAGGGCCCCCAACCCGATCGCCAGGTTGTACCAGCCGAAGGCGGCTCCCCGCCGGTCGGGCGCCACCAGGTCCGCCACCAGAGCCTTCTCCACCCCTTCCGTCAGGCCGAAATAGAGGCCGTAGACGGCGAACAGGGCCCAGGCCTGCCACTGCTCCGTGGCCCGTCCGAAGGCAAAGTAGACCACGGCGTAGAGGAGCCAGCCGGCGACGATGAGCGGCTTGCGGCCGAGGCGGTCCGAGAGGATGCCGCCCGGGGTGCTGGAGAGGGCCTTGACGACGTGGAGCATGGCCCAGAGGATCGGCACCAGGGCCGGCGAGACGCCGAGCCGGCCGGCCCGCAGCAGCAGGAAGGCATCGGTCGAGTTGCCGAGAGTGAACAGGAACAAGACGCCGAGGTAGGCCCAGAAACGCCCACCGAGAGGCGTCTTGAGGTCGAGGCTGTTGCCAGGGCCCGTGGCGGGTGCGGACCGCGGAACCTCCTTCACTCCGAACAGGAGCACCGCGACCGCCAGCGCTCCCGGGATCGCGGTCAGCAGGAACACCGTCCGCAGATCGAGGCCGGCCCAGCGCAGCAGCGCGAAGGCCAGAAGGGGCCCCACCACCGCCCCGGCGTGGTCGGCGGCGCGATGGAAGCCGAAGGCCCGGCCGCGGATGGCCGGATCCACCGAGTCGGCGATCAGGGCGTCCCGGGGCGAGCTGCGGATTCCCTTGCCGATCCGGTCGGTGACCCGGATGGCCAGCACCTGCGAGACCGACTGGGCCACGCCGATCAGCGGCCGGATGACGGAGGCGATCGTATACCCGGCGAGCACCAGGGGCTTGCGCCGGCGCGCGCGGTCCGACCACCAGCCGCTCACCAGCTTGAGGAGCGCCGCCGTCGATTCGGCCGCTCCCTCGATGGCCCCCACCGACGTGGCGCTGGCCCCCAGCACGGTCGCCAGGAAGATCGGCAGCAGCGGGTAGGTCATGTCGCTCGAGATGTCGGTCAGGAGGCTGACCGCGGCGAGCGCGAGGACGTTGCGGCCGAGCTTCAGGCGCGGGCGAACGGGAGTTGTGGTTTCCATAAAAACGGACGGCCGGCGCTTTTCGGCGCCGGCCGTTCCATCCTCTCCTGGGAGAGATCTTAAACGCTCTTCTTCGGAGTCGAGACCTGAGCCCGGCCTTCCTTCTTGGTCGAGACCTTCTTGGCTTCTTTCCTGGGCTCCCGCTTGGGCTTGGCCTCCGCCTTGGGCTGCTCCTTCTTGGGCTTCGGCTTCGGCGAGCCACCACGGCCCTTCTTCTCCTCGGCCGGCTCGGAAGCCGCCGCGGCGTCCTCGCGCTCGACCAGCTCGAGCACCGCCATCTCGGCTCCGTCACCCTGACGGGGTCCCAGCTTGACGATGCGCAGATAGCCGCCCGGACGCTCCGTGAAGCGGGGCGCGATCTCGTCGAACAGCTTCTTCACGAGGTCCCGGTTGAGCACCCAGCGCAGCACCCAGCGGCGGTCGTGCACGGTGCCGTGCTTGCCGCGGGTGATCACCTTCTCGGCGATGGGACGCAGCTCCTTGGCCTTCGGGAGCGTGGTGACGATCTTCTCCTTGTCAACCAGCGACTGGAGCTGGTTCCGGAACAGGGCCTCCCGGTGAGAGGAGGTCCGCCCCAGCTTTCTGTGCTTCATCGCGTGACGCATGATCTCCTCTCCTTACGCCGAAGCTCCGGCGGCGGGCCGCTCCGGCACTTCCATGCCGAGAGAGAGGCCCAGCTTGTCGAGGACTTCCTGCACCTCCTCGAGCGACTTCTTGCCGAAGTTCTTGGTCTCCAACATGTCCTTCTCGGTCCGGCGCACGAGGTCCCGGAGCGTGTGGATGTTGGCGTTCTTGAGCGAGTTCGCCGAGCGGACGGAAAGGTCCAGCTCGTCGATGTTCTTGGCCAGCAGCGCGTCGAGGCCGGCGAGCTCCTCGCGGCCCAGCTCGTTGCCGTCGTGCCGCAGGCTCTCCTCGGTCTGGATGAAGATGCCGAGGTGGTCCTTGAGCAGCATGGAGGCGAGCGACAGCGCCTCCTCAGGGCGGACCGTGCCGTTGGTCCAGACCTCGAGGATCAGCCGCTCGTAGTCGGTGGTCTGGCCGAGGCGGGCCGCCTCGACCCGGTAGTTCACCCGCCGGACGGGGCTGTGGGCCGAGTCCACCGGGATCCAGCCGATGCCCATCGACTCGTCGAAGTTGCGGTCGGCCGAAACGTAGCCGCGCCCCTTCTTGATCTGGGCCTGGAGCTTGAAGCGCCCTTCCTCGTTGACGGTGGCGATGTGGACGTTCGGATCGATGATCTCGATCTGCGGGTCCTCGGCCATGTGGCCGGCCGTCACGTTGCCGGGACCCTCGACGTCGATCGAGAGCACCTTCGAATCCTCCGCATGGAGGGTCATCGGCACCTGCTTGAGGTTGAGGATGATGTCCGTCACATCCTCCACCACGCCGGGGATCGACGAAAACTCGTGCAGCACACCCTCGATGTTGATCGCGGTGATGGCCGCGCCCTCGATCGAGGAGAGGAGGCAGCGCCGGAGGGCGTTGCCGATGGTCGTGGCGAAGCCCCGCTCGAACGGCTGGGCCGTGAACCGGCCGTACGTCCCGGTCAGGGTATCGGTATCGACGTCAACGCGCTTGGGGCGTTGAAAACCTTTCCAAAGCATAGAGAACTCCTTCCCTGCGGTTTCACTCAACGTCAACGGCTGTAGAGCTCGACGATGAGCTGCTCCTGGATCGGGAGCTTGATGTCCTCGCGGACCGGCAGCCGGAGCACCTTGCCGGTCGTATTCTCCGCGTCAAGCTCCAGCCACTCCGGAACGCCGCGGCCGCGCGCCGTCTCGACGCTCGACCGGATCAGCGGGTTCTTGCGGCTGGCCTCCTTGACCGAGACCGTCTGCCCCGCCTTCACCTGATAGGAGGGGATGGTGATCTTGCGGCCGTCCACCAGCACGTGGCCATGGCGCACGAACTGCCGCGCCTGGGGGCGCGAGGCGGCGAAGCCGAGGCTGTAGGCGACGTTGTCCAGGCGCCGCTCGAGCATCACCAGCAGGTTCTCGCCCGTGATGCCCTTACGCCGGTCCGCCTCGGCGAAATAATTGCGGAACTGTGCTTCGAGCACTCCGTAGATGCGCCGGACCTTCTGCTTCTCGCGGAGCTGCAGGCCATAGCCGAGCGTCCGCCGGCCGCGCCGGGTGCCATGCTGGCCCGGCGGGAAGTTGCGGCGCTCGACGGCGCACTTCTCCTTGAAGCAGCGGTCCCCCTTGAGGAACAGCTTCATCCGTTCCCGCCGGCAGAGCCGGCAAACGGGTCCTGTATATCTTGCCACTGGATCTCTCCTTGACGTCCTCTCCCCGAGGCTACGGGGACTTCAACTTGGGAAGACGCGCGCGAGCCCCGGCACACCCGGGGCAAAAGAACGCTCGGCGGTCCCGTTCCGCGATATCCGCGATAGTCCGCGCTATCCGCGAATCTCCGCGCGGCTAGACGCGGCGGCGCTTGCGCGGCCGGCAGCCGTTGTGCGGGATGGGCGTCACGTCCTTGATCGACTTGACCTCGATACCCGCGGCCTGCAGGGCACGGACGGCGGACTCGCGCCCGGCCCCCGGACCCTTGACCATCACGTCGACGCTCCGCACGCCGGCGTCCTTGGCGCTGTTGCCGGCGTTCTGCGCCGCCACCTGCGCGGCGAAGGGCGTGCCCTTGCGCGAGCCCTTGAAGCCGATCCGGCCCGCCGACGACCAGGAGAGGACGTTGCCCTCGGGATCGGAGATCGAGACGATCGTGTTGTTGAAGGTCGCCTGGATGTGCGCGACGCCGTGCGGCACGTGGCGCTTCTCCTTCTTCTTGGCGCCCTTCCTGTCCTTCTTGCCTTCCGATTTGGCCATCTGAAATCCCCTGGTTTACTACTTCTTGGTCGCCTTCTTCTTGCCCGCCACGGCGCCGCGGCGCGGCCCCTTGCGCGTGCGAGAATTCGTCTGAGTCCGCTGGCCGCGCACGGGCAGGCCCTTGCGATGGCGGACGCCGCGGTAGCAGCCGATCTCCATCAGACGCTTGATGTTCTGGCTGACCTCCTTGCGCAGGTCGCCCTCCACCCGGCCCTCATCCGTGATGACCTTGCGGATCCGCCGTGCCTCGTCCTCGGTCAGATCCCTGACCTTCGTGACGTCCGGCACCTCGGCCTTGACCAGGATGTCGCGCGAGCGCGACCGGCCAATGCCATAAATGTAGGTGAGCCCGATCCAGACCTGCTTGTTCTGCGGCAGGTCGACTCCTGCGATACGTGCCATTGGCGACTCCCTATCCCTGACGCTGCTTGTGTTTCGGGTTTTCGCAAATCACCCGCACGACGCCCTTCCTGCGGACGACCTTGCACTTCGGGCAGATTCGCTTGACCGACGAACGTACTTTCATGTCGACTTCTTCCTTTCCGGCTTCCCGGCCGTCTACTTCAGCCGGTAGACGATTCGGCCCCGGTTGAGATCGTAGGGCGACAACTCGACCAGCACCCGGTCGCCGGGCAGAATCCGGATGAAATGCTTGCGCATCTTCCCCGAGATGTGCGCCAGAACCTGGTGCTTGTTGCCATTGAGCTCCACCTCGACGCGAAACATCGCGTTGGGGAGGGGCTCCACCACCACCGCCTCGACCTCGATCGCCTCTTCTTTCGTGGACAAACGCCCTTCCTCTCTCTTGCGTCTAAACGCGGTCGGTGCCCAAGATCCGGGCCCCCGACGCGGTTACCGCCACCGAAAATTCAAAATGGGCGGACAGCGAGCCGTCCTCGGTCCGAGCCGTCCAGCCGTCGGCGTCCATCTTGACGCCGCACTTGCCGGCGTTGACCATCGGCTCGATCGCCAGCACCATCCCCGGCTTGAGCTTCGGCCCCTTGCCGGGAACGCCGAAGTTGGGCACCTGCGGATCCTCGTGCAACGAGGTGCCGATGCCGTGCCCCGTGAACTCCCGCACCACCGAGTAGCCGTGGCTCTCGGCGTGGTGCTGGACCGCCCAGCCGATGTCCTGGAGACGTCCCCCGGGACGAACCTGCTCGACGCCGAGCCGAAGGGCCTCTTCCGTCACGCGCAGCAGCCGCTTCGCCGCCTCCCCCACCTCGCCGACGGCGAAGGTGCGGGCCGCGTCCCCGTAATACCCCTTGTAGAGGACGCCGCAGTCGATCCCCACGATGTCCCCCTCACGGAGCGGGGTCTCGCCCGGGATACCGTGCACGATGACGTCGTTGACCGAGATGCACAACGTCGCCGGATAGCCCCGGTAATGCAGGAAGGCCGGGACTCCTCCGGCTTCACGGATGACGCGCTCGGCGAGACGGTCCAGCTCTCGCGTCGTGACCCCCGGAACCATGCGCCCCCCGACCGCCTCCAGAACCTTGTGGACGATCCGGTTCGCCTGGTCCATCAGCTCGATCTCGCCCGGGGTTTTCAGCACCGCAGCCATCAGGCGCCCCCGAACAAGCCGAGCATTCCGGCCGTGACCTCTTCGACCGGACGGTTGCCGTCGATCTCAAGGAGCAGACCGCGTTCTCTATAGTAACCGATCAGAGGCTCGGTTTTTTCCCGATAGACGCGCAACCTCTCCCGGATGACATCTTCCTGGTCGTCCGCGCGTCCGCGCAGCAGCGTCCGGCGCACCAGCTCGTCCGCCGGCACGTCCACCAGCAGCACGGCGTCGAGCTGCCGTTCCGCCTCGCGCAGGATGCCCGCCAGCGTCTCGGCCTGCGGCAGCGTCCGCGGGTAGCCGTCGAGCAGGAAACCCTTCAGGGCGTCCGGCTTGGCCAGCCGCTCGCGCACCACCTCGGCCATCGTGGCGTCGTCCACCAGGGCGCCGGAGGCCATGATCCCCTGCACCTTCCCTCCGAGCTCCGAGCCGTCGGCCACCGCCTCGCGCAGCATGTCGCCGGTCGATATGGCGGGAACGCCCAGGTGCTCGCAGAGCACCTGGGCCTGCGTCCCCTTGCCGGCTCCGGGCGGTCCCAACAGGACCACCCGCGACCCGGCGGTGTTCTCAGCCCCGTCGGCCACGGATCCGGCCTCTCTTCATGAAGCCTTCGTAGTTGCGCATCACGAGCTGGCTCTCGATCTGCTGGATCGTGTCCATCGCGACGCCGACCACGATCAGGAGCGACGTGCCGCCGAAGTAGAACTGGATGCCCAACCCTTCCGTGAACCAAGTCGGGAAGAAGCCCGCGATCCTGGGGCCCAGGAACGGCAGGCCCGCGACGTGGATGCCGGTGAGCAGGAACTCGGGCAGTACGGTCACCGCGGCCAGGTAGATGGCGCCCACCAGCGTCAACCGGGTCAGGATGCGGTCGATGTACTCCGCCGTCCGCTTGCCGGGCCGGATGCCGGGGATGAACCCGCCGTACTTCCGCATGTTCTCCGCCAGGTCGGTCGGATTGAAGATGATCGACACGTAGAAGTACGAGAAGAAGATGATCGTGACGACCTGCAGGAGGTAGTAGATCGGCTGGCCGTAGGCGACGTAGTTCGCGACCCGCTGCACTCCCTCGTTCTGGATCAGGCCCGCGATCACCGTCGGCACCGTCACGACCGAGCTGGCGAAGATCACCGGGATGACGCCCCCGGTGTTCACCCGCAGCGGCAGATAGGTGCTCTGGCCGCCGTAGACCCGCCGGCCCACGACGCGCTTGGCGTACTGCACGGGGATCCTGCGCTGCGCCCGCTCCATGTAGACGATGAAGGCGACGACGAGGACCATGAATACCAGCAGCGGCACCAGGACGATCGCGTTCAGGTTGCCCTGCTGGACACCCTGGATCGTGTTGCCGATCGCGGGGACCAAGCCCACCACGATGCCGGCGAAGATGATGAGTGAGATGCCGTTGCCGATGCCGCGCTCGCTGATCTGCTCGCCCAGCCACATCACGAAGGCCGTGCCGGTGGTCAGAGTGATCACGGTCAGGGCGCGGAAGCCCCAGCCCGGAGACGGCACCAGAGGCGCACCGCCCGGCGTCGTCATGCGCTCGAGCCAGATCGCGATGCCCGTGCCCTGAATGAGCGAGATCAACACCGTCCCGTAACGGGTGTACTGGGTGATCTTGCGCCGCCCCAGCTCACCTTCCTTGGAGAGCTTCTCCAGGTAAGGCCAGACCACCGTCAGGAGCTGCAGGATGATCGACGCGGTGATGTAGGGCATGATGCCCAGCGCGAACACCGCGATCTTCTGCAGGCTGCCGCCCGTGAAGGTGTTGATGAACCCCAGGAAGGTCCCCTGCGCCGCGGCCATGAACTCGAGCAGCGCCTGCGGATCGACACCCGGGGTCGGGATGTGGCAGCCGATCCGATAGACCGCCAGCAGTCCGAACGTGAACAGCACCCGCTTGCGCAGGTCCGGGATGGAGAAAATATTGCGAAAACCTTCGATCACGCCTGAAGCTCCTCACAGCGGCCGCCCGCGGCTTCGATCTTCTCGCGGGCCGACTTGCTGAACTTGTCGGCGATGACGCGGAGCGGCTTGCCGATCTCGCCATCCCCGAGCACCTTGATCTTCTTTCCGGAGCGGACCAGACCGCGCTCGATCAGCACCTCGGGCGTCACGTCGCCCTCGATCTCGCCGAGCTGCGAAAGGTTCACCACCGCGTACTCCACCTTGAAGATGTTGGTGAAGCCGCGCTTCGGCACCCGGCGGACGAGCGGCATCTGGCCGCCCTCGAAGCCGGGCCGGCTGCTGTAGCCGGTGCGGGACTTCTGGCCCTTCTCGCCGCGGCCGGCCGTCTTGCCCAGCCCCGATCCGGGGCCGCGCCCCACCCGCTTCTTCGAGTGCTTGCTCCCCTTCGCCGGGGACAGTTCGTGCAGCTTCATGATTCCTCGACCTCCAGCAAATACTGGATCTTCGCCACCATGCCCCGCACTGCCGGGGTATCGAGACGCTCGACCTCGTGACGGATCCGGCGCAGGCCGAGACTCCTCAGCACCTCGCGATGTCCAGCCTTGGTGCCGATGCCGCTCTTCACCTGGCGGATCTTGATCGTCTTGACTTCTTCGTTCGCCATTGCATTTCCCCTACGGTTCAGGCGCCGGTTTCCGGCGGTGGCGCGGCCGCGGCTGCGATCGGTGCCGCCGGCTTGCGGTCGCTCAGGCCCCGCGCGGCCATCACGTCGGCCTCGCTGCGCAGGCTGAGCAGCGCCGCGAAGGTCGCCTTCACCACGTTGTGCGGGTTGGTCGAGCCCAGGGACTTGGTCAGGATGTCCTGGATGCCCGCGGTCTCCACCACCGCGCGGACGGGTCCGCCGGCGATGACCCCGGTGCCTTCCGACGCCGGCTTCAGCAGCACGCGGCCGGCGCCGAAGATGCCAAGCACCTCATGCGGGATCGAAGTGCCCTTGACCGGCACCTGGACCATGTTCCGCTTGGCGATCTCGATGCCCTTGCGGATCGCGACGGGCACCTCCTTCGCCTTGCCGGCGCCGTAGCCAACGCGGCCGTTGCCGTCCCCGATCACCACCAGGGCGGAGAACGAGAAGTTCTTGCCACCCTTGACCACCTTGGTCACGCGGTTGATGTGAACGACCTGCTCGAAAAATTCGCTTTCGCGCTCGAAGTCCCTGGCCAAGCTCGTCTCCTTCTCAGACTAAAACTGCAAACCTTTTTCGCGGGCCGCGTCGGCCAGCACCTGCACCCGGCCGTGGTAGATGTAGCCACCGCGGTCGAACACCACCTTGTCCACCCCGCGCTCCTTCGCCCGCGCCGCCACCAGCTCGCCGACCAGCTTCGCCGCCGCCTTGCTGCCGGTGGAGTTGCCGACCTGCTCCTTGATCGCCGGGTCCGCGGAGCTCGCGGCCACCAGGGTCGTCCCACGGTCGTCGTCGATCACCTGCGCGTAGATGAAACGCAGGCTCTTGTAGACCGCCAACCGCGGCCGCTCGGCGCTGCCGCGAACGCTCTTGCGCACTCGCAGGTGGGCGCGCTCGCGGCGCGCTCGCTTCACCTTCATCCGCTTCGTGATATTCATCAGTCCAGACCCCTTACTTGCCGCCGGCCTTGCCGACCTTGCGGCGCAGGACCTCGCCCGTGTACTTGATGCCCTTGCCCTTATAGGGGTCGGGCTTGCGCAGGCCGCGGATCTCGGCCGCCACCTGCCCTACCTTCTGCCGGTCGGCGCCGGTCACGGTGACCCGGTTGGCCTTGGTGTCGATCTCGATCTTGATCCCCTCGGGGATGTCGTACAGCACCGGATGGGAGTAACCGAGCGCGAACTGCACCAGATTCCCCTTCACCTCGGCGCGGTAGCCGACGCCCACGATGTCGAGCTGCTTGGTGAAGCCGCCCGACACCCCCTGCACGGCGTTGGCGAGCAGGGCCCGCAGCAGCCCGTGCCGCGAGCGGTCGGGGCCGCTGTCACTCGGGCGGGAGACCTGCACCTCGCCGTCCTTCATCTCGACCGGGAACCCGGGGAAAAGCGTCTGCTCCACCCGGCCCTTGGGCCCCTCGGCCACGAACAGCCCCTCCTGGACCTCTACCTTGGTCCCATTGGGAACGGGAATCGGCATTCTTCCAATCCGCGACATAGTCTTATCTCCTACCAGACCTGACAGAGCAGCTCGCCGCCTACCCGGCGCTCGCGCGCCTGGGCGTCGGTCAGCAGACCCTGCGATGTGGAGACGATCCCGATGCCGAGGCCGTTGCGCACCGGCTGGATCTCGTCCGCCTTGCGGTAGACCCGCCGGCCGGGCTTGCTCACCCGCTGCAGGTGAGAGATGGCCGGCACGCCATCCGCGCTATAGCGCAGGAAGACGCGCAGGGAGCCCACGGGGATCCCCTCGATCTCCCGGAAATTCTTGATGAAGCCTTCCTCCTTGAGGAGCTTCACGACCTCCAGCTTCAGCTTGGAAGCCGGCACGTCGAGCCGGTCATGCTTGGCGATCTGCGCGTTGCGGATCCGGCTCAAAAGGTCCGCGATCGGGTCGGTCATGCTCATTGCTTTCTCTCTCCTTGCCTCGCTGCGCTCGGGCCCGCTACCAGCTCGCCTTGATGACGCCCGGCAGGTAGCCCTGCAGAGCCAGATCCCGCAGATGGATGCGGCAGAGCCCGAACTGGCGGTAAAAGCCCCGCGGGCGTCCGCAGACACGGCAGCGGTTGCGGTGCCGGATCTCGAACTTCAGCTTCTTCTTTTCTTTTGCTACCTTCGCTGTGGTCGCCACCGATGCCTCCTAGCGCGTGAACGGCATGCCGAGCTCGCGCAGCATATAGAGAGCGCGCTCGTCGTTGCCGGCCGTCGTCACGATCGTGATGTTCATCCCCTTCGGCTTCTCGACCCTGTTGTAGTCCACCTCGGGGAAGATCAGGTGGTCACGGATGCCCAGCGTATAGTTGCCGCGCCCGTCGAAGCTCTTCGACGGCACGCCGCGGAAGTCGCGGACGCGGGGCAGGGCGATGGAGATCAGGCGGTCCAGGAACTCCCACATCCGGTAGCCCCGCAGCGTCACCCGGGCACCGATCGGCATGCCCTGGCGCAGCTTGAAGGCGGCGATCGACTTCTGAGCCCGCGTGATGACCGGCTTCTGGCCGGCGAGAGCCCCCAATTCCTCGACCGCATCGTCCAGGATCTTGACGTTCTGGATCGCTTCGCCGATCCCCATGTTGAGGGAGATCCGCTCGATCCGCGGCACCGCCATGATGTTGTCGATGCCGAATTCCTTCTGGATCTTCGGCACGACCTCTTCGCTGTACCGTGTCTTGAGGCGCGGCACGTACCCCTCGGGAGTCGGCCGCACCGGTCCGGACGGCGCCGCCGGCGCCGCCTTCCCCTTGCCGCCCTTCGTGTCTTTGTTCTTAGCCATGGTCTTCGCCTTTAATCTGAAAACGCTCGCTTCACGCCTACCCGAAGGTGGCGCCGCAGTTCTTGCATACCCGCACGCCGCGCCCATCTTCGAGGCGACGCCGCCCCATCCGGGACGCCTTGCCGCACTCGGGGCAGATCACCTTCAGGTTGGAGATCTGGATCGGCGCCTCACGCTCGAGGATGCCGCCCTGGATGCCCTTGTTCGGGTTCGGCCGCGTGTGCCGCTTGATCATGTTCACGCGCTCGACGATGGCCTTGCCCTTGCTGGCGAGGACGCGCAGGACCCGGCCGCGGGCGCCCCGGTCCTTGCCTGTCGTGACGAGCACCTGGTCGTTCTTCTTGACGTTCACCTTTGCCTTCATCTCATCAGACATCTCAGATGACCTCCGGCGCCAGGGAGACGATCTTCATGAACCGCTTCTCGCGCAGCTCACGCGCCACCGGTCCGAACACGCGCGTGCCCACCGGCTCGCCCGCGTCGTTGACCAGGACGGCGGAGTTCTGGTCGAAGCGGATGTAGCTCCCGTCCTTGCGCCGCTGCTCCTTGGCGGTGCGCACGATCACCGCCTTGACCACCTGCCCCTTCTTCACCGTGCCGTCGGGCGACGCCTCCTTGACCGAGGCGGTGATCACATCCCCCAGCCGGCCGTACTGGCCCGCCGAGCCGCCGCGGAGGTGGATGCAGAAGATCTTCTTGGCGCCTGAATTGTCCGCCACGTCGAGAATCGTTCCCATTTGGATCATGGTTAAACCCCTTGGGCCCGCTTCACGATCTCACGGACGCGCCAGCGCTTGGTCTTCGACAGCGGACGGCTGGAGACGATCTCCACCACGTCGCCGACCTTGCACTGGTTCTCCTCGTCGTGGGCGTGAAACTTCTTCGTCTTTTTCATGTACCGGTGGTAGAGGCGATGGGTCATCGTCTCCTCGACGGCCACGACGACCGTCTTGTCCATCTTGCTGCTCACCACGCGGCCTACCTTGACCTGCCGGCGGCCCCGCTCCGGCGTCGCCGCCGCCGCGGTGTCGTGCTCTGTCTGTGCCATGTCGATGTCCGCCATGTGTCGTCCGCTCCTACCTTCTAACCGCGCTTCTCGCGCAGAATGGTCAGCACCCGCGCCAGGTCCTTGCGCACCTGCCGAACCCGGGCCGGCTTTTCGAGCTGACCGGTGACCTTCTGCAGGCGCAGGGCGAAAAGCTGCTCGGAGAGCTCGCTCTCCTTGTCCCGCAGCTCCTCAAGACTCGAATCGTGCAATTGTGAAGCCTTCATCGTCGTTACCTCAGCTCGTCCTGCCGCGTGATGAACCGGGTCTTGATCCCGAATTTCTGCGAGGCCAGGCGCATCGCCTGCTCCGCCACGTCTCTCGGCACGCCCTCGAGCTCATAGAGAATGCGCGCGGGCTTGACCACGGCCACCCACTGCTCCGGGGGCCCCTTGCCCTTGCCCATGCGGGTTTCGAGCGGCTTCTTGGTGATCGGCTTGTCGGGGAACACCCGGATCCACACCTTGCCGCCGCGCTTGACGTGGCGGGAGATGGCGATACGGGCCGCCTCGATCTGCCGCGCCGTCACCCAGCCCGGCTCCAGCGCCTGCAGGGCATAGTCGCCGAAGGCGATGTAGCTGCCTCCCTTGGCCATCCCGGCGCGCCGGCCGCGCTGCTGCTTCCTGTACTTGACCTTCTTCGGCATCAACATGGCTGAAATTCCTCCAAGCGCCTACGCCGTAGCGCGGCGGCCCTTCTCTTTGAGGAGATCCCCCTTGTAGACCCAGACCTTGACCCCGATCACGCCGTAGGTCGTCCGGGCCTCCGCGGTGCCGTAGTCGATGTCGGCCTTCAGGGTATGGAGCGGCAGACGCCCCTCCTGGTACCACTCGGACCGCGCGATCTCAGCGCCGCCCAGCCGGCCGCCCACCATGATCTTGACTCCCTTGGCGCCGAAGCGGAAAGCCGATTCCATGGCCTTCTTCATCGCCCGGCGGAAGGAGACGCGGCGCTCGAGCTGGCCCGCGATCGACTCGGCGACGAGCTGCGCGTCGAGTTCAGGCCGCTGGATCTCCTGGATATTGATGTGCACCTCGCGCCCCATCTCCTTCTGCAGCTCGTCGCGCAGCTTGTCCACCTCGGCGCCCCGGCGGCCAATGATGATGCCGGGCCGAGAGGTGTAGATGGTGACGCGCAGCTTGTCGGCGGCACGCTCGATGTCGATCTCCGACACTCCCGCGTGGCCGAGACGGCTCTTCAGGCGCTTGCGCAGCTTCAGGTCCTCGTGCAGGGTATCGGCGTAGTTCGCATCGCCGTACCAGCGCGAGTGCCAAGTCTTGTTGTAGACGAGCCGGAACCCGTACGGGTGCGTTTTCTGACCCACGTTCGTAAGTCCTCTCTCTACTTCTTGCCGTCACCCTTGCGGGTGTCGAGCTTGATCGTGATGTGGCTCTGCCGCCGCAGGATCCGGAACGCCCGGCCCATCGGTGCGGGACGCACCCGCTTCGCCATCGGTCCGCCGTCGACGAAGATCTCCTTGACGTAGAGCCGGTCCACGTCCACGTGGTCCTCCCGGTTCTCCGCGTTGGCGATCGCCGACTTCAGACATTTCTGGACGTGCCGGGCCGCCGCCTTGTTGGTGACCCCGAGGAGGTTCACCGCGTCCTGGACCCCTTTGCCCCGGATGAGGTTGGCCACCAGGCGCATCTTCTGCGCCGAGCCCGGGGCATAGCGAAGCCGTGATGTCACTTCCATGATCTGGCTCCTCTCACCCATCCCCTACCGGGGACGGGCCCCTTTCTCGGCCTTCTTGCCGCTGTGGCTGCGGAAGGTGCGAGTCATCGCGAACTCGCCCAGCTTGTGGCCCACCATGTTCTCGCTGACGTACACCGGGATGAACTTCGCCCCGTTGTGCACCGCGATCGTGTGCCCGACCATCTCCGGGATCACCGTGGAGCGGCGCGACCAGGTCTTGATCACCCGCTTCTCGCCCCGGTCGTTCATCGCCAGCACCTTGTCCACCAGGTGGCCGTCGATGAAGTAACCCTTCTTGAGTGAACGCGCCATGGCGGCTCCTTACTTTTTATTCCGGCTACGGACGATCATGCCGTCCGTGCGCTTGTTGTTGCGAGTCTTGTAGCCCTTGGTCGGCAGGCCCCAGGGGGTCGTGGGATGGCGGCCGCCGGAAGTCCGGCCCTCGCCGCCGCCCATCGGATGGTCGACCGGGTTCATGGTGACGCCCCGGTTGTGCGGCTTCCAGCCGAGCCAGCGGTTGCGGCCCGCCTTGCCCACCGACACGTTCTCATGCTCCAGGTTGCCCACCTGGCCGACCGTGGCGTAGCAGTCGACGTGCACCCGCCGCACCTCGCCCGAGGGGAGCTTGACCTGCGCCCAGCCGCCCTCGCGGGCCATGAGCTGCGCGCCGGCGCCGGCGCTGCGCACCATCTGGCCGCCCTTGCCGATCTTGAGCTCGATGTTGTGGATCACCGTGCCCAGGGGGATGCGCTTCAGGGGCAGCGCGTTGCCGACGTTGACCTCGACGGTGTCGCCCGACACCACCTCGGCGCCCACCTTGAGGCCGTCCGGCCACAGGATGTAACGCTTCTCGCCGTCGGCGTAGTGCAGCAGCGCGATGCGGGCCGAGCGGTTCGGATCGTACTCGATGGTTGCCACCTTCGCCGGCACGCCGTGCTTGTCGCGCTTGAAGTCGATGAGGCGGTAGCGCTTCTTGTGGCCGCCGCCACGCCACCAGGACGTGAGCTGGCCGCGGTTGTTGCGCCCGCCCGACTTGCTCTTGCCCTCGGTCAGCGATTTCTCGGGCTGGGTCCGGGTGATCTCGTCGAACGTCAGGTGCGTCTGAAAACGGCTCGACGCGTTGACCGGTTTTCTCTGCTTGATCGGCATCTCTTACATCCCCTCGAAGAACTCGATCGGCTTTTCGCCCGCGGCGAGGCGCACGTAGGCCTTCTTCCAATCGGGACGGCGCCCGACGAAGCGGCCCTGGCGGCGTACCTTGCCATGGACGTTGGCGATGCGTACCTCGGCGACCTTGACCTTGAACTGGGCCTCGACGGCGCGCTTGACCTGAATCTTGTTGGCGGTGCGCGACACCTCGAAAGCGATGACGTTCTTGTCGTCGCGCAGCTCCGTCGACTTCTCGGTGATCAGCGGACGGCGGATGATGTCCTGCACTCTCATTTCGCCAGCACCTCCACCAGGCGGCCCAAGGCGTCCTCGCTCACCACGAAGAACGACCGGTCCACCACGTCGTAGACGTTGACCGCCAGGGCGTCCACCGTCTTGAGCGCCGCGACGTTCCTGGCCGCCAGCGCGAGATTCTGATTGTCGAGGCTGTCCACCAGCAGCATCTTGCCGCCGACGCCCAGCTTGCCCAGACGGGCCAGCAGGTCGCGCGTCTTGTGGCTGCCGAGCTCGAACCCGTCGACCACCAGGATCGACTGCTCGGCGAGCTTGCGCGACAGCGCCGACTTGAGGGCGTTCTTCTTCTCCCGCCGCGACAGGTCGTTCTCGTAGCTGCGCGGGACCGGACCGTGCACCGTGCCGCCCTTGCGCCACTTCGGGTTGCGGAGGTCTTTCGTCCTGGCGCGCCCCGTGCCCTTCTGCCGCCACAGCTTCCGGCCCGAGCCGGAGACTTCGGAACGGTTCTTCACCTTGTGGGTGCCGCGCCGCAGGCCGGCCAGGTAAGACTGGACCGCCTCATGGATCAGGTGCTCCTTGTATGGATACCCGAAAATTTCCTCGGGCAGCTCGATCTCGCGCACCTGCTGGTTGTCGAAATTCTTGACCGCGATCTTCATATCGTTGATCCCTTAAAGCGCTGCGCGCTTCAGCCCCGCTTCGCTCGCCGGATCGCCAGGTACCCGCTCTTCGGGCCAGGCACCGCGCCGCGCACGTAGATCAGGTTCCGCTCGGCGTCGACCTTGATGATCTGCAGATTCTTCACCGTCACCCGCTCGCCGCCCATCCGGCCGGCCATCCGCATGCCCGGGTAGACCCGGGAGGGGTAGGCCGACGAGCCGATGGAGCCCGGCGCGCGGTGGAACATGGAGCCGTGGCTCGCCCGGCCGCCGCGAAAGCCGTGGCGCTTCATGACGCCCTGAAAGCCCTTGCCCTTGCTGGTGCCGACGACGTCCACCCACTCGCGCTCTTCGAAGATCGTGGCCTTGATCTCGTCGCCGGCCTTGACCTCGTCGTCGCCGGCGGAAATCTCGAACTCCTCGATCAGCCGTACCGGCGCGACGCCGGCCTTCTTGAAGTGGCCGCCTTCCGGCTTGTTCACCTTCGCCGGCTTGTCCTCGACCAGCCCGACCTGGATGGCCTCGTAGCCGTCCCTGTCCGCCGTCTTGCGCTGAACCACCAGGCAAGGCCCGGCCTGGATCACCGTCACCGGGATCGCCGTCCCGTCTTCGACGTAGATCTGGGTCATGCCCAACTTTCGTCCCAAGATGCCTTCCATCGCCATTACCCCGCTACTTTCCGAACGCCTTGATCTCGACGTCGACGCCAGCCGGCAACTCCAGCTTCATCAGCGCGTCGACCGTCTGACTGGTGGGCTCGAAGATGTCGAGCAGCCGCTTGTGAGTGCGGATCTCGAACTGCTCCCGCGACTTCTTGTCGACGTGCGGCGAGCGGTTCACCGTATACCGCGAGATGTGGGTGGGCAGCGGAATCGGCCCCACCACCCGGGCACCCGTGCGCCGCGCGGTGTCCACGATCTCGTGCGTCGACGTATCCAGGATGCGGTAGTCGAACGCTTTCAAGCGGATTCGGATCTTCTCGTTGACCATGAACTCTGCCCCTTATGCACCAGAAAATCGATTTCAGACCCGGGCTTCGCCCTGGATTAAGCGACGATCTCCGTGACCGTACCGGCGCCGACCGTGCGGCCGCCCTCGCGGATGGCGAAGCGGACGCCCTTCTCCATCGCGATCGGAGCGATCAGCTCCACCTCGAGGTTCACGTTGTCGCCCGGCATCACCATCTCCGTG
>Ga0126305_10000182_pt1 | contig 28019 bp, 22 predicted proteins | sample Plot26_FD_92536 | JGI IMG/M metagenome (GOLD analysis project Ga0126305, IMG submission 92536) | Serpentine soil microbial communities from UC McLaughlin Reserve, CA, USA - Plot26 | ecosystem: Environmental > Terrestrial > Soil > Grasslands | place: USA: UC McLaughlin Reserve, Lake County... | reverse complement strand
TCGCCGCCTGTCACGCGCGAGCGCGCACCCCGGAGGAGACGGACTGGGTGCGCATCGCGGCGCTCTACCAGGCGCTCGCCCAGCTCACGCCGTCACCCGTCGTGGAGCTGAACCGCGCGGTGGCCGTGGCCATGGCGTTCGGTCCGGCGGCGGGCCTCGAGCTGGTCGATGCGTTGACCTCCGAGCCGGCGCTCGAGGGCTACCACCTCTTGCCGAGCGTGCGCGGCGACTTCCTCGCCAGGCTCGGCCGGTTCGCCGAGGCACGCGCGGAATTCGAGCGCGCGGCATCGCTGACGCGAAACGCACGCGAGCGCGAGCTGCTCCTCGATCGCGCCGCCGCGTGTTGACTCTACCTTGTCAGATCGAGCCCGTCGTCCCGTGGGCGCCCTCATCACCCCGGCCCTCTTCTCCCGCCTCCCTCCCATCCGGCCGGGAGAAGAGGGAGAAGTTTGTCTGAAAAGAGGGCCGGCTCCGAAGGAGCCGTGGTATGTAGGGGCGATCTGACAAATATTTGAACTATTGCGTGACGTGATTGAGTCGCGGTACAGCCACATCCCCCGGAGGTCGACGCGGTGATCGCGAACGCCGAAAAGCGAATCGCTGAAGGGGAAGTTGAGCGTCCGATGGAATCGTAGGAGAACGGGCGGGTGCGACCCGCCCGCGGGTGACGGCCAGGGTGTTCACCAAGGGCAAGGTCGCGTGCCCCGCCGGGGGCTGCTCAAGGGAACGTGAGGAACGTGGGCCTCTGATACCAGAAGTGATAGGTCCCGCTGCCGCTATAGGAGGTCACGCGGAACCGGAAGGTACCCGGTGTGGCGCTGTAGGTGATCGAGTCGCTGGAGCTGGTGCTCGTAGCGCTCCACACCTGGAGCCATGAGCCGTTGACCAGCTTGTCGAGGAACAGGTCGAAATCGGTTCCATCCGGACCTTCGACCCAGCCCTTGATGGTGCCGCTGCCGGACATGGCGAAGGACCCGCCGCAGGGCTGGACCTGGGAGCTCCCCGAGGTCAGGTATTCCGTATAGGCGCTGCAGGGGCTCAAGAGAACGTTGGTGCTGCAGGGCGCCGTTCCATAGAGCGCCCGGATGCCGTTCCTGTCGTCCGCCGAGGTCGTGGCCGGGCTGTTGTCGCAAGAGGAGACGGACGGGAGCATGGTCGCTCCGGCGGCGCTCGAGTGGTGGAGGCCCAGGGCGTGACCGATCTCATGCACCATCACGCCTTCGATGTAGTACTCGCCGGAGCAGCCGGAGCCGTTCGGGTCCTCTTCCTGCGAGGTCCAGTTGTAGGCCAGGTTGGTCACGATGTCGGCGTCGTCGACCTGCCAGGAGTCCGCCCCGGGGGACCGCTGACTGATGTAAACGATATACGTAGCCGCCAGGCAGTTGCCGAGGCACGCGCCGAGCGGATCGCCGAACTTGATCATCGGCACGCCGTCGCCGAGCGTGAAGCCCGCCGTCGATCCTTTGTGGGCGGAGAGGATCCTGGCCGAGCCCGCGCCGTTCCAGGCATCGCTGGCCGAAGAGATGGCGGCGATCACGTTGCTGACGCCGCCATCGCTGTCGGTGATGGTTGGAATGCCGGTCTGGTCGACCGTGTAGTTGGGCGGGCAGTTCCAGGTCTGGCCGTGAATGAGCAGCACGTAGCCCGTGGCGCTGCCGGTGGTGAGCAGGGCGCCGAGAAGGAGGGCGAGGGGAGAGACGATACGGATTCTTTTCATGACGGATCTCCTTGATCGCCTGGATTACTGGGCTTGCGGCCGGCCGACCCGGACGGCGGTTTCACGGATCTGACGCTTGAGGTCTTCGAGAGGAACGGCGCGCGGCACGCGCAGGGTCGTGCCATCCGCCTTGAGGATGCGGGCGGTGTCCGCCTCCCAGGAGGGGACGGCCATCTCGCGCCCGCTCGGGTCGGGGCGAATGCGAAACTGCCCCTGCTGGTAGCCGAGCACCCTGTGGAAGCCGTCTTTCTTCGGCTCCAGGAAGAGCAGGAGCTTTTCGCCCCGTGCGAAGGTGGGGAAGCCGGGGGCCACGAGCTTGACATCGCCCACCTCGCCGCCGAACGTCCGCACCCGGACGTGGCCCGGAGCCTTGCCCAGGAGCGAGTCCTGGACCTCGATCACGGCCTCCGTGAAGATGGCCGTCCCTTCGCGGTTCCAGTAGGAGCTCACTTCGACGACCCGGCCGGCGACGACCGCGCCGGACTTCTCGACCAGCTCCTCCTGACTCATGGCCAGGAAGGTGGAAGCCCCGGCGGGGAGCGCCAGGACCAGTAATAGCGCGATTCCAAACCAAGATCGCTTCATCGGAATCTCCTTGTCCGTTCTCCGTTCGATGGGGTTCGGAATGAACCCTCGGAGGGGAGACGATGGAGATTCGCGGTAGTATTAGAAGATCTTGGGTAGAATTTATTTTGCCCGTCGCTTCATTCTCGGAGGATGCTCATCATGCGGCTTCGGTCCGGATACCTGATACCGGCTCTCGTTCTCACCCTTGGATTCGCCGCGGCGCCGGCGTCGGCGGGCTCCGCTCATCTGGTAGCCGATCTCAACCCGGGGGTGGAGCCGCCGCTGGTCGACCCGTCGGAGAGCCCGGCGGTCTTCTCCTCCTATACCGCGGTCAACGGCCGGGTGATCTTCCTGGCGGTGCTGCGTGACACGTCCGTCCTTCCGGAGGATCTCCAGTGCGGCCTCTGGGCGACGGATGGCACGGCCGGCGGCACCGAGCGGCTGGCCGAGCTGTGCGCGGAAGCGGAGACCACCGGCGGCCGGCTCTCCTCCTTGGGAGCGGCCGGCAGCGTGGCCTTCTACACCGACTCCTCGGGACTGCTCTGGCGGACGGACGGCACGGCCGCGGGCACCTACAAGCTCGCCAACGTGGAGCTCGGCGGTTTTGGCACTGCCGGCGCCCAGGCCGTCATCGCCAACGGGCGGACGCTCGTCTTCGCGGGCTGCACCCGGGCCCGGGGCTGCGAGCCCTGGAAGAGCGACGGCACGCGCGAGGGCACCCAGCTCATCCGCGACATCGTGCCGGGGCGCCAGGGCTCCAATCCGCAGCGGTTCGTCGTCCACCCGGGGCGCGGCGTGCTGTTCCAAGCCGTGGGGGCCGTCTGGTTCACGGACGGCGCCGCGGCGGGTACGGTCGATCTCTTCCCCGCCGCGACTCCCGTGGCGGAGGTCCTGCCGCGCGGCGGGATCGTGTACATCCCGGTCTCCGCCGCTCCCAGCTCCCGCGTCTGGGTGGTCGACGTGGCGGCGCGCCAGCGCCGGCTGATCAAGAGCTTCCCGACTCCAGGCCCGAACCAGGGCATCCGCCTTCACGAGGCGGGCGGCCGCGTCCTGATCAGCCATTTCGACGAGAAGGGAGTGACCTCCCTCTGGGAGACGGACGGCACCCGCGCCGGCACGCGGCAGCTCGGGCCTCCCTATCAGCTCCAATGGCTGGGAGTCCCGCCCGGGTCCATCGGCGGGCGCGCCATCATCCCGGCGCGCCGGGTCGGATCTCCTCAGTCCCCGAGGACGGATCTGTGGGTCCTCGAGGCGCCGTTGAAGCGTCCGCGCCAGCTCGCGGGGTGCCCCGGGGGCTGCCCGCGGGTCGATTTCGCCGTTTCCTTCGTGCCGTTCAAGGGCCGGCTGTTCTTCGCGGGCTGGGACGAGGCGCACGGCTCCGAGCTCTGGGAGACGGACGGCACGGCCCAGGGCACCCGTCTGGTGAAGGACCTCTGCCCCGGAGACTGCGACGGCAGCCCCCAGGGCTTCCGCACGGCCCTGGGCCGCCTCGTGTTCCAGGACTTTCAGAAAGACCTCTGGGCCACGGACGGCACCCCGGGAGGCACGGTCCGCATCGCCGCGACTCCCTTCTCGACTCTGGGCCAGCCGGTCGACGCGGCGGTCCGGGGCGGCCGCCTCTTCTTCACCGGCCTCGACCCCGTACGCGGTCCGCAGCCCGTGGTGAGCGATCTGACTCCGGAGGGCACGGACGTCATCCTGCCGATCGGCGCCGGCTTCGCGGCAGGCTCCAGGATCATGGGCCTCACGGCGCTGGGCGCGAAGAGCCTCTTCACGACCTGCGAAGGCGCTTTCGCCGGCGTCTGGGTGAGCGACGGCACGGAGGCGGGAACCCTCGAGCTGCCGGTCGGGCGCATGCTGTGCGGGCTCGCTTCCCAGGCGGCGTTCACGCGGGTGGGCAACCTCGCCTTCTTCCGTTGGAACGACGACCTCTGGCGCACGGACGGGACGCCGGGCGGCACCCTGGCGCTCCTCGCCCTGGACTCTTACATCGCCACCCAGCTCCGAGCGGCGCCTCTGGGCGACAAGCTGTTCTTCGCCCTCTTGCCGAAAGTGAGCGCGTCGACTCCGTTCGTCCAGGAATTCTGGACCAGCGACGGCACGCCGCAGGGCACCCAGCGGGCGTTCCAGCGGCTGTTTTCGGGATCGTTCCTCCAGCCCGCACCGGCGGCGGGAGGCAAGGCCTTGTTCTTCGGACAGGAGAGGGCTGCCGACTCTCCCTTCCGCCTGTGGATCACCGACGGCACGGAGGCTGGCACGAGGCCGCTCCTCGACTTGCTGGTCGGCGGCGGCAATCTGGAGACCGCCATCCTCGACGGGAAGACTTACTTCGTCGGTGCGGGCGAGGGACGGCAGGGATTCCTGGAGCTCTGGGCGACGGACGGCAGGGCTTCGGGCACTCGGCCGGTGATTCCCGCTCTCGACGCTCCCCGCCCGATCAACCCCCAGGGGCTGACGGTCTTCAAGGGCGTTCTCTACTTCTTCTCGATCCACGGCGATCCGAGCCTGCCCGTTGGGCTCTGGCGTTCGGACGGCACGGCCGCCGGCACCCGCCTGGTCCGCGCCATCAATCCCCCGTCGGAGCCCGATGGCGAGCCGGCGAGCTTCCCCTTCTTTTCTCCGTTGCTCACGCTGGCCGGCGACCATCTCTTTTTCCGGGCGGATGACGGCGTCCACGGCACGGAGCTGTGGAAGACGGATGGCACGGCGGAAGGAACGGTGCTGGTGAAGGACATCGCTCCCGGCGCCGCGACCGCCCGCGTCTCCGACTTGGCGGCCGCGGGCGGCAGGCTCTACTTCGCCGCCACCGACAACGAGCACGGCCGCGAGCTGTGGGAGAGCGACGGCACGGCGGCCGGCACGCGGCTGGTGGACGACGTCCAGCCCGGCCCCGGCTCCTCGGCCCCCGCGCAGCTCACGGCGGCGGATGGCAACCTTTTCTTCACGGCGAACGACGGCGAGCACGGCCGCGAGCTGTGGGTGCTGCCGCTCAGATAGCGTACGATCGAAGGAGGACCGAAATCATGGCCGGTCTGCCGTCGTTGAGCCCCGCCCTTCCCGTGGCGATCCTCGCCTGGCGCATACGGGCACTGCTTCGGCGTTTCGAGACGCTGCACGCCGTCTCGCCCGACTCGGCGGTCTCGTTGGACGAGCTGAACGTCCGCAACTCGGTGATCTTCCGCCGCTTCGTGAAAAGGGGAGTGATCGGCAAGGTGGGGGAGGATCGCTACTACCTCGATCGCGATCGGCAGCAGGAGTGGATGAAGGTACGGCGCAAGCGGGCTGTCGTCGTGGTGACCGTGATCGGTGTGATCGTCTTCTTCCTGTGGCGGACGGGGGCGCTTGGTTTCTAACGTGCCCCTTGGCTTGGCGTCCAGGGACCGGCCGCTCGCGGCTGTCTGTATTGACGAGGATTAGGAATGCTAGTAAGATGAAGAGGAATGGAATCAATAATTTGTCTCGGGCAGCGGCCCTGCTCTTGCCGCTTATCGACCTGCCCCTATGCGTTCCGGGCGGAGTGAGGGGCATGTAAATCACACTAAGTGTCTCGGAATCTTCTACCCGCTTGGCAAATTTATGTCTAAAATCAATGAATATCGTTGCCTTCTGATCTCACCCAGCGATGTAGACGAAGAGCGAAAATCGCTTGTTGAAGTCGTCCTTAACTGGAATGCTCACGTCGGGAAGGTTCTTGGAACTCGTGTAGAGTTGGTTCGCTGGGAAAGCCATTCGGCTCCAGATGTACGAGCATCTCCACAAGAGATCCTTAATCATCAACTCGTCTCTGACTGCCACTTCGGCATCGCCCTTTTCTGGTCCAGGTTGGGCACGCCGACAGCTCTGTACAGATCAGGCTCTGACGAAGAGATTAGACGTCTCATGGACGCGGGCTTAAGAGTACTCGTCTACTTCAATCGAAGCGCGATTCCGCAAGCTATTTTGGTGTCTGACCAATACAGTCGCCTCTGCGGTTTTCGACAAGAGCTTGAGGCGCAGGGTCTTGTTGGTTATTATGAGAGTACTCATCATCTTCGCGAACAGGTCCAACTCCATCTAACTCAAGTTGTTTCATCATTGCTTGGCGCTAGCGCGCCAGGGCCTGGATTGGCAACTCTTGAGGCTCCTGCGCCAGACATTCGCGTTTCCTCCGCCGTTTGTTTAGTGGCACCTACCGATGGGCCTATTCCATTTCTCTCTATTACAGTTCAAAATCACTCATCAATTGCTGTGTTCATTGCTGTTGTCATGGTTGAGCTAAAAGATAAGCGGCACATTTATCTCCCAATTGATCCAGTGACCGGTCAGAGAAACTCCAAGCGCCGGCTTGAGGCCGGTGATAGCTTTGACGTCTACTTAAGCCGTTCTAGCTTGACTGCTGTAGGGCCATTGCTATTGCGCCGAGCTGCAGTCCGAGACGCAGTAGGAAGGGTCTACTACTCCGATGAAAAGATCTTTCAGGACAATGTTGCGGATATGCTTGCTTAGATCCATAGATGAAACGAGTATGGGACGGGTGCCACGCTATCGCGCAGTCAGTTCTTCTCATCCTGTGCCATCGTCCCGTAAGGAGGCTGAGAATGAGGAGGTTGTTTGTTGTTTTCCTGGCAGCATACTGCCACTCGGCCGCTGCTCAGGAAGTGCCGACGGCGCATCCCATAGAGCTTCCGGCCAAAGCCGTTCTGGACCAGACCTTCTACACGGGGGCCCTGAACTGGAACTGGCAGGCAGGGGCTTCCGGACAATTGAGCATGAGAGGCTATGCCTCAACAAGTAACGGCGGAACTATCACGCAGGTCACGGCATGTCTATTTAGCGATTCTGGCTTTACCCGGCGGTTCACCGCGACAGCGTCCGTTGTTCAGGGCTCACGCACGATCCAATCTGTGACATTTGCTCGGGACTTTCCACCAAGTCGGGCTGACTGCCACACGCTCACAGGCTTCAGTGCAGTCGTGGCACCCGGCGACTTTGCGGTCGTGGTCTCATATGACAAGTTCACGTCCGATAACTTGTTTGCCGGTTTGGCATCTACTGATTCAGGCCAGACCTTTGACGTGCAGATTGGATCGGCACGCCCTCCGTTTGCGACCGGATCGCAAGGTCCTATCCAGATTCGCGGAGTTGGAATCAAGTACCGAATTATCGAGAACGACCAACCGCCACCGCCGCCACCGCCCCCACCACCGCCGCCGACAAGCTGCGTTCGAGATGCCTATACTGCGTGCCTCCTCAGCGGCCGGTTCAAGGTTACTGTCAGGTGGCAAACTGCAACAGATTCCGGTCGAGCTCAAGTGATGTACATAGATGGTACACGGGCCGAGAACGACCAGTCGGTGTTCATGTGGTTCTTCAACAGTGAAAATTTTGAAATGGGCATCAAGATGGTGAACGCTTGCGTGCCGCCCTTCAACAAGCATTGGGCTTTTGTGTCCGGCCTGACGAATCAGGGGTTCACCGTCACTATTGAGGACACCAACACTGGGGCTGTCTGGACCCATGCCAACACACGCGGCCAACTCCCTCAAACGCGAGGTGACAACGCCGCGTTCAGTTGTCCCTAGAGGAGCCGACTGACGAAGAGTCATTTGGGCGCAGGCACTCGGCTCCTTCAGGCGCATCGCTTCAAGGAGCCTCCGGGCCTCCAAGCGGGTGCCGCTGATCTCCAAAGTACTGCACGAACAGCCGGACCGCTCTGGCGAGCGGCTGCCTAATCTGCTCCGTTCGCCAGCCAACCTCTGCGGTCTTTCGATAACCTTTGCGGATCTTCCGCTGACTCTGGCGAGCGTTCCGCCAACCCTGGCGAATCATCCGCCTGCCCTGGCGGGCCGTCTGCCAACCCTGGCGGATCGTTCGCCAGCTCTGGCGAGAAGTCTGCCAACCCTGGCGGGTCGTTCGCCAACCCTGATAAGCCGTCCGCCAACTCTGGCAAGCCGTCCGCCCGTCCTGGCGAAGCGTTCGCCAGCTCTGGCGAGACGTCCGCCAACCCTGGCGGATCGTACGCCAGCCCTGGTGGATCGTTCGCCAACCCTGGTAAGCCGTCCGCCAACTCTGGCAAGCCGTCCGCCCGTCCTGGCGAAGCGTTCGCCAGCTCTGGCGAGACGTCCGGAGACTTCGGCGGGCCTTCCGGCAGCCTTAATGGATCGTCCATCAACTCTGTTGAGCCGTCCGCCAATCCTGGTCAGTCAGACGGATCACCTCAGCCGCTGCCTACGCCCCTACGTGGCTCGGGAAGAAGGAGGACCGCCACCCAGGGCGTCAGCCCATCCTTCTTGCTCACATCTCGCCTGGACCTCGGCCAGACGGGCTCGGAAGCCGCAGCGTCGCCCTGAAAGGGCGGGATTTGAACAGCCCGGGGTGGCAACCCCGGGAACGATAGTCCCAACCCCCCTCAAGCCCCGAAGGGTCGGCAGATCTCGTCGACGAGCCGGAACCGCCTGGCAGAGCCAAGGTCTGACTTCCTTCCACCGCTCGACTGAATGTCGGCCCTCCGGGACTTGGTACGGAAGGTGGGCCTGCGTTCCCGGGGTTGCCACCCCGGGCTGTTCAAATCCCGCCCTTCCAGGGCGACGCTCTCGTTGCCAAGGCTGTTTGGCCGACGCCCGGCGAGATGTGTGCAAGAGGATAGGCTGAAGGCCTGGGCTCTATGCCTGCGTCCCTGCGGCTCGCTTCTCCAGGCAGCCTCCCTCAATCCCGGTTATAGCTGGCTGGCGTCAGATGCTGCGTCCGGGCTTTCGCGGTATCCTTTGATGGATGGTGGAGCGAGCACTGGACAACTTACAGGAGCGCCCATGGCCGAGTTGAAGACCAAGCAGACCGAGCAGAGCGTCGATGAATATATCAACGCGATCGTTGACGATACTCGACGCCAGGACTGCCGCACTCTGATCGAGCTGATGAGCAAGGCCACGGGAGCCGAGCCCAAAATGTGGGGCACGAGCATGGTGGGCTTTGGAAAATATCACTACAAGTACGAAAGCGGGCATGAAGGCGACGCGATGCTGACCGGATTCGCGTCACGCAAGACGGATCTGACTCTGTACATCATGTCCGGCTTCGCTCGCCATGAGGAGCTGCTGGCCAGGCTGGGCAAGCACAAGGCGGGCAAGTCGTGCCTCTATGTGAAGCGTCTCGCCGACCTCGATCCGGCGGTTCTGGCAGAGCTCGTGACGCTCTCGGTCCAAGAAGTCAGGCGACGTCACGGCTAGAGGCAGAGTCGATAAGCCCCGCCCCAAAGCCCGGGCTCGATAGAGAGCCGTGATCCTGCCCCCGGCGAGTCCCGTTAGGGTCCGGCAGGCTCGATGGTGGAGCGGCGAATAGGGCCCGTTTTTCTTCCCTCTTGACAATCAGTACCAAATCGGTCCACGATCATGCATAGCAATTGAGACTGTGTCTCATTAAGGCACGGGATCAAAGAAAAGGGCGACTACCGGGTTCGCTGGGGAGCAGGCCGGTTGCCGCCCTCGACATGGACTTCGCCACCGCGTTGCCGCGGGGGTTTTGACCACGGGGGTAGTATATATGATGCCTCGGCTTCGCCGCGGGCAGCAGCGCCCTCCCGCAGCCCGTTTCCGTAGCGTCATCTTCTGGCTTCACCTCGCCGCGGGCGTCACCGCTGGCGCCGTGATCCTCGTCATGTCCGTGACGGGCGTGCTGCTGATGTACGAGCGGCAGATCATGGAGTGGGCGGATGAGGACTACCGCGTCGCGACACCCTCTCCCGGCGCGGCGCGGCTGCCGGTCGAGACCCTCGTCGCCAGGGTGCTCGAGAAGAATCCCGGCACCCCCTCGTCCGTGACGGTACAGGCCGACCCCGGGACGCCGGTCTCGGTGAGCCTCGGGCGGGAGAAGACGGTCTACGTCGATCCCTATACCGGCCGGGTCCTCGGCCCTGGCTCGAAGAAGGTGCGGGCCTTCTTCCATGCCGTCACGGACTGGCACCGCTGGCTCGGCGCCGGGGGTGAGCGGCGGGATACGGGCCGAGCGGTCACGGGGGCGGCGAACCTCGCTTTCCTGGTGCTCGTGGTGTCCGGCCTCTATCTATGGCTGCCCCGGCAGTGGACGCGGCGCCAGGTCCGGAACGTGACCTGGTTCCGGCGCGGCCTGCCGGGCAAGGCCCGCGACTTCAACTGGCACAACGTCATCGGCTTCTGGTCGTGGGTGCCGCTCTTCCTGATCGTCCTCAGCGGCGTGGTCCTGTCCTATCCCTGGGCGGGCGACCTGCTCTTCCGCCTGGCTGGAGAGGAGCCCCCGGCGCGCCGGGACGGTCCCCGCAGGACGGAAAGCGAGGGCGGGCCGGTGCCGCTGGACGGTCTCGACGAGCTCTGGGCCGTGGCCGAGCGGCAGATGCCGGGCTGGCGGAGCCTCACCCTGCGCCTGCCGGGCTCGCCCGAGGATCCCGTGACCTTCTCGATCCTGCAGGGCGACCGGGGACGGCCCGACCTGCGCGCCCAGCTCACCCTGGACCGCGCCAGCGGCGAGATCGTGAAGTGGGAGCCCTATGCCAGCCAGAGCCTCGGCCGGCGGCTGCGCTCGTGGCCGCGCTGGGTGCATACGGGGGAAGCGGGCGGCATCGCCGGCCAGACCCTTGCCGGCCTCGCGTCGGCCGGCGCGGCCGTGCTGGTGTGGACCGGCATCGCTCTGGCCTGGCGCCGCTTCTTCGCCGCCGTGCTCAGGAGAAGAACCTATTCCCGGCCGGTACATCCGGCCGTTTCCATTCAAGGCGAAAGCCAGGAGGAGCCGTCGTGAAGACCAGGGACAAGAGCCATCGGAAGGGCAGTCACCACAAGAGGTCGGGGAAGCCGCCGCGCTGGCTGGTGCTGGGCGCCCTGGCTTCGACGGCCATGACCGGGCGCCCTGCTCTGAGCGTTCAAGAGCCGGAGGGCAGGGAGCGGTTCGCCTACCGGGAGCTCTCCGCTCCGGCGCTGCCGGCCTCGCGCCTGGATCCGCGATTGGACCTGAACAGCTTGGCGGCGGCGCCCCGGCCGAACGCGACGGCCCGCCGCTTCGACATCCCGCCCGGCTCCCTGGGCAAAGCGCTCGCGGCTTTCGAACAGGCGACCGGCGTGCGCGTGGAGGTCGCGGACGAATCGATCCGCGGTCTGGGCACGGCCGGCGTGCAAGGGCTGTTTTCGGCGGAGAAAGCCTTGGACGAGCTGCTCGCCGGCACCGGCGTGATCTATCACTTTACGGCGCCCGAGCAGGTGCTGATCGAGTTTCCGCCGCTCTCGGAGACGCTCGACGTGACGGCGCCGGTGGCGCCGACGTCGCCGAAGTACGTGGCGCCGCTGCGCGACACGCCGCAGACCGTGACGGTGATCCCGCAGAGAGTGATCCAGGAGCAGGGCGCCACGACCCTCCGCGACGTGCTGCGCAACGTCACGGGCATCAGCATCCAGGCGGGCGAGGGGGGCGGCGGCCTGCCGGGCGATAACCTTTCCATCCGCGGCTTCGCCGCCCGCAACGACATCTTCATCGACGGCGTCCGCGATTTCGGGGCCTACTCCCGCGACCCGTTCAACATCGAGCAGGTCGAGATCGTCAAGGGGCCGGCATCCTTATACACGGGCCGCGGCTCGACCGGCGGCTCGCTGAACCTGGCCAGCAAGACGCCGGGCCTCCAGGCCGTCCAGAACGCCACCTTGAGCGGCGGCTCGGACAACTACGGCCGGGCCACGGCCGACGTAAATCAACCGATCGAAGGCCTGCCGGGCGCGGCTTTCCGGGTCAACGCCATGTGGACCCAGGCCGATACGCCCGGCCGCGACGCCGTCGAGAACCAGCGCTGGGGCATCGCCCCGTCGCTCGCCTTCGGGCTCGGCACGCCGACGCGCACGACGGTGAGCTTCTCGCGCCTCGATCAGGACAACGTCCCCGACTACGGCCTGCCCTGGGTGCCGGCCGCCAACGTGCCCCTGGCGGCGTACGCCAACAAGCCGGCGCCGGTCGATTTCGACAGCTTCTACGGCCTCACGGACCGCGATTACGAGAAGACGGTGACCGATCTCGCGACGGTGGAGGTGGGGCACGACTTCAACGATTCGATGTCTTTGAGGAGCCTGGTGCGTCACGGCCAGTCGACGCGCGACTCGAACATCACGGCGCCGCGCTTCCTCAACAACGACAGCACCACGCTCAACCGGCAGTTGCAGTCGCGCGACCTCGAGGACACCATCCTCGCCCAGCAGAACGACCTCACGTTCCGCTTCGACACCGGCGCGGTCCGTCACGCGCTGATCGCCGGCACCGAGGTCGCCCGTGAGGAATCCAAGAGCTTCAGCCGCAGCGGTCCGGCCGCGCCGGCGGCCGACCTCTTCGATCCCAATCCGAGCGCTCCTTATGCTGGTCCGATCACGCGGACCGGTGCCCGTACCGAGAGCAAGGCGGAGACCGCGGCGCTCTATGCCTCCGACACCTTGCGGTTCGGCGAGCGGTGGGAGATCACCGGCGGCCTGCGCTGGGACCGCTTCAACGTCGAGTATCTCTCGGTGGCGGTCGACGGCGTGGCCTCGCCGTTCGAGCGCACCGACAAGATGTTGAGCTGGCGCGGCGGCGTCGTCCACAAGCCGCGGCCGAACGGCAGCGTCTACCTCGCGGCCGGCACCTCGTTCAATCCCTCGGCCGAGGGCAACACGGGCCTGAGCCTGACCGCCAGCACGGTCGATCTCAAGCCCGAGAGGAGCCGCAGCTATGAGATGGGCACGAAGTGGGACTTCCCGGCGTCCCGGGTGTTCCTGACGGGGGCGATCTTCAGAATGGAAAAGGTCAACGCCAGGACTCCCGGGATCAATCCTGACGATCCGCCGACCGTGCTCCAGGGCGAGCAGCGGATCGACGGCGTGGAGCTCGGCCTGACGGGCAGCCTCACCAGCCGCTGGTCCACCTTCCTCGGCTATACCTTCCTGGACAGCGAGGTCATCAAGTCGAACACCCCCGCGGAGGTGGGCAGCCAGCTCACGAACACGCCCGAGCACTCGGCGAGCCTGTGGACGACCTGCCGCCTGCGCCGCGGCCTCGAGATCGGCGGCGGCGCGCAGTACGTGGGAGAGCGCCTCAACAACCTCACCACGCGGCGTTTCGCTCCGGACTACCTGCTGTTCGACGCCATGGCCTCCTACGATTTCAACCAGCGCCTGACGCTGAGGCTCAACGCCTACAACCTGGCCGACGAGCGGTACATCGACCGCGTGGGCGGCGGCCACTTCATCCCGGGCGCCGGCCGGTCCGTGGCTTTGACCACCAGCCTCAAGTTCTGATCGTGGGAGAGATCAATGCTGCTGCAGATTCCTGACGTACTGACCGCCCAGCAGGTGGAGCAGGCCCGCCGGCTCCTCGACGCCGCCGAGTGGGTGGACGGCCGGATCACCGCCGGACCTCAATCGGCCCGGGCGAAAGACAACCTGCAACTTCCCGAGGAGAGTCCGGCGGCGCGCGAGGTCGGGCAGATGATCCTCGCCGCGCTCCAGCGCTGCCCGCTCTTCATCACCGCCGCCCTGCCCTTGCAGGTCTTCCCGCCGCTGTTCAACCTCTATCAGGGCGGGCAGTCGTTCGGCACGCACGTGGACAACGCGATCCGCCAGGTGCCCGGCACCCCGCACCGCATCCGCACGGACCTCTCCGCGACCCTGTTCCTGTCGGGCCAGGACGAATATGACGGCGGCGAGCTGATGGTGGAGGACACCTATGGCGTGCATGGCGTCAAGCTGCCGCCCGGCCACCTCGTGCTGTATCCCTCGACCAGCCTGCATCACGTGCGCCCCGTGACCCGGGGCGTGCGGATCTGCTCCTTCTTCTGGATCCAGAGCATGGTCCGGGATGATGGCGAGCGGACGCTGCTGTTCGACCTCGACGCCGCCATCCAGCGGATCGACCGCGATCTCCCCGGCCACCCCTCGGCGGTGCAGTTGACGGGGATCTACCACAACCTGGTCCGGCGCTGGGCGGAGATGTAGGCACGGGGACCGTCTCCGTGCAGATTGAAAGTTGGACTTTCAATCTGCACGGTTGATATCCTTCCTCCATGATCGAGCGGCTCCTCCAGCCGCGTCTCCTGGATCTGGCGACGCGCCACCCGGTCCTCACTCTGACCGGCCCGCGCCAATCAGGCAAGACGACGCTCAGCCGCATGGCCTTCCCGGATCTGCCCTACGTGTCGTTGGAGAACCCCGCGCAGCGGGAGCTCGCCCAGGAGGACCCCATCGCCTTCCTCGCCCGCTATGGAGACGGTGCCATCATCGACGAGGTGCAGCGGGTGCCGCAGATCTTTTCTTACCTCCAGGGCCTGGTGGACGAGGACCCCCGGCCCGGCCGGTTCCTGCTCACGGGCTCCCAGAACCTGGCGCTGGTCAACGCCGTGACCCAGTCCCTCGCCGGCCGCACCACCCTGACGGAGCTTCTTCCGCTCTCCCTGGCGGAGATCCGGCGTTTCCCCGCCCCACCCTCGGACCTCGATACGCTGCTCTGGCAGGGCGGCTACCCGCGAATCTACGAACGGAATCTCCCCGCCCACGAATGGCTGGCCGACTACACCGCCACCTACGTCGAGCGCGACGTACGGCAACTCGTGAATATCGGCGATCTGATGGTCTTCCAGACCTTCCTGCGCCTGTGCGCCGGCCGCACGGGACAGATCCTCAACCTGTCGTCGCTGGCCAACGACTGCGGCATTACCCAACCCACGGCGCGTTCCTGGCTGTCGGTTCTGGAGGCGAGCTACATCGTCTTCCGCCTGCCGCCGTTTTTCGCCAATCTCGGCAAGCGGCTCATCAAGTCACCCAAGCTCTATTTCTATGACGCCGGCTTGGCGGCGGCCCTCCTGAACATCGAGACTCCGCTCCAGCTCGCGAGCCACCCCTTGCGGGGTGCCCTGTTCGAGACCTGGGCCGTCGCCGAGATCGCCAAGGCGCACCTGCACCGGGGACGCCGGCCGCGGCTCTCCTTTTATCGTGACAGCAGTGGGCTGGAGATCGATCTGCTCCTGGAGAAAGGGGCCGATCTCGTGCTGGTGGAGATCAAGTCGGCTCAGACCCCGTCGGGCCGGTACTTCACCGGCATCGAGCGGTTCGCCGAAACGCTCGGCGGGCGTGAGTCGCCGCGCATCGCCGGCAGAGTGGCCGTGTATGGCGGCGAGGAATCGCAGAGGCGCAGCCGGGGCGAGCTCCTTTCCTGGCGGGACCTCGACGCCTTCGACTGGACCACGGGCGAAGCCGTAAGCCCCTGACCTCGGACCATCGTCAGGAAATCGTCAGGAGATCGTCAGGAGGTCCCGGCACCCCACCTCTTGGGGTGTCGCCTGCCGGCAATACATTCCGTAGTTGTAGACCGTCCTGAAAACCGCCGCGCGCCCACCGGCGGGAGTCAAACCACGATGAAATCGAGCCTTTCGGGGGTTGCAACCCCGGATTAGCAGGTGTAGAGTTCCTGCACTGGACAATATAGCCATAGATGCATCGGCGTCTTGACACTGGTGTAGCTTTCCTGGTAGCTTCCAGCGAAGCTTTAAGTAAGCACCGGTAAGTAGCCTTGAACGTTGGGCTTTGAGGAGTTCCAAATTGCTCTTCTCCCGTTCGAAGAAGGGGGTCGTGGGTCTCGACATCGGGAGCTCGGCCATCAAGTTGGTCGAGCTTCGCGAGCGCAAGGGTGAGTTTCACCTGCAGCGCCTGGGTGTCGAGCCGCTTTCGCCCGAGGCGATCGTCGACGGCTCGATCATGGACTCGTCCCTGGTGGTGGACGCGATCCATCGCCTGAACGACCAGACCAAGGTCAAGGGCACGAGCTACGCGACGTCGCTGTCGGGGCACTCGGTCATCATCAAGAAGATCCAGTTGCCGGCGATGTCGCAAGACGAGCTGGCGGACTCGATCCAATGGGAGGCCGAGCAGTACATCCCGTTCGACATCAACGACGTGCGCCTGGACTACGTGGTGCTGTCGGAGGGCGAGCCGGGGCGGGACAACATGGAGGTCCTGCTGGTGGCCGTCAAGCGCGACAAGGTCAACGACTACGTGTCGGTGATCAGCCAGACGGGCAAGACGCCGACGGTCGTGGACGTCGACGTCTTCGCGGTGCAGAACGCCTACGAGGTGAACTACGAGCTGGATCCGCGCAAGGTGGTGGCGCTGATCAACATGGGTGCGGGGGTCACGAACATCAACATCCTGGCGCGCGGCGGCACGGTCTTCTGGCGCGACATCTCGTTCGGCGGCAACCAGTTCACCGAGGCGCTGCAGCGCGAGTTCAACCTGTCTTTCCAGCAGTCCGAAGGTTTGAAGCAGGGCGAGTCGGTGGACCGGTACTCGCCGGCGGACGCCCGGCCGGTGCTCGACGCGGTGTCGGCTGAGATGGCGTCGGAGATCCGCAAGACCTTCGATTTCTTCTCCGCGACCTCGTCCGAGGGGCCGGTCGACGAGCTGATCCTCTCCGGCGGCTGCGCCTTGACGCCCAATCTCCTGCAGGTTCTGCGCGAGCGTTTCCAGGTGCCGACGGAGCTGATGGACCCGCTGCGCAAGATCCAGTTCAAGGACAGCGACTTCGACGGCGAATGGCTCCGGTCGATCGCACCGATGATGGCCGTCGCCGTGGGGCTCGGCATCCGCAAGGCGGGGGATTAGCCGATGATCAAGATCAACCTCCTTTCCGAAGGCAAGCGTCCGGCGGCGGTCCGCAAGGCGAGAGTGCCGGCGGCCTTGAAGATGGAAGGCCGGGACCTCGGCCAGTGGATGATCCTGCTCGGCGCCGTGGCCGGAGTGGCGGTCCTGGCCTTCGTCTGGTGGAGCTGGGGCAACCAGGTGGCGGCCAAGGAGCAGGAGGTGGCCGCGGCCCAGCGGGAGGTCGAGCTGCTGGCGGCGGTGATCAAGGAGGTCGAGGACTACAAGGCGAAGAAGGGCGAGCTCGAGCGCAAGATCGGCATCATCAACGACCTGAAGTCGAACCAGCAGGGCCCGGTGCGGGTGATGGACTACGTCTCGCGCGCCCTGCCGGAGCTGCTGTGGATCGACCGGATGAGGATGACCGCGGCCACGATCGAGATCGAGGGGCGCGCGTTCAACACCAACGCGGTCGCCAACTTCATCGAGAACCTCGACAAGGTGCCCGAGTTCGAGGAGCCGACCCTGAAGAGCACGGAGCAGCAGGCCGGCACCACGTACAAGTTCAACATCAATTTCAAGTATTCATTCGCTGCACGCGGCAAAGAGCCCGGTACGGAAGGCGCCCCTGGCGCCGAGCCGTCGACCACGGGCGCCTCGCCGGCGGCGGCGCGTTAGGAGGGCGGCCCGGTGGCGCTCAAAACGGGACTGGAAGGCAAACCCTGGTACTTCGGCCTGGGGATCGGCTTGGTGGTCGGCCTGGCGCTGTTCGGGATCGGCTACTGGCGCTTCGTGACCCCGTTGAAGGAACAGTACGCCCAGCAGGAGCGCTCGCTCGCGGATCTTCAGAACAAGATCCAGGAAGGGCGGGCGGCCAAGCAGGAGCTGCCGAAGTTCCGCGAAGAAGTGCGGCAGCTCGAGTTGGAGCTCGACAAGCTCCTGCGCATCCTGCCGGCGCGGCGCAACACGCCCGACCTGATGCGGCGCATCCGCTCGCTCACCGAGCAGGGCGACTTCTCGCTCACGAAGTTCAACCCGGGAACGCTCACCGACAAGGAGTTCTTCAGCGAGTGGCCGATCTCGGTCAACCTCCAGGGGTCGTACCACAACCTGGCCCTCTTCTTCGACCGGATCAGCCGCTTCTCGCGGATCATCAACATCGAGAACCTGGAGATCACGGCGCTCCCGGTGTCGAAGGATTCGCGGACGATCTCGGGGAGCTTCACGGCCAAGACCTTCGTGTACAAGGAGCCGGAGCCCGCGGCGCCCGAGGGTTTGAACAAGCCGGCGGGCGCCCGGGGCGGCGGCCCGGCGGCGGCCATTCGTGCCGGCGCCAACGAGACCGGAGGAGCTGAATAATGGTGCGTTCCAGAAGAATGGCGCGTTTCAACCAGCCGGCGATTCTCGTCGCCCTGATCGTGACGGCCGCCGCGTGGACCGCCTTCGCGCAGCCGCCGCCCGCCGCTCCGCCGCCCCAGCCGCAGGCCGAGGAAGGCGCGGAGTCGACGGGGCCCGATCTGGGAAACATCGACGAGATTCTCCAGGGCGAGGAGGAGGTGCTCTCCGGGAGCGGCTTCTCCTACGACCCCGGGAACCGCCGCGATCCTTTCAAGTCGCTGCTCGCGGCGCCGGACCGTCCCGAGTTCCGGGGTCCGCGGCCCGAGGGAGTACCGGGGCTGCTGATCGACGAGATCAGCCTGACCGGAGTCTTCCGGACGAGCAAGGGCTTCGTGGCCCAGGTGATGGCCGCGAACCAGAAGAAGAGTTATCTGCTGAAAGAAGGGGACCAGCTTTACGACGGAGACGTGGTCAGCATCAGCCGCAACGAGGCGGTCTTCAAACAGATCGTGCAGGATCCGACCGCCTTGAAACCGTTCCGCGAGGTGGTTAAAAGCCTGAACCCCTCCTAGGTTCGGTGTTTCAGGCCCGTAAGGGAGGCGAGTTGCCATGGGAGAAGTGGTCATGAGAAGACGGAGCGCCGGCTGGCAGCGATGGGTTGCTTCCGCGGCGGTTATGACGGTGGCGGTTGTGATCGGCTGTACCGCCACCAAGCCCGCGCGCGTGGTCGAGGCGGCACCCGCCGCCTCCAAGGGGGCTCCAGCCGAGGCCAAGGCGGCCCCAGTATCGGCGGCCGCCGAGATCCGCTCCCTCGACCTTCGGGAAGGGGCGCCGGAAGCCTTCGTCGATCTGGAAGCGAGCGCACCGCTGGTGTGGACCAGCTTCCGCAACGCCGAAGGCCGGGTGATCGTGGAGCTGCCCAACGCCGTGCCCGGCGCCCGGCTCACCGATCTCGCTCCTGAGGACGGCCTGGTCTCGTCGCTCGTCGTCGAGAAGAGCCAGGAGGGCAGCCGTCCGCTGACCCGGCTGGTGATCGCGACCCGCCAGGAGGTGGAGCACTCGATCACCGCCGACGGCACCAGGCTGCGGATCCAGCTCCTGCCCATGGAAGAGCAGGGCAAGGCCAAGCTCGCCTTCGAGCCCCTGGGCGAGGAGGGCTCCACCACTCTGTCCGCATCGTCCACGCCGGCGGTCCCGGCCGTTCCGGGCACGGCCGCGGCGGGGACTCCCGACCGGCCGGTGGTGGCGCCGGCTGCCTCGGGCGTCGCGGCCACGCGGCTCGACGGCATCGAGGTGCTGGCCTCCGACGGCGGCGCGGTGATCCGCATCTCCGGAGACGGCGAGTTCCCGTACTCGACCTTCGCCCTGTCCGAGCCCCGGCGCTTCGTCATCGATCTCGACGGAGTGGTCAACCGCAGCGGGCGCTCGAACCTGGCGGTCGACGGCGGCGTCGTGGAGCGAGTCCGGGTCGCCCAGTTCAAGCCTTTGCCGAGGCCGGTCTCGCGCGTGGTCTTCGACCTGAGCCGGGACACGCTGCCGGTGATCGAGCGCACCTCGGACTCCCTCGTGGTGTCCTTCCCGTCATCGGCGGGCGGCGCGGCCCCGGCGGTGCCGGCGGGCCTGGCGGATGATGTGCCGGCAGCCTCGGCTCCGCCGGCCCTGCCGCCGGCCGAGTCGAATGCCCAGCCGGCTGCCGCCCCCGAGCCGTCCAGCCAGTTGCCGGCGTCCGCCCAGCCCTCCGACCTGACGCTGGCGCAGCAGACCGCCCCGGCGGCGGGTTCCCGTGGCGGCCGCATCGAGACCGAGGAGGCCTCACCGCTGCCGGCCGCCGCGGCCGCCGCTCCGGCTCCTCCTTCCACGGCGCCGTCGGAGATCAAGGTCACGCCTTCGCGGAAGGTTGCGCCGACGGCCCCGAGCTCGGCGGGCTCGCAGCCCGGCGTCACCCGCCAGGGCACGTTGCCGGTGGACGTCACGCCTTCCTCTCCGACGGCCGGCTCGCCGCTGCAGACCTTCGAGGCCAAGACGGTCGGCGAGAGGGAGCGGATCTACGCCGGCGAGGTGATCGACCTCAAGGTCACCAACGCCGACGTCACGGACGTGCTGCGCTCGTTCGCCCAGATCAGCGGCCTGAACGTCATCATCCAGCCCGGCGTCCGCGGCGTGGTGACGGCGGAGCTGGAGAGCGTCCCCTGGGACCAGGCCCTGGAGCAGATCCTCAAGATCAACAACCTCGACTACGAGCTCGACGGCAACGTCATGCGTATCGCGCCGACCGAGGTCCTGCAGCGCGAGGCCCAGCAGCGGCAGCAGCTGGCGGCGGCCAAGGCCCTCGCGATCCCCCTGAGGACGGTCTACCAGCGGCTGAGCTACGCCTCGGCCGCCGAGGTGGCGCGGCTGCTCAAGGCCGGCCAGTCGGCCGGCATCCTCACCCAGCGCGGCAGCGTCGTGGTGGACGGCCGGACCAACGCCCTCATCATCAAGGAGCTGCCGAACAACATGGACGCCGTGCTGTCGATCATCGACCTGCTCGACTCGCCCGAGCCGCAGGTGATGATCGAGGCGCGGATCGTCGAGACGACGAAGCGCTTCAGCCGCGACCTCGGCATCAACTGGGGCTTCACCGCCGTCGCCGATGCCGCCCACGGCAACACGACCGGCCTGCTCTTCCCGAGCAACGGCACCGCCTCGGGCACCGTCGGCCTCGGCGGCAGCGGCAACAACGGCGTCCTCAACCTGCGGCTCGGCAACGTGCTCAACACCTTCAACCTCGACGTCCAGTTGCGGGCGGCGGAGAACGAGGGTCTGATCACCATCCTGTCGGCCCCCAAGGTGGCGACGCTCAACAATCAGCGGGCCTCGATCCAGAGCGGCCTGCAGATTCCCGTCCAGACGGTCCTCAACAACACCGTCTCGGTGCAGTTCATCAACGCCACCCTGCGGCTGGACGTCACGCCTCAGGTGACGGCGGAAGGCACGGTGCTGATGGACATCGACATCTCGAAGCGCGAGCCCCAACTCGCCTTCCTGGTGCCGGGCGCCAGCAACGCGCCGATCGCGACCAAGGACGCGCGGACGCGTCTGGTGGTCCGCGACGGCGGCACGGCGGTGATCGGCGGTATCTACCGGGTCTCCGCCAACAACAACCAGGGCCGGGTGCCGGGACTCGCAAGTCTCCCGATCATCGGCCATCTGTTCAAGAACAGGTCGCGGAGCGATGAGAACGAAGAGCTCCTGATCTTCATCACGCCGCGAGTCATCAAGCTTTAACTTTGGGGAGTGGACCATCCCATGAAGAATCATCGTGCCGCCCTCTTTTTTCTCGCCTTGCTCGTGCTGGTCACGACGAGCTGCCGGTCTCGCACCGACCGGAGCGAGGGGACCGTCCTGCTGTCGATCAGCAACTTCAACGGCTTGCCCTCATCGATCTCTCTGCGCGCGCAGCAGCCGCCGTTCACGATCGACTCGCTCACGTTGCGCAACATCCCCAAGAACCCCGCCGGCGGCCAGAGCGAGCTGCAATCCATCGAGCTGCGGGCGATCGAGGTCCGCTTCGTGCGCCGCGACACCGGCACCCGGGTGCCGCCCCCGAACGTGCAGTCGACCTTCGGCCTCGTGCCGGTCAACGGCAGCAGCACGCAGATCAACTTTCCGTTCTTGACCAGCGATCAGGTCCTCAGCCAGCCGCTGAAGGACCTCCGCGACCTGGGCAGGGATAGCGAGACCGGCACGGCGGTCATCGTTCTGGACGCTTCCATTCGCGCTTTCGGCCGCACTCTGTCTGGCGACGATATCGTCTCGGACCCGGCCAGGTTCACGATAGAAGTCCGGCCTTGAGGTCTTCAGGAGCATTCGCCATGCACTATTTCACGACGCAACATTGGATCAGTAAAGCCTGCCGTCTGCTGCCTGTGCTCGCCCTCGCGGCGGTGCTGGGCTGCACCTCGTCTCCCACGGAGCCGTCGAGCAGCGGCACGCCCGTGACGCCCAAGCCGCCGGATCCCGTCATCTCGTTCACCATCTCGGTGGCGGCCAGTCCGTCGGACATCACGACCGGGCTCACCAGCTCGAGCGCCGTCACCGTCGACGTACGGCGCGCCGACAACGGCCAGCCGCCGCCGGACGGGACGGAAGTGACGCTCTCCACCACCCTGGGCGGCTTCGGCAGCTCGGGCGGACCCCAGTCGGTGACGGTACAGCTCGTGAACGGCCGCGCCCAGGCAACGCTCTTCGCCGGCGCTGACGCGGGCACGGCGACCATCCGGGCGGTGTTCAACGGCAGCGCCGGAGCGACCAACGTCCGGATCGGCGCGCCGGCCACGTTCTTCGTCTCCTCGGTCGAGCCGAACGTCGGCAACGCCAGCGGCGGCGAGCAGGTCAGCATCCTCGGCGGCGGTTTCGAGGGGCCGGTGCGGGTGACCTTCAACGGCACGGCCGCGACGGTGCGCTCCGTCTCGCCCAACCGGATCGTCGTCAGCACCCCCTCCGCCACGGCGGCGGGCGTGCCCGTGGGCGTGGGGCAGACGGCCTCGGTGGCCGTGATGGTGACGATCAACGTCAACGAGCTCGACCAGGCTTCCGACCTGCTGGAACGCGGCTACACCTATACCCTCGGCGGCGGCGGCATCGATCAGCCGCAGGTCTTCACCGTCAATCCCGCCTCGGGCACGAATGACGGCGGCACCCGGATCACCATCGTCGGCGACGGTTTCCGGGCGCCGGTGCAGGTGCTCTTCGGCCGCGGCTCCACCGCCACGAGCTTCAACGGCGTCGAGGCCAGGGTCGAGTCCGTCACGACCAACCGCATCGTCGCCGTCACTCCGGCGGCCACCGGCTTCGGGCAGAACCTCACCAACCAGGTGGTCGATCTCCTCGTCAAGAACGTCGACAGCGGCTTCAGCACCGTCGCAACCCAGCAGTTCAAGTACGGCACCGACGTGCAGATCACCGCCATCGGTCCGAGCGGCGGTCCCGCCGCCGGCGGCACCCGCGTGCTCATCCAGGGCCAGGGCTTCGACGATCCGCTGACCGTCACGTTCCACTTCGGGGCCACCAACCTCACCGTGGCTCAGCAGGTGGTCTCGGTGAGCGGCACCCAGATCGTCATCCTGACGGGCCCCGCGCCGCTGCCGGTCGCATGCCCGATCAACGGCATCGTCGCCGTCGATTCCATCAGCGTCGTCAACATCCAGACCGGCGACGGCGCCACCGCCGATATCGGCTTCAACTTCGTCCTGCCGATCCCGCAGATCACCGGGGTCAGTCCGGGCACCGGCGGCACAGGTTCGACGGTGACCCTCTCGGGCGAGAACTTTGGCAGCCGCTCTGAGGTGATCTTCGGCGATCCTGCGACCGGCAGCTCGGCCCAGATCCAGCCGGGCTCCTCCGACACGATGCTGCGGGTCACCGTGCCGAATCCGCCCCAGGGCTTCACCTTCGACACCCAGGCCTGCGGCCTCAACAACGCCGGCGTCCGGAATGTCCCGACGATCATCAACATCACCGTGCGCGATCTCGAGTCGAGGTGCCTCTCGACCTTCCGGAACAGCTTCCTGCTCATCCCGGCGGACGGCACCTGCGTAGAGCCCGCGCCGCCGCCGCCGCCGCCGCCGCCTGCGCCGCCGGTCGCGAACTTCACCGCCCAGACGATCAACGGTCTGACGGTGCAGTTCTCCGACACCTCGTCCGGCACCCCGACTTCCTGGGCCTGGGACTTCGGTGACGGCGTGACCAGCACGCAGCGGAACCCGCAGCACACCTACGCCGCGGCGCAGAACTACGCCGTACGGCTGCGGGCGACCAACGCGGGCGGCACCGGCGAGGTCGTCAAGGTGATCGCGGTGCCGACGCCGTAAGGCCCGGCACGCCATCCTGCCCTCTTTCCCGGGGCTGCCGTCTGGACGGACGGCAGCCCCGGTTCGTATACTGGGGGCTATGAATTACAGATTTCTTGCTTCGTTGCTGCTTTTGACGTCTCTGCTCCCCTCGGTGGGCTGCGATAAGGCCTCGCCGGTCGCGCCCAGCGGCACGATCCTTTCGGTCAGCGCCAGCCCCGCGAGAATCGGCCTCACCGGCCAGTCGACGATCACCGTGATCGGCCGCAAACCCGATGGCAATCCGCTCAACGACGGCACGGAGATCCGGCTGACGGCGAGTCTGGGCTCGATCGAGCCCTTCGTAACGGTCGACAGGAACGGCACCGCGACGGCCACGTTCCGAGCCGACGGACGCCTGGGAACCGCCAGGATCACCGCGGCCACCGGCGGATCGACGGGCAGTGGCGGCACTGGCACGGGTGGCACGGGCACGGGCGGCAGCTCTTCCGGTACCTTGACGGCCTCCATCGACATCCAGGTAGGGGAGGTCGCGGGGTCCATCCTTCTGCAGCCCACTCCCACCACCTTGACGTCGGAAGGCGGGCCGGTATCCCTCCTGGCCATCGTGCTGGACGCCAGCGGTCAACCGCTCCAGAACCAGGGAGTGAACTTCTCGACCGAATTGGGAACCTTGAGGTCCAGAGGCGCGACGGTGACGACCAACAGGAGGGGAGAAGCCGTCGACACGCTCACGTTGAGCGCGGCGGACCTGGCGAACAACACGGCGAGCGTCGTGGTGAGCGCTCGGACGATCGGCGGGGGTGCCATGGGAGCTACGGCTCCCTTGACCGCCTCGTCCACGATCCGCATCCAGGGCGACCGGCCTGTGGCTTCGTTCTCCTTTACCCAGGGCTCGACGGAGCTGTCGGTGCAGTTCATCGACACCTCGAGCTCTCAGGGAGCGGTGACGTACTCCTGGAACTTCGGCGACGGCTCGAGCTCGAACCAGGCCAATCCGGTTCACCAGTATGCCGCGGCGGGCTCCTACAACGTCGTCCTGACCGTCACCGACGCATCGGGGCTGACCGATACGGCCACCGCGCGGATCACCGTGCCGGTCACCACCGGGGGCAGCGGCTCCTGAGAGGGGACCGTCCGGCCGCTGTCCGCTAGAACAGGGTGAGCTCCGCGAAGCCGCGGAGCTCACCCGCAGCCTTCGAGATTCCTTCGGCAGAAAGGTCAGAACGGCCGCATGTTGCTATAATGCCGCCACTTTGCTGTCGCCTCTGACGCTATCCGCTCCGACCACGCGCGTCCGAACCCTGCCCGAGGTGTCTTCCGATGAGTGACGGAGCGTTCTCCGACCGCGTGACCCAGCTCCGCAACCGCTGGGAGGCCGACCCTTCCTCGCGCATTTTCCTTCAGCTCGCGGAGGAGTACCGCCACCAGGGGCGGGTCAAGGAGGCGCTGAGCGTGCTGGACCGCGGCCTGAAGGAGCACCCCGGCTATCTCTCGGCCCTGGTGGCCAAGGGGCGGTGCCACCTGGAGCTCGGCGAGCCCGAGCAGTCCCGGACGGTGCTGGAGCGCGTGGTCAAGCAGGACGCGACCCAGATGGTGGCCAACAAGCTGCTGGTGCGGGCGTATCTCGACACCGGCGAGCCGGAGCGGGCCCGCGAGCGGCTCGACCTCTATAGCCTGCTGAACGACAGCGACCCCGAAATCGAAGAGCTGCGCCGGAGGCTCCGCACGATGGAACAACCCCCACAGGCCGAGACGCCGGCTTCCTTCCCGAGGTCGGACAGTCCCTTCCCGGAGGCGGCTCCCCCGGGGCCGCCCCGCCGCGAGGCCGCGCCGGCGCCGCCGGCCGGCGGGGACGTCTTCGATCTCGATCTGCCGGCGCCGCGGCGGGCCACGGCCGACGTGTTCGAGCTCGACCTTCCCGCACCGAGGGCCAGGATGGCCGTGCCGCACGACGATCCCTTCGCGGATCTCCTGGCGCCGGTGCCGGCGGCAGAGGCCGAGGCCGAGCCGGAAGGGTCCATCTTCCCCGGCCTGGCCACCCGCGACAGCCGCCGGCGGTATCTGTCGGGCCTGGCCGGCGAGGGTCTCTTCCTACTGGATCAGGACGTCGACGTCGAGGCTCCCGCGGCCGTCGCTCCGCCGGTAATCGCACCTCCCGAAGCGGCTGCGGCCTACGAGCCGGAGCCTGTGGTGGAGGAGCCGGGCTGGGCTCCAGAGCCCGAGCCGGAAGCGCCCGTCTTCGATCTCGAGGAGCAGACGCCCTGGGCCCTCGAGCCGGCCCCGCTGCCGGCCCCGCTGGTTACCGAGCCGCTCGTCGCCGAGCCGCTGATGGCGGAGCCGCTGATGGCGGAGCCTCTGACGGCGGAGCCCCTGATGGCCGAGCCCCTGATGACCGAGCCGGCCGCCACGGTGACGCTGGGAGAGCTCTACCTGAAGCAGGGGCACCTGGGCGAGGCGGATAGGATCTTCCGCGAAGTCCTGAGCCGCGAGCCGGACAGCGCCGCGGCCCGGGAGGGGTTGGCGGCGCTCGCCGCCCGGCGGGCGGAGAAGCGGCCGCTCGAGGTACGCGACCTGCTCGCGGGCTACGAGCCGGGGCACGAGGGTGGAGAAGCTGAGACGCGGGCCCGGAAGGCATGGGTCCTGAACGGGTATCTGAGGCGCCTGCGGGGAGGCCAGCGCGATGTTTCTTGACCACTTGAGCCGGATCAGCAATTCCATCGACGGCGCACTCGCCCTGTCGCTGGTCGCCAAGGACGGTATTGCGGTCGAGTCGGTCAGCTCCGACCCGAACCTCGACCTGGAAGTGCTCGCGGCCGAGCTGATCGCCCAGGTGCGCTCCATCACCGACAACCACCGCGACCTGGACGTCGGCGAGGTCCGGCATCTCTCGGTGACGACGGATCGGCTCACCCTGATGGTAAGCTCCGTCGCCTCGGACTATTATCTGCTTCTCGTGCTGGGCCCCGAGGGGAACTACGGGAGGGCCCGGTTCGAGCTCCGGCGAGCGCGTCTGCTCCTGGAGGCGGATCTCTCCTGATCTTCTGCAAGGTGGCCACCTAGGGCCGCCCCTACGGACACGACGGGAGACTTGCAAGGGGGCGTCACGTGCTGACTTTTGAGCAAATCAAGGAACTGATCGAGCTGGTCGCGCAGAACCGGCTCCAGGGCATCGAGCTGGAACGCTCGGGCTTCCGCCTCAAGATCGACGGCCAGCTCGCCGCCGCGCCGGCGCCGTCGTATCACGCCGAGCCCGCCGCGGCGAGCGCCGCATCGCAGGCTGCACCCGCTCCCCAGGCGGCGACGGCGATGACGCCGATGGCGGCCGCACCGGCTCCCGCCGCGGCGCCGGCCGCCGCCGCGCCGCAACCGGGAAGCCATGTGCTCACCTCGCCGATCGTCGGCACCTTCTACCGCTCGTCGTCGCCGGACTCGGACCCGTTCGTCGAGGTCGGCTCGCGGGTGAAGAAGGGGCAGGCGCTCTGCATCATCGAAGCCATGAAGCTGATGAACGAGATCGAGTGCGACGTCGACGGGGTGATCGCGGAGATCTATCCGCAAAATGCCCAGGCCGTCGAGTTCGGCGAGCCGCTGTTCGCCATCCGGCCTTCCTAGAGCCCGCGGATGTTCAAGAAGATCCTGATCGCCAACCGGGGCGAGATCGCGCTCCGCATCATCCAGGCCTGCAAGGAGCTGGGCATCCAGACCGTCGCGGTCTACAGCACCGCCGACCGCGACAGCCTGCACGTCACCTACGCCGACGAGGACGTCTGCATCGGGCCGCCGCCCTCGAAGGCGAGCTACCTGAACATCTCCTCCATCATTTCGGCCGCCGAGATCACGGGCGCCGACGCCATCCATCCCGGCTACGGCTTCCTGGCCGAGAACGCCCACTTCGCCGAGGTGCTCGCGGAGTGCAAGATCGGCTGGATCGGCCCGCGGCCCGAGGTCATCCGCCTGATGGGCGACAAGGCCAAGGCGCGG
>Ga0126305_10000181_pt1 | contig 28117 bp, 19 predicted proteins | sample Plot26_FD_92536 | JGI IMG/M metagenome (GOLD analysis project Ga0126305, IMG submission 92536) | Serpentine soil microbial communities from UC McLaughlin Reserve, CA, USA - Plot26 | ecosystem: Environmental > Terrestrial > Soil > Grasslands | place: USA: UC McLaughlin Reserve, Lake County... | reverse complement strand
CGGCAGACGGTGCAGTGGGACAAGGACTCCTGCGCCGACGCCGGCTTCCTCAAGATCGACCTGCTGGGGCTGGGGATGCTCTCGGCGGTCGAGCGCTGCGTCGAGGAGATCGGCCGTGCCCGCGATGAGCGGCTCGACCTCTCGCGGATCCCCCTCGACGACCCCGAGACCTTCGAATCGATCCGCGCCGCCGACACCACCGGCGTCTTCCAGATCGAGAGCCGGGCGCAGATGGGGATGCTGCCGCGGACCCAGCCGCGCGACCTCGACGACGTCATCGTCCAGGTGGCGCTGGTGCGGCCGGGCCCGATCCAGGGCGGCGCCATCCACCCTTATATAGAGAGACGCCGCCTGCGTCGCGAAAATCCCGACTACAAGATCCCCTACGAGCACCCGCTGCTGGAGCCGGTGCTGGAGGAGACCCTGGGGACGATCGTCTTCCAGGAGCAGGTGATCGAGGTGGCGATGGCGCTCTCGGGCTTCAGCTCCTCCGAAGCGGAGGGGCTGCGGCGGGCGATGAGCCGCAAGCGCTCCGAGGAGGCGATCGAAGAGCACCGCCGCCGCTTCCTCGCCGGTGCCGCCGCCAACGGCGTCCCGGAGGAGACCGCCGAGGTGGTCTGGGACCAGATCAAGGGCTTCTCCGGCTTCGGCTTCCCGAAGGCGCACTCGGCCGCCTTCGGCCTGCTCGCATACCAGTCGGCCTGGCTGCGGATCCACTACGGGCCCGAGTTCCTCTGCTCGCTGCTGAACGAGCAGCCGATGGGCTTCTACCCGCCGGACTCGCTCGTCCACGAGGCGCAGCGGCGGGGGATCCGGGTGGCGCCGCCGTGCGCCAACCGCAGCCGGGTGCTCTGCCACGTCGAATCGCCGCGCACAGAGGACGGCGTCCGCGGCGGGCTGGTGGTGCGGGTCGGGCTCGGCTACGTCAAGGGGGTGAAGAAGGAGGAGATGGAGGCGCTGGTCGCCGAGCGCGAACGCGCCGGCCTCTACACCGGGATCGCCGAGCTCGCCTCCCGCTCCGGCGCCGGGCTGCCGAGCCTGGAGCGCCTTGCTTGGGCCGGGGCGCTGGACGGCGTTCCCGTCGGCGCCGGGGAAGGCGATCGCCGCCAGGCGCTCTGGCGAGTCGGCGTCACCGGCGCCGGCCAGACGCACGGCAACGGCACCCAGCTGGCGTTGCCGATGGAGCCGCCCGAGCCGCCGAAGCTGGAGCAGCTGGGGGAGTGGGGGAAGCTCGTCGCCGACTACCGCTCGACGGGGATGAGCGTCGACGAGCACCCATTGGCGCTGCTGCGCCCGAACCTCGGCAGCAAGCTTGTCCGCAGCTCTGATCTAAAGAAGATCGACCACGGCACGACCGTCGAGATTGCCGGCATGGTCACCGCCCGCCAGCGCCCCGAGACCGCCAACGGCGTCACCTTCCTCCTGCTCGAGGACGAGCGCGGCTCCGTCAACCTCGTCGTCCCGCCCCCCGTCTATGAGCGCCACCGTCCCCTCGTCCGCACCGCGCCCCTGCTCCGCGCCCGCGGCCGCCTCGAGCGCCGCGAAGGCACCATTAACGTCGTCGTCAGCGAGCTGGCGCCGCTGCAGTGGCGGCCTCCGCAAGATCGATCGGCTGTCCCCACAGCACCGCATGCAGTTGTCGCAGGCATTCGTCAAGCAGTCGAGCGTCACCCCTGGCGCTGAGGTCCACCTGCGACCCATCGAGGATCGCGTCGATCCAGATCGCGACCTGCCCCCGGGCAACGCTGTCGATCTCCGCTGCCGGCTCGGAGCAACTGATCACGGAGCCGTCGGCCCCGACCTCCGCCCAGACCCTCTCCTCGTCGCCGCCACTGCCGCCGCGGGGTGAGATCCTCAGCTCGAGGCTCTTCCCCCCGTGCTCCGGGAGCGACACCAGCGGCAGCACCGTGCGGATCAAGCCGGCCGCCTCGCCTGAGGTGAGGCCCGCCGTCCCCTTCGGCAAGACGTGCCGCCGCCGCCAACGGCCGATGCCCGCGATCAGCGCCATCGCCCGCCGCGCCTTCCCGGTCAGCGCGAAGCGCCGCCGCCTGGTGCCCTCGGTTGTCTCCCTGATGAAGCCGGCGATCGAGAACAGGCTGGCCCGCCGGCTCACCTGGTGAAAGCTGAGATCGTGGTCGCCCTGGGAGAGCTCGGTCAGCGAGCGGGAGCCGAGGTTGAGCGCCTCGACCATCCCCGATTCCCAGAGGTCCGCGACAAGTGCGAAAGACCCCCATTCGTGGGCGCCGATCTCGCCGCTGGGAAGGCGCCCCAACGAAGCATCGGCATAGGCGTCGACGAGCTCCGCCAGCTCCCGCCCGCGCGGTTCGCTCAGCCGGTGTACCACCTTCGAAGGGACCCCCGGCTCCTCTTCCCGGTCGACGATCCCCAGCTCGGTCAGCGTCGCCGCGTAGCGGTAGATCGTCCGCGGCGCGTATCCGGGGACCTTCTCGGTCAACTCCTTCGTCCGCAACGGCCCGTCCCGAAGTGCCATCAGGATCGAGCCGCTGGCGCCTGCCCCGAGCAGCCGCAACACCCCCGCAATCGTTAAGTCCGAGTCTTGAACACTCATCCCCGCGCCTATTGTCGATTTGTCCCCTGAAGACCCGACTGGTGCGGCGAGGATAGTCCGGCTTTTCCCTGCGTAGGCTGGAAAAGAGTGACTCCGTGACCGGGTGACATCTGTCATCCGGAGCGCCCATTGGTAGCTTGGCGTGCTTGAACACTCCCGTGAACGACCGCACCCGTTGGCTCGCCCTCTACGTCCTCTGCGCGGGGATGCTGATGATCGTGCTCGATGCGACGATCGTCAACGTCGCCCTGCCCTCGATCCAGGACGACCTCGGCTTCTCCCAGAGCAGCCTCGCCTGGGTGATCAACGCCTACATGATCCCCTTCGGTGGGCTGTTGCTGCTGGCGGGGCGAATGGGTGACCTGCTGGGCCAGCGCCGCGTCTTCCTCGTCGGGCTGGCGATCTTCACCCTCGCCTCGCTCCTTTGCGCCGCCTCGCAGAACCAGGAGATGCTGATCGGCGCTCGCTTCGTCCAGGGCTTCGGCGGCGCGCTCGCCTCGGCGGTGATCCTGGGGATGATCGTGACGATGTTCCCCGAACCGGCGGCGCAGGCAAAAGCGATCGGCGTCTACGGCTTCGTCGCCTCCGCCGGCGGCTCGATCGGCCTGCTGCTGGGCGGCGTCCTCACCGACGCGATCAGCTGGCACTGGATCTTCTTCATCAACCTTCCGATCGGGATCGCCGTCGCCTTCCTGGCGAAGCGCCTGGTTGCGAACCCGGACGGGATCGGGCTCAGCGAGGGTGCGGACTTCCCGGGGGCGGTGCTTTTGACGAGCTCGCTGATGCTCGGCGTCTTCACGATCCTGCAGATCGAGCAATGGGGTTGGGGCGACACCCGCACCCTGCTCCTCAGCGCGATCTCGGCGATCTTGCTGGCGCTATTCATCTTCCGCCAGGCGCGGATCGCCAACCCGCTGATGCCGCTGCGCCTCTTCCGCTCCCGCAACGTCGCCGGTTCCAACGTCCTCCAGGCACTCCTGGTAGCCGGCATGTTCGGGATGTTCTTCCTCGGCGCCCTTTACCTGCAGCAGGTGCTCGACTACAGCCCGCTCGAGGTCGGCCTCGCCTTCCTGCCGACGACGATCGTAATGGGCGGGCTCTCGCTCGGGCTCTCGGAAAAGCTGATCATGCGCTTCGGCCCCCGCACGACCCTGATCCCCGGCGTCTGCCTAGTAGTCGTCGCCCTCCTCCTCTTCGCCCGCACCCCGGTCGACGGCGATTACCTAACCGACCTGCTGCCCCCCTTCCTCCTGATCGGGATCGGCGTCGGCACCTCCTTCCCGGCGATCATGACCCTGGCGATGTCGGGAGCGACCCCCGAGGACGCCGGCCTAGCTTCGGGCCTCGTCAACACCAGCATGCAGGTGGGCGGCTCAATCGGCCTTGCGGTCCTCGCCACCCTCTCCACCGAGCGCACCAACTCCCTCCTCGCCGACGGCGAGGGCCAGCTGCAAGCCCTCAACTCCGGCTACCACGTCGCGTACCTGATCGGGGCTGGCCTCGCAGCGATAGCGGTAGCGATCGCGGTCTTCGTCCTGCGCTCGCCCCGGCGAGAGGAGATGCCGGTGCACCAGGAGGCGCAGGCGGCTCTCCCCGAAGTCGCCTAACGAAGCCCCCGGACCAGCGGGCGCGGATGGGCAGGGTCGCCGGGTCCTATGGATCCTTGCGGCCCTGATCACGGTCACCAACTGCTACTTGCCGGGCGCCCAAGCACGTTGCGGTGGGATGGGTCTTCGCCCTCATGGCGGTGCGTCGTAGGGGAGCGTGGTGCCGGCGATGAGGTTCAGCTCGATCGAGAGCGGCCAGGCCCAGTTGGACGGGAAGAAGAAGGCGGCGGGTCGTGCCCAGCATCGGCCGGAGGAACCTGGCGACTCCTCCGGTGCAATAGATGCCGAGCCAATGACGGGAATCAGCGACCTGGGTTCTCGTCGGCTTGCGCAAGCGGCTCCTCTCCGCCGGACTGCACCAACGCGACATCACCTACCGCGATGCGATCACTGGCGTCGCCCACCGCCGTCATTCCGCTGAGACCCTGAAGCGAGAGCTTGCCCGCCGACCCCAGGGGATCAACGAACCATAGGTACCCAACTGGCGACGTCGTCCTCTGCGAGGTAGCCGAACGGTCCCAGGCCATCCTCCGCTCCGCTGACACCCTCACCCGCACAGGCGACGACGAGTTTGCCGTCGTTGCCCCGGAGCCCACGGCGAAGGCCGCTGGACGGGCGAGGCAATCTCAAGCGCGATCAGCCATCCGCTACTCAAACTCCGGCACCCCCGCACCCAGCGTCTCCGTCGGCGGGGCGGTATTTGCGGAGGGATGGCGAGGACTTCAGCCCCTCATCCGCGCTGCCGACAGTCGGATGCTCAGTCGCAAGCACGATCCGCTTCCGGTGTAAGAGATCGAACAGTCAGACAAGGTTGATGGGCTAAACGTGTCACCCGACCAGCGTTAGAACAAGCGGGTTCCGTGAGGTAAAAGCACTCAAGACTTGTGCGGCAATCGAAATTCTGACGCAGGGGGAAACGTTGGGTCGACACGCGCTTTACCGCCAATTGCGGCCGGGACCAGGGAAGGGTCGGGACGAGGTGATGGCCAACCAGCGCTCGCGGCTGATCGCTGCGACCATCGAGGTGGTCGCGAAGCAGGGTTATGACGGCATGACCGTGAGCAGCGTCGCGAAGTTGGCAGGCGTTTCCAAGGCGAGCTTCTATGAGCAGTTCGGTGGGAAGGAGGAGTGCTTTGCCACCGCCTGCGACTTCTCCCTCCGCGAAGCCGCAGCGGCTGTGCTGCGGGGAGAGGGGAAGGGCGGGGAAGGGCGGGAGCGCCTGCGCGCCGGGCTGATGGGACTCGCTGACCTGATCATCGACCAGCCGGACGCCGCGAAGCTGGTCCTGATCGACAGCATGGCCTCGACCCCGACAATCCGCATGCACGTCTGTCGGCGGTTCGGGCTCCTAGAGACGCTCTTGCGTGAACGCCTTGCCTTGGCAGGAGAACGCTCGAAGGCGCTAACTACAGGAATCGTCCGCGGGATCGAGCACCACGTCCGGCGCGCGGTGGGCTCTGATCGCCCCGAGATGCTTCGTGAGCTTGTCGACCCGCTGCTCGACTGGGGGTTGGGCTTCGATTGCGAAGAGGTGTCGCAGGCGTTCGCCACCCCCTGTCGCGAAGTGAACCGACAAGCCCGGCGTGTCACTGCCGCCAAGACGACGTCGGATACCCGGGGCCTCCTCGTCGCGGCTGCGCTGCGACTCGCCGCTGAGGAGGGCTACGGAGCGCTCAGCCCGACCCGTATACGTCGAACCGCCGGCGTCTCACGCCACAGCTTCGACGCGAACTTCGACGATGCAGCCGGCTGTTATCTGGCGGCCGTCGATACCGAACTCGGCAGAGTTTTCTCAGAAGCGTTGCGCGCGGCTCCCGCCGAAGCCGACTGGGCCGAAAGAACCTATGCCTTGCTCGACCGCCTGGCGACGCTCTTAGCTGCCGACCCCAAGCTCGCCCGTCTCGCGTTCGTCGAGATCGTCGAGGCGGCGCCGGAGTCTGTGCCATGGCGGGAGAGGCTCATTACCCAGTGGGCCGAGTCCATCTACCGCGGGACCCCCGTGGATTCTTCACCTTCCTTCGCGATTGCCGAAGCGACGGTAGCCGCGATCTGGGGATTTCTGAGCGATCTAACTATGACTCAGCGTCTACACCTGCTTCCCAACCAGGTTCAAAGATTGAGCTTGTTCGCCCTTACGCCAGCACTGGGAGCTATAGGCGCGGCCGAGCTGATCCGCACTATGCGCAAAGAGGAGACGCGCCGCGTGGGCCGCCGCAGTTATGAACGATTTCTCCTGAGTACTAGCGCCACGTGAGCGCATAGTGAAATCTGGGATCTACTGAATGCCAGTAACTGTCATTCAGAAGCAGAAGCGACGGCAGGGGTTACGTCGTTTAAGGCTCCTGCCGAAGACACACATCAAGAGAGGAACAAAAAAGCATGAAGCGATTCATCAAGATTCTCGCGGTGACCTGCGTCGCCGCTCTCGCCCTGGCGGCAATGGCCGCTGCGGGCGCCTCTGCGGCCACGTTCACAGCGAGCGCGGCTGGCAAAGTCAAAGGCGTGCAAACGACGAACCAGGTGTTCACCATTAGCAGCTCCAGCAAAGTCACCTGTCCGAAAGCTCATACCACCGGGGAAATCAAAAGTCCCGAAAGCCCCGAACAGCACGTCACGGTGACTTACACAGAATGCGTCGCGACGTTTTTCGGCATCAACGCCGGCAGCGTCACCATCAACCCCGCCACATACAATTTCACAGCTGATGGCGAAGTGCACGTCCTCAACACGATCACGATCCACTCGAACTTCCTAGCCTGCGACGTGGTCGTCACACCGCAGACAGTGAAATCGGCCGGCTACACGAACAACGCGGCACTCACCGACATCACGGTGGCCGCTAACGTAAGCGGCATCGTCTCGGAGAGCACGAACGGCTGCCCGACCAGCAGCACCGGAACCTACACCGGCTCCAACACAGTCGAAAGGGAAGGCGGAGGCTTTATCCGTTGGGATAAATAACCCAAGCAGGTAGGAAGTCGCAGCAGACGACGGGCGCGGCCAAGCCGCGCCCGTTGCTCTTGTGTCGCCAGGTGCCGCTCGAACGCACCGACCAGGCGTGCAAACGACCAACCAGACTTCACCATTAGCGGCAGCAGCGTAGTCACGTGCAAAAGAGCGACCACCACCGGCGCAATCGTAAGCACCGAAACCGCCGAACAGCACACGCCACGGTCAGCTATTCAGAATGCACCGCGCTATTTTTCGGCATCAGCGTGGGGCTAGTCACCATCAATCCTGCAACATATAACCTTACAGCCAATGGAGAAGTGCACATTCTGAACACGAATACCATCCACTCGAACTTCCTCGAATGCGACGTGGTCGTCACACAAGGAACTCGGTCAGCTACACGAACAACGCGGCCCTGACCGACATCACGGTAGCCGCCAGCGTGAGCGGCATCGTCTCGGAGAGCCCGAACGGCTGTCCGAGCAGCACCCACCGGGCACCTATACCGGATCCAACACAATCGAACGGGAAGGCGGAGGCTTCATCCGCTGGGATGAATTGTTGAGCAGGTAGGGAGTCCGGAGCCTGACGACGGGCCGGGCGACGCCGGGCCCGTCGTCATCTCGCATTGGCGTAGAAGGACTCGGCAGGCGAGCGCCACCACCTCATCCCGCTATCCATCGCGCAAAAGATGTCACCCGGAGGAGGTCGAGAACCAATTACAGTTGTTCTTGGTACGGGGACGGCGGCTACAGGGATCGCCGGTAAAAAAGAACAGGGATTAAGCGATGTTGTCGGGAAGGTACGGATCGGCCACGCGGCGAAGTCGCCTTCCCTCATCTCATAGGAGGAGAGAAGTGATATCCAGAATTCATGACCGGCTTGGAACTGCCGGCTTCATCATCTCGATCGTCGCGCTGATCGCGGCTCTGGGAGGGGGAGCCTACGCTGCAAGTGGTGGGCTGACTCCGAAGCAGAAGAAGGAAGTCAAGAAGATCGCGAAGCAGTTTGCCGGCAAGGACGGCGCACAGGGCCCCGTCGGAGCTCAGGGTCCTCAGGGGGCGACTGGCGCCCAAGGAGCCACTGGCGTCCCGGGCGAAAAGGGCGATGACGGCACGAACGGCGCGAACGGCGCGAATGGCGCGAACGGCGAAAGCGTCTCGGTCATCCCGCTCGCTTCGGGCAACGGCAGTGGCCATTGCGAAGAAGGCGGCGCTAAGTTCTCCAACGCCACCGGCGAAGCATGGGCCTGCAATGGCGAACTCGGCAGCGGAGGCAGCGGAGGCGGCGTAGTGCTGCCGTCGGAGCAGACCGAGGCGGGATTTTGGGAAGTCCTGGGAACCAGCGGCCTCGGTAGTGAGATCTTGGCACTGACGACCATCTCCTTCCCTCTGCAGGTCGATCCACCTCCCACTGAAAAGGTGCTGATCACCGAGAGCTCGAGCGACGAAGAAAAAGCAAAATGTCCAGGGGAAGGGGTCGCCACGCCTGGGGTTCTTTGTCTCTACCTGGGGGGTTCCTTCTCAGAGAGTGTGACGCTTAAACCGTTTGGAGGGATTTTCAAATATGGGGCGCCGCTCTTCTTCGGGCCCACCGATGAAGCGTACGGCACGTGGGCGGTGAAGGCCCCCTAGCACTATGAGCTTACCCCGGGGCGCCCTACCCCCGGGGTAAGCCAAGGTGCCCTGGAGAAACGGAACGAGGCGAGGGAGAACGAAATGACCGTCCAAAGCAACAATCACACGACCACCGTTCTTGTGGCTGCCCTCGCCGCGTTCGCCTTCGCGTGCGCGCACCTATCCAGCGCCGCTGCGGCAGCCGACTGTGGAAACGAAGTGATTCGCGGGGAACAGGGCTCCCTGGCACTGTCGGACTGCAGGGCCTACGAGCTGGTAAGCCCTGGCAGCAATCCGCTGGTCAGCGCGAGCGGAGACGTGAATTTCGGAGTAAGGGCGGCCGACAACGGCGATGCCATCGCCTACTTCTCCTACTACCCGTTCGAAGGTTCTACGAGTTCCGGGTTCTTCTTCAGGGCGCTCCGCAATCCCGGGGGCTGGACTCCTGAAACGATGAGCCCGCAGGTGCTTCCGCCCGCGGCGACCACGAAATTAATCTGTGACGCCGCCGAGTTGAACTACTCCGACGACCTCCTTGCCAGCGTCCTGAGGATCGGTCGGGACATCAAGGAAGAATTTCCTGGAGCCTCTTTCTGTTCTCAACCTCCGGACGAGCTTGTCCCTGGGGAACCGCGGGGTTTCGCAAACCTCTTGCGTCGGGCGACTCCCAGCTCTCCTTACGAACTCGTCAATCGGACCCCCTCTGGGGTCGCTCCCGCCAACGCGCAGTTCCAGGACGCTTCCGACGATCTCACCCACATCGTTTTCGGAGAGGACGCACAACTCACCCCGGAAGCCCCTTCCGGGTACAACCTGTATCTGTGGGCAGAGGGAGCGATGCGGCTTGTTTCGTTCCTCCCCAACGGCGTTCCTGTCCGGGGCGACCTCGCTGGCGCTACGCAGCATGCCACTGCGGCAGAAGTGACCGGGGGGACCTTCAATGGCACTGCACCGATCATCAACGCTGTGTCGTCGAATGGCGAACGCGTCTTCTTCTATGCCAACGGCAACCTCTACCTACGTGAAAATGCTGCGAAGCCTCCGGCAGCGACCCCCACCTGCGGACTGAGCGAACCCGGACTCGCCTGCACGCGGCAGATCGACCGCTCCTTCGGCGAAGGCTCCTCCGGCGGTGGCGCCTTCCAGTACGCCAGTGCCGACGGCAGCCGCGTCTTCTTCACCGACGAAAGCAAGCTCACCTTTTCCTCTCACGCTGCGGCGGGAAAGCCGGACCTCTACGAATACAACCTCGCATCCAACGTGCTCGTCGATCGCACCCCGGGTGTCGCGGGGGCCTACGTCCGCGGCTTCAGCGGTGCTGCAAGGGACGGCTCCCGTCTCTACTTTGTCGCCAACAGCGTCCTAACCGATGTCCAGCAGAATGACCACGGTGAAACGGCCCAGTCCGGGCAGCCCAACCTCTACCTCCTCGAGAACGGGACGTTGACCTTCGTCGCAACGCTGAATCCTACCTCGGACCGGTCCGCATGGAGCTTCGAATGGACCCCCGAAGGGGGTAAAGCCCCGACCGGCGGCGCGGCCAACCTGGCCACCCGAACTTCGCCAAACGGACGCTATTTTGCTTTCAACTCTGCGCGTGGTCTCACCGGTCCTGTCGACACCGGACAGATCTTCTTGTTCGACGCGGTCAGCCACTCGCTCACCTGCGCTTCCTGCCCGCCTGATGGTGGTATCCCCCCGGGCGGGACTGCGATTCCTGCGCCGATCATGACCACGGAAATCAATGCTCCTGCATATCTGCCGCGTGGCCTCACGGACAATGGGCAGCTGTTCTTCACGAGCATCCAACCGCTCCTCCCTACGGATTCCGATGGAGCGGCCGATGTCTACGAATACCACGAAGGGGAACTGCACCTGATCTCCGACGCGATGGGCGGCGGTCCCTCGTATTTCTTTGACGCTAGTGTCGGGGCGAGCGACGTCTTCTTCGCGACTTCGGATGCGCTTGTTCGCGTCGACACCGACAAGTCCCTCAGCCTTTATGACGCTCGCGTCAACGGAGGCTTCCCCGAACCCCCACCACCACCCGTGCCTTGTTCGGGAGACGATTCGTGCCGCGCCGGAACGGAGACGTCGCCCCCCGGCACGGCGGCGACGTCGACCGAGAGCGGCCCCGGGAACGTGCGGCCACGGAAGAAGTGCAAACACGGTCAGGTGAAGCGTCACGGACGATGCATCAAGAAACATCGCAAACGCACTAAACATCAGGGTAGAAAGGGGGCCCACCGATGACTGCATCAATTCACAGGCCTCGGCAGGTATGGCTGTTTGCTCTCCTGCTACTGGCAGGCGCGACATCTTTCTGGCCCACGGCTTCGGCGCGTGCGGCTCAGCTCGAACATCATCAGGTGGTCGCCGGTCTCCACTACGCCACCCTGGAAGCAAGGATCAACCCTGAAGGTGAAGCGACTGGTTGCCAGACGCAGTACGTTGAGGAGGCGCATTTCGACACCAGCGGTTGGGGCAGCGCCGAAACCGTTGCTTGCGAACCGGAAGATCTGGGCGGGGGCACCGACCCGGTCTCGACCACTGCAAGGCTCGAAGGACTCAACCTCAACACCGCTTACCGCTATCGGTTCCTGCTGACGACGGCTGGAGGGACTACGCCCGACGGAGAAGGCGAATTCTCGACCTTCGGTATAGAAACGTTTTCTTTCCGTAACCTCGATTCCGACGAAGAACCCGACACGCAGGCCGGCTCCCATCCCTACGAATTGATCGTCAAGATCCTGGCGCCGACCACCGAAGTCGAGATCAACGAACCCAAAGGTGGTGGGATCAGTCCGACCGGCACCATCAAGAACCTTCTTACCGAATTGCCTCCAGGCCTTATCGGCGATCCGACGGCGGTGCCAACCTGCACGGTACGAAAAGCGGAAGAACTGCAGTGCATCGGTGATGCTCAAGTCGGGCTGATCGAGGTGCGCTACGGGGAACGGACGGAAGAAGATGCCGCGGTTGCGGCCAGCGCCCTCTACAACGTGATCCCGCCACAGGGCAAAGCGGCGCGCCTCGCCGGCTTCGTCAACGGGTCCACCGACGGCTTCATCGATAGCGGCGTCCGTACCGGCGAAGACTACGGCATCACGTCCGGCGGCTTCAACATCAGCGGCCGCACCAACATCTTCGGGATCACCGTCAGGCTCTGGGGAGTTCCAGCTGATTCGAGCCACGATGCCGATCGGTACTGCCTCACCCCTACCGCCGTCATCCGAGGCTGTGAATCGACCGCCGAGAAATTGCCGTTCCTACGCAACCCGACCAGTTGCGAAGGTCCGCTCACCCTGAGAGCACGGGTCGATGCTTACCAAAGTCCGGGTGAGTATGCCGTAGCGGAGACGACTCTGCCGCCGGTCACGGGCTGCGATCAACTTGAATTCGATCCGACGATTGAGGTGCACCCGACGAGCGAAGTGGCCGACAGTCCTACCGGGTTGCACGTCGATCTCCGCGTTCCCCAAAACGAAGATCCTGAAGAGCTCGCCACCCCGGATCTGCGGGACGCCGTCGTCAAGCTCCCCGCCGGCTTCACCCTCAATCCCTCCTCGGCAAATGGCCTCGAGGCCTGTACGCCTGGGCAATTCGGACTGACCACTCCGATTGGGGTTTCGCCGATCCACACGACTGCCGCACCGGCTAATTGTCCCGAGGCGGCGAAGATCGGAACGGTTGAGATCGAGTCCTCATTGCTCGATCACCCGTTGCCTGGTGGTGTGTACGTTGCCGAGCCCTACCAGAACCCGTTCGGCTCGCTGCTGGCAATCTACGTCGCTGTCCACGACCTGGAGTCCGGCGTCGTGATCAAGCTCGCCGGCCGCGTCGACATCGGTCCTGGCGGCCAGCTGACGACCACTTTCGACGAGAATCCTCAGCTTCCGTTCGACAGTTTCCGGCTCGACTTCTTCGGCGGCGATCTGGCTGCGCTGAAGACTCCGGATGTCTGCGGTAGCTACGGGTCGACCGCGACCCTGACGCCGTGGTCGGCGCCCGAATCAGGCCCTCCGGTAAGTCTCACGCAGACCCATGCCGTCAACCAGGCGGCCGACGGCGGCAATTGCCCGACCGCGGCGGCGGACCAGCCGAACAGGCCCCGTTTCGAAGCCGGCTCCGAATCGCCGCTCGCCGGCGCGTTCAGCCCCTTCGTGGTCCGCCTTTCCCGGCCGGACGGCTCCCAGCAGTTCTCATCGCTTAGCGTTACTCCGCCTCCGGGGTTGATCGGGAGTCTCGCCGGCATCCCCTACTGCTCAGATGAGGCTTTGGCCGGGGCCGCGGGGAAGAGCGGCACTGCCGAGCGCGAAGCTCCTTCCTGCCCGCAGGCCTCACAGGTTGGCACTGCCGTCGTCGGCGCCGGGGCTGGCTCCAAGCCGTATTACGCCTCCGGCAACGCTTACCTCGCTGGCCCATACAAAGGCGCCCCGCTCTCGCTGGCCGTGGTGACTCCCGCCGTGGCCGGCCCTTATGACTTGGGAGATGTCGTCGTCCGGGCTGCCATCGAGGTCAATCCCACGACCGCGCAGATCAGCGTCAAGAGCGACCCGATCCCCACGGAGCTGAAGGGAATACCCCTCGACATCCGCTCTATCGCAGTCAGGATGGATCGACCTCACTTCGCCCTCAACCCGACCAACTGCGAAGAGATGGCAGTGGGAGGCAGCCTGACCACGGTCCCAGGTGCGACCGTCCCGCTCTCGAACCGCTTCAAGGTTGGCTCCTGCCGCAAGCTCGGGTTCAAACCAAAGCTGGCATTGCGACTGAAAGGTGGGACGAAGCGGGCCGCCTATCCTGCGCTCACCGCGACGCTGAAGGCCAGGCCCGGGGATGCCAACATCAAACGTGTGTCGGTTGCCCTACCCCACACCGAGTTCTTGGCCCAAGAGCACATCGACACGATTTGCACCCGAGTTCAGTACGCCGCAGACGCTTGCCCCAAGGGCTCGGTCTACGGACGGGCTCGTGCTTTCAGTCCCCTTCTCGATCAGCCGCTCGAAGGGCCGGTCTATCTTCGCTCCTCGAACAACAAGCTGCCCGATCTGGTCGTGGCGCTAAAGGGGCAGGTTGATGTGGATTTGGCGGGCCGCATCGACTCTGTAAACGAGGGCATTCGCACCACTTTCTCCACGGTTCCGGATGTTCCAGTACGGAAGTTCGTCCTTCGGATGAAAGGTGGCAAAAAGAGCCTCCTGGTGAATTCGACCGACATCTGCAAGAAGGTCACCAGGGCTACCGTACGGATGCGCGGCCAAAACGGCAGATCGATCAACATGCAATCATCGGTACGCACCAGCTGTAAGAAGAAGTAATGCGCAGAGACCGTCACCCGGAAGCCTAGTTCAGTCAAGCTAAACTGAGCGAATGTCTGATTCTCGTAGGCCACACTGGGTCCTTGCAGGCACGTGGGCGATCGTCGCCCTGGCCTGTCTAACCGCCCTCGCCGGCTGCGGCAGCAGCGAGGATGGAGAGGGCGGTGCTCAGTTGACGCACGCGCAGGTGGTCAAAGAGGGAGACGTCATATGCGCCCGTACCAGCGCCACGGCCTCCAAGGAGCTGAGCGCGCGCCTCAAAGAGCTGCCCCAGGGCCTCACGCCGAAAGTGGAAGAAGACCTGATCTTGACGGTCACGGTGCCGGCAATCGAAGGAATGGCCGCCGATCTCGCCCAGATCGAATCACGACCCGAAGACGAGCAGAAGCTGAAGGCGATTTCAGCGGCCTTCACGGCCGCCGTGGCCAAAATTAAGAAGAACCCCGTCGCGGGTATCCAGAACGATCCTTATGCCAAGGCCTCGGGACTCGCGGACACCTTCGGCTTCATCGAGTGCAGCAAATACTGACTGGGCCCACTCAACTGCGGCGATGCTAGTCCCCTGCGTTCTAGGGAGCTAGCCGCGCTCGACCGAAGCCGACTCGAGCACACCGCGGATCTGCGTCACTCGGCAGACCAGAAGTCGCTCCTCGTCGACCTCGACCCAGACGCCGGCGCTGGCAAGGAGGGACGACGTGGTCGCCCAGTTGCACGGGCATCTCGACGCCGGCCCCCGCCCACCAATCCATCCCGGGCCCAACCGCCAACACGATCCCCTGCTCGGGCGGAGGCTCGTGCGTACCGGGGGGCACGACGAGGCCCCACCGCCGCACTCGGTCTTGGTCGAGCTCCTTGATCACGATCTGGTCGAACAGCGGCCGCAGTTGGGGCGGCGGACTCAGTTGGGTCGGGCGTTTGCGCCGTGCCCATGGCCTAAGTTCTCGCTCCTCCGGGAACTAGGATCCGACGATGCCGCCGCAGGAGAAGAAGCCGATCAACTGGCGCGCCTGGCTCGTCGGCATCCTCAGCGCCCTCGTCCTCGTCGTCGCCCTGCAGAACTCGCAGGAGGTCAGCTTCGAGGTCCTCTTCGCCAGCTTCAAGGCGCCGCTGATCGTCGTCATCCTCCTCGCCGTCGCGATTGGGATCCTGATCGGCTACATCGCGCCGCTGGTCCGCCGACACCGGCGCGAGGAGCGGCAGCACGACGCTTGATCTCTTAAACTTCCCTGTGCAAACGACGCGCAGAGGGAGAGGGAGATGACTGTTCTTCAGGAGGAGATTCCGCAGGACTGGTACGCGACGGCGTTCACGGGCATGAGCGCCGAGATGGCATGGACCGAGCGGACCGAGCAGGAAATCCGCCGGGCGTTGACGATGCTGCGGCCTCAGGGCGGCGAGCGCATCCTCGACCTCGCCTGCGGCACCGGCCGCCACTCCTTGGAGCTGGTGCGGCAGGGCTTCTCCGTCGTCGGCGTCGAGATCGGCGAGGAACTGGTCGAGATTGCCAAGAAAGAAGCTGCAGCTCAGGGCCTCGAGGCCGAGTTCATCCAGGCGGACCTCCGCGAGCTCGACTACGAGAACGAGTTCGACATCGTCCTCAACCTCAACGACGGAGCGGTCGGCTACTTCGAGACCGACGAGGAGAACCACCGCACCTTCGAGGTCATCTCCCGCGCCCTCAAACCGGGCGGCCAGAACCTGATCCAGGTCCCCAACGTCCTCTACGCCCGCGCCCGCCTCCCCCAGCGCTCCTGGATCCCCAGCTCCACCATGATCGAACTCGTCGAGCACCGCTGGAACAAGAAGGACCGCCTCATGGAAGGCGCGATGATCCCCCTCAAATTCGGCGAGCCCCTCGAGAACCTCGACAAGCGGATCGAATTCCGCCAGCGCCTCTACGAGGTCGACGAGCTCCGCGACATCTACGCCTCCGTCGGCATGACCCTCGATCGCGTCTTCCACGGCAACGGCCGGCCGAAGGAGCCGACCGAGGCCCAGTTCGAGATCTTCGCCTCGGCTAGGAAGGACTGATGGCCTGTGGTTCCGTGAGCCCGACCAGGTCGATCACGTAGACCAAGGAGTCGGAGGGCTTGCTGCCTTCGGGCGCTCCTCCCGGCGTGAGCAGCTTCGGCGGGATCACCAGTTCGCGGCGTTCGCCGACCCGCATATCCCGCAGGCCCTCTTCCCAGCCTGGATTCACCTCGTTCGAACCCGCGCCCAGCTCGAAGTGGAAGGGCTTTTCGCGCTTCCAGGAGTTGGTGAACGGCTTGCCGTCGTAGCGGACCCCGACGTACTCGACGGTCAGCGTGTCTCCCTCCTGGGCGGCGGGACCGGTGCCGTTGAGCAGGTTCTTGACGACGAGGACCTTCGGCGGGGCGCCCTCGGGCGGCACGACCTTCGGTTCCTTCCGCGTCAGCAGCTGCTCGGGGAGGATGCCGACGAGGTTGACGACGTAGACGAGGGTGTCCTTCGGCTTGCCTTCGCCGACCGGCCCGAACCGCGAGCCTTCGTCCGGCGGGATGATCAGTTCCCGCTGCCCGCCGACCCGCATCCCGCGCAGCCCCTTTTCCCACCCAGGGTTCGACTCTTCCTTCCCGAGCTGGAAGATGAACGGCTTCCTGCCTTTTTCCCAGCTGCTTTCGAAGGGCCGGCCGGTGACGAACTTGGCGACGAATTTGGTCACCAGCACGTCCCCCGGATCGGCCTTCATCCCGATGCCCTTCTTCAGGTCCTTGACGACGAGGTTCTTCGGCGGCTTCTCCTTCGGGACGACGATCTTCGGCGCCTTGTCCGCGCCAACGACGAGAGTGGTCCGGCTGGATTCGCCGCCTTCCCTGCCGCTGTCCTCCGCGGACGAGCTGCCGCAGCCAGCGACCAGGAGGCCGAGGCAGAGCAATGCGGCGAGCGCTCTAAGCGGTCGCATGGGCATCCTGCCCACGGAAGAGCTCCGCCGATGGAATCCCGATCACCTCTCCTGCGAACCGCTTCCGGGTCCCGTAGACGACCCAGGTGGTATCGATTTCTCCGATCTCGAGGTCGAGGCGGAGCTCGTCTTCGTGCGCCGCGAGGTGTTCGAGGTGGGTAAGGCCGGAGTCGTAGCGCCCGGCCAGCAGCTCTTCGATGACTATCGGCTTCGACTGCACGTCGACAATCTCCTCCCAATCGCTGCGGTCGATGTAGCCGGCGGTGGCGGGGACCAGCCCTAGAGATCGCGGACGCTCGACGCCGCGCCGCGTCAGCACCGCCAGCGCCTTCGTCGGGTAGATGAAGGTGTCGACGACGAACACCTCCGACCAGTAGCGCTCGGTCACCTCGTGGACCTTCGGGTGGGCGCTGCACTGGACGAGGAATGCATTCTCCCGGCCTCGGATGCGCTCGAGCCCGTCGAGGAAGTCGCCGATGAAGTCGATCTCGAAGTCGTCGACGCCCTGGAATGCCATGTACCGCCTGACGGCGCGCTCGTGGCAAGTCCCTTCCGGGCCCAGCGTAACCACGGTGATCCTCCCCCGTCTCATTTCGCTGCGCAAGACTAGTCGAGTAAACAGCAATGTCAACCAGATCTCTTCAAAAGATCAAGAAATTTTGATCTAGAAGGAACCGGCTGATATAACGCTTCGACTTGAGCGTTCTAGACGTCCAGGCAAGAGAAGCGAAGGGAGGAGGTGCTCCGGTGCGAGCTGGGGCGCATGCGCTGTCTCTGCTTTCGGTCCCTCTGAACGTCCACGTGTTGCAGGCGCTCGAGCCCGGTCCGCTGCCGCTCATCGAGCTCCGCCAGACAGTCGGCTCTCCGCCTCAGACCACCATGCGGGGCCATCTCCGAGCGTTGGCCGAGGCGGGCATCGTCGAGCGGAGCCGGCACGCCGGCTTCCCCGGGCCGGTGGACTACGAGCTGGCTCCGGCAGGTCGCCGGCTTCTGGGCGTGATGGCGGCGCTCGAGTCCTGGCTGCAAGCCGCGCCCGAGGCGCCGATCCCGCTCGACAGCGTCGCCGCCAAGAGCTCGACCAAAGCGCTGGCGGAGGGATGGTCCTCGGGAATCGTCCGCGCCCTGGCCGCGAAGCCCCTGGCGCTCACCGAACTGAGCCGCCTGATCACCGGCCTCAGCTACCCCTCCCTTGAGCGCCGGCTTGGGGCGATGCGGATGACGCGGTTGATCAGGCGGTGCGAGGGCTCCGGCCGCGGCACGCCTTACGCGGTTACGGAGTGGCTCCGGAGCGCGGTCGCTCCGCTGGCCGCCGCCGCTCGTTGGGAGCGCAAGAACCTGCCGGAGCAGACCTCGCCGATTCGTCGCATCGACATCGAGGCGGCATTCCTCCTCATCCTGCCGCTGGTGGATCTGCCGCCGGACTGCTCCGGTGTCTGCCGGCTCGCAGTTGACACCTCGAACGGCTCCGAGCACAGGCAGGCCGGCGTCCTCGTCGAGGTGGCGGAGGGTCGGATCAGGTCCTGCGTGACTCGCCTTGACGGCAAGGCCGATGCCTCGGCGCTCGGCTCGGCATCCGCCTGGATCGCAGCCGTCCTCAACAGCGACGAGCACCGTCTGGAGATGGTGGGCGAGCGCCGGCTCGCCGGAGCGCTGAGCGGTGGGATGCACGAAGCACTGTTCCGTTGACTCGCGAGGCGGGAGGCGGTTAGGGTGCAGCGATCAGGATCTTTCTATTAAAGGAGAGGGTTGTGGGGAAGCTAGGGGTTTCGCTTTTGCTTGCAGGGCTGGCAGTCGTCCTTGCCGTGGGCTTGGGAGGTTGCGGAGGGAGCGACGACGATTCGACCTCCACGGATTCGACGACGGCGATCACGATCAAGACTTCGTCGCTGACCAGGGCGAAGTTCGCCAAGGAAGTCAGCACGCTTTGCAGTCAGGGAACGAAGAAGGTCCTCGGCAAGATCCAGCAGGCGATCACCCAAGGCGGTGGGGTTGAGGGTGTCGAAAAAGCTTTGTACCCGGTGGTCGAAGAATGGATCTCTCAGATCGAAGAATGGGGCGCTCCGAAGGGTGAGGAGCAAAGGGTCGAAGAATTCCTGACGGCGCTACAAGGCGACCTGGCGGAGGCCGAAGCTGAACCCTCCAAGGAGATCGAAGAGCTTGCCGGCCATTTCGAAACCTCCGGGAACCTGGCCCGCGGATCTGAGTTGGAAGCCTGTGGCTTGGGATGAGTCGAATACCCACGTCTCCTTGTCTGGTCCCGTAGTTTCCGCTACGTTGGGCCAGACTCGGGACACTGGGGTTCCCGATTAGAAACGTAAATAACAGGGAGGGGACGGAATGTTCTCCAAGCTTCATGATCGCTTGGGCACCGCCGGTTTCGCGGTTGCCATCGTGGCCCTAGTGGCCGCCCTCACGGGGACGGCGGTCGCCGCCAAGCAGTTCATCACCAAGCCCGAAGCGGTCAAGATCGCTAAGCGGGAAGCGAAGAAGTTCCCGGGTCCGACCGGCCCGGCGGGCCCGCAGGGCCTTGCCGGCGCACAAGGCGCGGCCGGCGCAGACGGCGCAGCCGGAGCCAAGGGAGCGACCGGGGCGGCCGGCGCCACCGGTGCTGCCGGCCCGACCGGCCAGACCGGCCCGACCGGCCTCAAGGGCGCCACCGGTGCTGCCGGCCCGACCGGCGAAAATGGGGCGACCGGTCCGACTGGACCTGTGGGTCCGCTTCCGCAGGGAATTACCCTGAAGGGCACCTGGGCGATCCCCTACTACGAAGCCGGTGCCGCAGACGAACTAGTCCAGGCCGCGATTTCTACGGGGATCCCGATCGAAACCAACGGCGAAGACTTCTTCAAAGTCATTCGGGATCCGGACGGCCCGTACGAAACCACCGAAGAAGAAGAACTGGCCGAACAGCTCTGCCCGGGCACGGCCGCCAACCCGACCGTGACCGGTGAGGTCCCATTTGGGCTCGGGCTTCTCTGCGTGTACACCAACGAATCCGTCAATCTCGAGGCGACTTGGCGCGGGGGCGGCGGAGCTCCTGACTGGGATGTGGCCGAATCAGGCGGCGGTGTCTTGGCCGGCTTCTACACGGTTGCAGCCGGTGAAGCGAAAGCCAACGGCTCATGGATTTTCATTACGCCATGACCCGTTAGGCTCGAATTCTGAAGGAAGAAGAGGCGCGCCATCGGCGCGCCTCTTCTTTTGCGCCTCGAGGGCTTCGTGCTCCGGGCGCCGATTCGTATTCGTCAATGCACAGATACGTACACGCGCGCTTCTGCGCGCCCGCTTTTCTACCGCTCGCACTTTGCAGCAGTTTTCCCCGCTCTTCCGCCCCCGGCCTGGACTCCCATAAAGTTTTCTGAGCGGTTCGTCCGCGCCTGGTGATGATGCGTTTGCTCTCGGATGAGAGTCGGGTCGCGGCGCCTGAAGCGCCCGGCGCGGAATATCAACAGGGAAGGAATCAACTCAATGAATCGCAAAATCAAGGCGCTGGGTCTGGCCCTCGTCGCATCTCTCGCGATGAGTGCCATGGTGGCCTCCGCCGCGCAGGCGATCGAATTCCATTCGACGGCTGCCCACACCATCCTCACCGGGGAACAGACCACGAGCCACAAATTCACCGTCGGCTCGGGCTTCGGTGCGATCACCTGCACCACCGCCAAATTCACCGGCACAACCACGGCGACCACAGAAGCCAGCCAGAAAATCACCCCCGAATACAAAGGTTGTAAAGACAGCTTCGGCCGCACCGCTCACGTGACGGTCAGCGCTACTTACACCTTTACACCGCCGGCAGTGGCGACAGGTGAAGCCAACGTCCACCTGAACGGCAGCTTCACAATCCAGGTCACAAACGGCAGCGGCACCGTGATCTGTGATGTGAAAGTCGAAACTCAGACCAACAACGGCATCGTCTACCACAACGTAGCGAGCGGTGTCGAAACTACAACGAACACCACCAACGTCAAAACCACGACCTCCGGTGGCTCCCTCAACTGCGGGGTCAGCGACGGCGCGCACACCGGTGGCAGCTACACCGGCAACTCGGTGGTCAAAGGCACCGACACAGAAGGCAAAGCGGTCACGATTACGGTCTCGTAGTCGGGTCTATTCAGACCTCTCGTGTGACGCAGGGCCGGCGAATGCCGGCCCTGCGTCTTGGTTCTTCGGGGAACGCGCTTGACATATTTGGGAACAGAACGGTATGCTCAACCGAGGGCAATTGTCACCCGGGGGGAGGGAAATTGTCACCCGGGAATTTGGGGATCGTTACCGCAGTTCAATCGGTCTACAGGACTAAACATGAGTGAGGTGGGGGAGTACATGGGGAAACCAGGCGCCAAGAGATCGATCGACCGAACGGCAGCTGGGCTGCTCGCCACCCTGATGCTGTGCCTGTTGTGGACGGCGCTTCCGGCGGCAGCCTCGGCAGAACCCCCTCCGACCTTCACCAGGTTCTGCACCTTTGGCTCCGACGCCGGGGAGTGCGTCCTGCCGCGTGGTCTGGCGACCGATCCTTCCAGCGGCCATATCTTCGTAGCCGATGGGCTCAACAGCCGCATCCAGGAGTTCACCGCCTGGGGCGAGTTCGTCAGGGCTTGGGGGTGGGGCGTCGAGGACGGCTCCGCCGAAGCCCAGGTCTGCACGGCGGAAAGCGGCTGCCAGGAAGGCATCGCAGGCGACGGGCCCGGTCAGCTGAAAGGGGCGGCCGGGATAGCAGTCGACTCGGAAGGGTACGTATACGTCACCGAGTGGGCGAACCATCGGGTCGAGAAATTCGATTCCGAAGGAAACTTCGTCTTGATGTTCGGCGGTGGCGTTGACCAAGGTCCCAACAACCCGGGCGATATCTGCACGGCCGCGGCTGTGGCGGGAGGCGATGCCTGCGGGGCCGGCACTACGGGCACTGATCCAGGTGAGTTCGGCAACTGGGCTATCGGGAGCACGATCGCGATTGGTCCGGGCGACATCGTCTACGTCGGCGACGAGAACCGGATCCAGGTCTTCGACACCGAAGGCGTATATCAGCGAGAGCTACCGCTACCCCACGCGGGTTCCGTGGGCGAGATTGCTGTCGACCCCAATACCGGAGACATCTATTTCGGCTACCCAAACACCGAACAGACTGTCCCGACGGTATACCGGTTGAATGAGGCGACGGGAACGGTTGAAGACGAACTCGCTGTCGACCGACCTTCAGGCCTGACGGTGGACTCCAGCGGGAACGTCTACGTCTTCGAGCTGTCCTTCGACAACAACGATCCTTCCGAACCGAAAAGCCACCACAGCAGGATCCTCAAGTTTGATCCTGAGGGAAATCTGCTGGAGAAATTTCACGAATTGTCTGGTGCAGAAGAAGTGCCGTTCTCGCTCGGTTTGGCTGCGGGATCGGCATGCTTCAACTCTCCCGATGTCGGCCTCTACCTCAGCAGTTACTACACCTTCAATCATGAGGATTACGACTTCGTCCAGGCCTTTGGCCCGGCCCCTGATCCGGCCAAATGTCCGCCTCCCGACGCCGCACCCGAGGTCGTCGCTCAGTTCGCAGCTTCTGTGGGCATCGCCTCCGCGACTGTGAAGGCCACGGTCAACACCCACTACTTCACGCCCCCGGTCGGCACGACCACCTATTACGTCCAATGGGGCACCGCGGGGTGCCTCGAAGGCGGCGACTGGGAAGCCGAGTGCGTGCAGACCACCCCTGCTCCTCCCGGAACGGTTCTGGATGCGCCCCCGAGCAATCAGCCGGTAGATACCGGAGGGGTTTTGTTGGAAGGGCTTCTGCCGGGAACTACTTATCGTTACCGCTTCGTTGTCGAGCGAGAGCGCGAAGAGAACGCAGACCCACCGGCCTGGATCGTGATCGGCGAAGGTGGAGAACCAGGCAACGAAGGAGCCGATTCGGCTTTCAAGACGATGTTCGAACCCAAAACCCCTCTCCCGTGCCCGAACGACGAATTCCGGATCGGGGCTGCTGCGAATCTGCGCGACTGCCGGGCTTATGAGCTCGTCTCCCCCCTCGACAAAGCCGGCGGTGACGTTCAGGCGCGCCTCAACGTCCCGGGCTTTGAGGCTCGAGTGGACCAGTCTTCGTTGACTGGTAAGGAGTTCACCTTCTCGGCATACCGCCCCTTCGAGGACCCCAAATCCGCGCCTTTCTCCAGCCAATACTTCTCTCGGCGTAATGCATCGGGCTGGCAGACGGAGGCCGTCTCCCCGCCGCAGGAAGGGGAAGCGTTCATCAACGCGGCGTTGGCGGTCGACAACCTCTACCGCGGTTTTTCACCTGACCTCGAAACCGCATGGGTGTTCACCGACACGGAACCTGTATTGGACCCGGGGGGGCAGCCTAACCAGCCCAACATCTACCGGCGTACCAACTCGACCGGAGCCTACGACGCGTGCACCAATGCAGTCCCCGCCTATCCAGGGGACGAAAGCCATGGACCGCAAGTGCAGGGGTTTTCGAGCGACGGCAGTCTGGGGGTCTTCCGCCTCGAAAACAAACTCACCGCGGATGCATCGGACAACATCGTCGTCGGTGGCCGCATCTACCAGCTTTATGCCTGTTCCTACGAAGGGGGTATCGCCAAATTGCATCTGGTGAGCGCTCTTCCCGACGGTAGCCCGAGTGACTTGGAAAACACCGCTGGGGGCCCGGCGAACGAGTTGTTCGAGCTTGACCAAGGCCGCACGGAGACTCTGGAGAACGCGGTCTCCGCCGATGGGAGCAAGGTCTTCTGGACCGCTTCCTTTGAGGATGCCGCTTACACCCCCGGGGCCCTTTATGTGCGTCTAAATCCTGCTGCGGAGCCCACTGTCAGTGGACAGTGCGAGGAATCGGAACCCGACAAAGCCTGCACGAGGCTGATCTCGGCTGGACCGGCCCGCTTCTGGACCGCCGCCGTGGATGGCTCGATCGCGATCTTCGCCGACAGCGACGGGCAGCTGAAGGAATACGAAGTTGCCACGACCGAAACCAGGCCCATCGCCCCGGAAGTGATCGGTGTGCTCGGCGCAAGTGATGATGTCGGCCGTGTCTACTTCCTCTCGAGGGCGCAGATCTCGGGCGAGGGGACCGCTGGGGAGCCGAATCTCTACCTGTATGACAGGGGGGCCGAAGGCACCAGCTTCATCGCCACCCTGTCGGAGCTCGATACCGCCAAAGACTCGACCGACCCGGGTCCTGCGAATCCGGAGCCGGCGTTCCACACGGCTCGCGTCACGCCGGACGGTTCCACGGTCGCCTTCATGTCGAATAGCCCGGAGCTCGCAGAGGAGGTCGCCTCCTACGACAACATCGACCAGGTGGGTGGTTCCCCAGCGGCGGAGATCTACCGCTACGAGGTCGGCGGCGAGCTCGTCTGCGTCTCCTGCAACCGGACCGGCCAGCGGCCGCGGGGGCGGGAAGTGCAAAACAAGATTATTGCCAACAGCCCGATTCTCTTTGCCGCCTCGATGCTGCCACCCTGGCGGGACTCTCTCTACGCGCCACGGGTTCTCTCTGACGACGGCAATCGGATCTTCTTCGAAGCCTTTGAATCGCTGGTGCTTGCTGACACCAACGACAAATCCGATGTCTACCAATGGGAGGCGGATGGAACCGGAACCTGCACGGATGCGGACTCCGGCTTCGATCCCGCAAACGGCGGTTGCGTCAGCCTGTTGACGTCTGGCGCGAGCCCCAACGACTCCCAGTTCGTCGACGCCTCTCCGAATGGCAATGATGTCTTCTTGCGAACCGGCTCCTCGCTGGTTCCTTGGGATCCCGGCCAGATCGACATCTACGACGCCCGCGTGAACGGCGGCTTCCCCCCGCCCCCGCCTCCGCCTACCCCCTGCGTCCCGGCGGCCGAAACGTGCCAGCCCGTCAGCCCGGCCCCATCGGTACCGAACCTCGGCTCGGCTGAGGCCGGCCCCGGGAACGTCCATGAAAAAGGGCAGAAGCCTAAACGGTGCCCCAAAGGCAAGCACAAGGTAAAAAGGCACGGCAAAGTCCGCTGCGTCAAGAATAAGAAGGGCAAGAAGAACAAACCCGGCAAGAACGGGAGGGTCGTCCGATGAAGCGCCTGATGCTCGCGGTCCTGGCGCTGCTGCTCCTGGCTGTGCCCGCCCCCGCCTCTGCGGCCTTCGAACTTACGGACGCGGAAGCCCGGTCCGAAGCTGAAGACAGCACTCTTTTCGTGCAGGCAGGCGGCCATCCCTTCGCCTTTGTGACCCAGGTTGCGGTCGCGACCGAACTCGATCCAGATTCGGGCAAAGTCGTTCCCGTCGAGGAAGCCAAGGACCTCGACATCACCTTCCCTCCCGGTTTGATCGGCAATCCGAGCGCCGTGTCACAGTGCCCAACCCCCGTCTTCCTGGCGGGTAAAAACGGAGAATGCTCGGACGCCTCTGCTGTGGGGTACGCGGAAGTGGAATTCGGCGAACCCGGAAAAGTCGTATTGGTCCCAATTTATAATCTCGAGCCCTCTCCCGGCACTGCCGCGAAGCTCGGTTTCATCGTCGAAGACCGGGCACCTGTGACGATCGACATCGGGCTCAGCCCCGACTCGCCCAACAAAGTCGAAGCTCACGCGACCAACATCTCCCAGGCCCTCTTCTTCTTGCGGGCAAAAGTAATTGTTTGGGGGCACCCCACCGCGTCATCTCACGATCAGCAACGTGGCCATTGCAGGCTTTTCGGCGGCACCTGCCCTGTTGTCGATACGAAAGCACCGTTCCTGACCCTGCCGCCGAGCTGCGATAGCCCCCTCGCTTTCGCTTTCGAAGCGGACTCCTGGCAGAACCCGGATACTTGGGTCTCCACCACCGCGGCGATCGGGGAACCGGGTCCGGCGCTGGCGCCAACCGAATGTGACGGGCTCGAGTTTGAACCCGAAATCTCCACCGCGGCCACCACCTCTGCATCCTCCTCCGCTTCCGGGCTCGATTTCTCGATCGACGTCGATGACCCTGGGCTTACCGACGCAAGTGAGAGAGCGCAGGCGACGATCGAGAAGGCAGTTGTCACCCTGCCCAACGGGATGACGCTGAACCCATCGGCCGCAGACGGGCTCGGCACCTGCTCGCCGGCCGCTCTTGCCCAGGAAACTTTCGACTCCCCTGCGGGGGCGGGGTGCCCCGAGGACTCCAAGATCGGGAGTCTCGAAGTCGAAACCCCTCTGCTCGAAGGGAAGCTCCTGAAAGGCTCCATCTACGTCGCCACGCCAGGACAGAACCCGTTCGGCACCCTGATTGCCGTCTACATGGTGATCAAGGACCCGGCACTCGGAATCCTGGTCAAGCTGCCCGGTGAGGTCATTCCCGATTCGGCGACGGGTCAGCTCACCGCCACCTTTGGTGAGGCCCCCTTCCCGATCCCCCAGGTTCCCTTCTCGCACTTCCGATTCCACTTCCGCTCCGGCCCGAGAGCTCCGTTGGTAACTCCAGCCCAGTGCGGCAGCCGCAGTCTCACCGCCGTCTTCACTCCCTCCTCCGGTGGGGATCCGCTGGCGAGGAGCGCTGACATCGACACCACTGCAGGCGTGGGCGGCGGTCCCTGCGCAGGAAGCGGGGCCCTGCCGTTCGACCCAGCTCTCGAAGCAGGTTCGGCGAATGCCGCCGCCGGGTCTTTCTCGCCCTTCTACATGCGCCTGACCCGAGGGGACGGTCAGCAGACGATCGACCACTTCTCCGCGATTCTCCCTCCGGGCGTTACCGGGAAGATCGCCGGCGTCTCCCGTTGCCCGCAGGCCTCCGTAGAGGCTGCCAAGACCCGCAGCGGCAGCCTGGAGCGAGCGTTGTCCAGCTGCCCGGAGGACTCCCGCATCGGCAGCACGACCTCGGGCTCCGGCGTCGGCAGCCAGCTCACCTGGGTGCCTGGCTCCATCTATCTGGGAGGCCCTTATCGGGGCGCTCCGCTCAGCGTCGTCGCCATCGTCCCAGCCGTGGCCGGGCCTTTCGATGTGGGGACCGTGGTCGTGCAGGAGGGGCTGGATCTCAATCCGACGACGGGCGAAGTCGAAGTCGTCGGCGCTGCGTCCGACCCGATCCCACCCATCCTCGCCGGTATCCCGCTGCTGGTCCGCGATCTGCGCGTCAACGTCGACCGACAGGGCTTCACCCTGAACCCGACCGATTGCGAACCTGCGACCACTCGCGCCTCGGTGTTCGGTGCCGGCTTCGACCTCTTCAACCCCAACGACAATTCTGAGACTTCGCGGTCGGCCCGCTACCAAGCATCTAACTGCGCTTCGCTGCGATTCAAGCCGAAGCTGAATCTGAGCCTGAAGGGGGCTACCAACCGCACGGGCCACCCGTCGCTCGCCGCAGTCGTCAAACCCCGGATGGGAGACGCCAACATCGGCGCGACGACTGTCTCTCTGCCACGGACGGAGTTCATCGACAACGCTCACATCTCCAACCCGTGCACTCGGGTGCAGTTCGCCGCCGATCAGTGTCCACCCGGCTCAGTGCTCGGGACCGCCCGTGCCTTCACCCCGCTGCTCGAGCAGCCTTTGGAAGGCCCTGTCTATTTCCGCTCGAACGGCGGCGACCGCAAGCTTCCGGACGTGGTAGCCGACCTCCACGGCCAATTCCGCGTCATCCTCGTCGGCTTTGTCGACACCCGCAAAGGCCGCTTGCGCACGCGCTTCCTCGACATCCCGGATGCCCCCGTGTCGAAGTTCGTCCTCAAGCTGAAGGGCGGCAAGAAGGGCCTGCTCGTCAACAGCGCCAGCCTTTGCGCCAAACGTGGCCTCACCGCCAAAACCGTCCTGGTCGGGCAGAACGGGCGGCGCCAAGCTCAAGTGCAGGGTGTCGGCACCAGCTGCAAGCGCAAAGAGCGCTGAGCGCCTTTCCGCGGATGGACCCTTCTGACGCCTCCTCGTCCAGGTGTGCGCGCTGTTTGCCGCTTGCACGGAAATGGCGAACTCGCCATTCTGTCGCAGGCGATTTGCAGCGGAATCCGCGTCCCCGCAGCCGCTGTTCGAGGTTCGCTCAGAAAAAGTTGCGCATGAACGTCTCGATCCCATAGAAAAGCTCTCGATGGCCTTCGCAATGGCCATGCGCGTCTTCCTGACGCGCAGATCTACGAAAGGGAGCAATAAGCATGACTCGCAAGATCAAGGCGCTGGGGCTTGCCCTCG
>Ga0126305_10000177_pt1 | contig 28490 bp, 26 predicted proteins | sample Plot26_FD_92536 | JGI IMG/M metagenome (GOLD analysis project Ga0126305, IMG submission 92536) | Serpentine soil microbial communities from UC McLaughlin Reserve, CA, USA - Plot26 | ecosystem: Environmental > Terrestrial > Soil > Grasslands | place: USA: UC McLaughlin Reserve, Lake County... | reverse complement strand
GTTGCCCTTCGTCAAGCACTCCTTCGCGGTCACCGACCCGCGCCAGATTCCCGAGTACGTTCACCAGGCCTTCCACGTCGCCTCGACCGGGCGCCCGGGGCCGGTCCTGCTCGACATCCCGCAGGACCTCTCGCGGGCCGACATCGACTATTTGCCGCGGACCGAGCCGGTCGAGATGCCGGGCTACAAGCCCTCGGCGGAGGGCAACATCAAGCAGATCCGCATCGCCGCCAAAGCGCTGGCGAGCGCGCGACGGCCGATCTTCTACACCGGCGGCGGCGTCATCAACGGCAACGCCTCCCAGGAGCTGCGCGAGCTGGCCGACTCCGATCGCTTCCCGGTCACCTCGACTTTGATGGGCCTCGGCGGATTTCCCGCCTCGAGCGACCGCTTCCTCGGCATGCTCGGCATGCACGGCACCTACGCCGCCAACCACGCGATGGACAAGGCCGACCTGATCGTCGCCATCGGCGCCCGCTTCGACGACCGCATCACCGGCAAGCTCGAAGAGTTCGCGCCGAACGCCAAGGTCATCCACATCGACATCGACCCGGCCGAGATCTCAAAGAACGTCGGCGCCCACATCCCGATCGTCGGCGACGCGAAGCAGGTGCTGCCGAAGCTGACCCGCGAGTACCGGGCGCTGCAGACCGACTCAGGCCGCCTCGACGAGTGGTGGAACACGCTGCGCGGCTGGCGCGACGAGCACCCGCTCTTCTACGAACCCGGCGAGAACGGCGAGATCAAGCCGCAGTTCATGATCGAGGCGATGCACCGCGCGACCCAGGGGGACGCGATCGTCACCTCCGACGTCGGCCAGCACCAGATGTGGACCGCCCAGTACTACGGCTTCGACAAGCCCCGCCGCTGGATCAACTCCGGCGGCCTCGGGACGATGGGCTTCGGCCTGCCGAGCGCGATCGGGGCAAAGGTCGCCTGTCCCGAGGAGCAGGTCGTCTGCATCGCCGGCGACGGCAGCCTGGTCATGAACATCCAGGAGATGGCGACCTGCGTCACCGAGGACATCCCGGTCAAGGTCTTCCTGATGAACAACGGCTACATGGGCATGGTCCGCCAGTGGCAGGAGCTGTTCTGGGACCGCCGTTACAGCTCCGTCGACATGGGCTCGAGCCCCGACTGGGTGAAGCTGGCCGAGGCCTTCGGCGCCAAAGGGATGCGCTGCGAAGACGCCGCCGACCTCGAGGAGCAGATGGTCGCCGCGCTCGAGCACGACGGCCCGGTCCTGCTCGACGCCCGCGTCGCCCGCGAAGAGAACTGCTACCCGATGATCCCGCCGGGCAACGCGGCCCGCGACATGGTCGAGGCGCCGCGCAAGGCGGTGAGCTGATGGAGGCCGGAACCCCCCAGGTCGTGAAGTTGGAGGACCTGCACATGCCCGGCCAGCTCACCGGCCGCAAGCACATCCTCTCGATCCAGGTTGAGAACAAACCGGGCGTGCTGGCGCGCGTTGCCGGCCTCTTCTCCCGCCGCGGCTTCAACATCGACACCCTCGCGGTCGGCCCGACTGATGACCCCAGCGTCTCCCGGATCACCCTCACCCTCGACGGCGCCGTTCACCCGATCGACCAGGTGACCAAGCAACTGCACAAGCTCGTCAACGTGCTGAAGATCCGCGACATGGGACCGGAGGAGACGGTCGCCCGGGAGATGGCCCTGTTCAAGGTCTCCTCGGCGGTCGAGAACCGGGCCGAGATCATCCAGTTCGCGGAGATCTTCCGGGCGAAAATCGTCGACGTGGCGCGGCGGACGATGACGATCGAGGTCACCGGCTCCGCCGACAAGATCGAGGCCTTCGAGCGGATGGTCCGCCCGCACGGGCTCGTCGAAATGGTCCGGACCGGCGAGATTGCGATCGGTAGAGGCCACGACTGAGGCTCTCCTCGGCGCCCTGGACAAGGCCGCCGGACGGGGACGACGCACCCTCGTAAGCGTCACCAGCGAGGTTGAGGTCGACGACCCCTGCGCGGCGGTGTTCGCCTCGCGGCTCGCCTCCGACAGGTGGTTCTGCTGGGAGCAGCCGGACCGGGAGTTCGCTCTGGCCGGGCTCGGGGTGGCGCACGAGGTGAGCTCCCGCGGGGCGAAGCGGTTCGCTGAGGTCGCCGAGGAGTCCCTTCGGGTGGGCGGCGACGCGGTCGTCGAGGAGCCCTCAGGCCTTCCGGCCGCTGCGGGGGCGGTCTGGCTCGGCGGCTTCGCCTTTGCACCGGATGGTGGGTCGACCCCGACCTGGTCCTCGCTCGCGCCGGCCTCGATGGTGCTGCCGGAGGTCTCGATCTGCTGCGGCGAGGGGAGGACGTTCCTCACGGTCAACGCCGTCGTGCAACCAGGGGAAGACGTCGAGCGGACGGGGGAGAGGCTGGCGGCGCGGCTTGCCGCCCTCCGGCTCGAAGCGCCGCTGCCGCTGCTCGATCCGCACCCGACCGCCCGGGCCGAAATCCACAGCGCCCGCTCTCCGAGCGAATTCGAAGCCGCCGTCGAGGGCGCCACATCCCGGATCGCCGCCGGCGAGATCAGCAAGGTCGTGCTCGCCCGCGAGGTGATCGTCAGCGCCGCCGCCGCCCACGATCCCGCCGCCGTCTTCGGTGCGATGCGTGAGCAGTTCCCGGCCTGCTTCTGCTTCTGCTGCGGCACCCCGGAGGCCGCCTTCATCGGCGCCAGCCCCGAGCTCCTCGTCCGCCGCTCCGGCGCCGGCGTCTCCACCGTCGCCCTCGCCGGCTCGACCCGCCGCAGCTCCGACCCGTCCGTCGACGATCACCTCGGCGAGCAGCTGCTGCGCAGCGACAAGGACCGCCGCGAGCAGCGCATCGTCGCCGAGCGGATCGTCCGCGCCCTGCGCCCGCATGCGGTCTGGGTCGAGGCAGGATCAGAGCCGGAGATCGTCAAGGTGGCGAACATCCAGCACCTGGCGACCCCAGTGATCGCCCAACTGGCCGAGCCTCACTCGGCGATCGAGCTGGCCGGGATCCTGCACCCGACCCCGGCGGTCGGAGGTGAGCCCTGGCCCGCCGCGGCCGACGCGATCGCCGACCTCGAGGGCATGGACCGCGGCTGGTACGCCGCCCCCGTCGGCTGGATGGACGCCACCGAAGACGGCGAATTCTGCGTCGCCCTCCGCAGCGCCCTCCTCCGCGACCGCGAGGCCCACCTCTTCGCCGGCGTCGGAGTGGTAGCCGGCTCGGACCCAGCAGCCGAGCTGGCCGAGACCGAGGTCAAGCTCGGGGCGTTGCTGCCGCTGCTGGCGGAATAGCAATCCGTTCAGCTAACGAACCCCCCCGTCGCTTCACCGGTGGGGTTTTCCGCCGGACGGTTTGTCCGGGGTCCGGCTCGATGGATAGGGTTGCCGCGATGGCACGTCTAGGGAGAGCGCTCCTCCTAACGTTCGTACTCTCGCTCGCAAGCGCCTGCGCGGCTTCGGCGGCGACGCGTTACGCGGCACCCGGCGGCACTGGGGCCGATCCGTGCGAGAACCCCGCTGAACCGTGCAGCGTCTACGTCGCCGCCGACGTGGCCGCCCCGAGTACCACTCTGGAAGCCGGCGACATCATCGAACTCGCGCCGGGCATGTACTCCCAGGCAGCGGGTGACCTGGGCCCGAGCGGTTTCGTGCAGCCCCCGGCCGCCGTGGCAGTCCGAGGCGAAGTCGGTAAAGCGAAGCCGCTGATCGTCCTGCAGACGAACAGCGGGACCTATGGCGCCTTCATCCTCTTCCCGGCGGTTGAAGTCACGGATCTGGAAATTCGAAATCAGGCCGCCAACGGCTCCGCGATCACGATCCTCGGAGGGACGATGAACCGGGTGATCGCCCGCAACACCGTCAGCCCCAACTTCACCTGCGCGATCGCCGAAGGCGAGATTCGCAGCAGCGCCTGCCTCAACGTTGCGGGTGGAGTTGCGATGGGGATTAGCGTCCAGACCTTTCCGGGGGTCCATGCCAGTCTCATCCGCAACAGCACGGCGATCGCAACCGGCCCCGGGTCGGTCGGTATGGATTTCGCCTATTTCGCGACCGCAGCCAACACCATTGGCGCCGTCAACGCGCTAGGTGTCATAGCCAAGGGAGAGTCCAAAGACGTCATTGCCCGGGGCAAGGAAGGCAGCGGCTCCGGCAAAGCGGCGACGACTCTCATCGACCTTCAAGCCTCCGATTACGCGACGACCAGCACGGAAACCACTGGACCGGGGTCGGCGATCGTCACCGCGCCAGGGACCAACGGCAACCTCACTGCGGCTCCGCTTATGGCGGCAGACAGCATCCACCAGTTGCCGGCCTCACCGACGATCGACAAAGGCGCCGTCGACGGAACCAGTGGCACCCTCGACGTCGATGGTCAGCTTCGCGAAATCGGCATGGCCCCGGATATTGGCGCCGATGAGCTCGGGAACCCGACCACCACCACGGTGGCCTGCAGCCCGGCGACGGTCGCATTGGCAGGAAAATCGATCTGCACGATCACGGTCGTCGACATCGGAGTGGCGTTGACCCAGCCGACCGGTCAGGTCGCTCTGCCATCCGTTGGCGGATTGGACCTCCCGTCCTCCTGCACGCTGGCGCCGGCACAGGAGGACAGCGCAACCTGCTCGGTCTTTGTCATCGGCAGTGCGGTTGGCGCCTACACGGTCACCGCCGTCTATGCCGGGGACGACAAGCACGAGGGAAGCCAGGGGTCGACCGGGCTCACCGTTGCTGAGCCGCCGGCGGGAGACGGTGGAGGATCTGCGAAAGACGCATCCGGGAAAGGCGGAGGAGGAAAAGGCGAGGACAAGCCTCCCGTCACCAGACTGGGAAAACACCCGCCGAAGCTGACCACGAAGCGGCGGGCGAAGTTCACCTTCACGGCCAACGAGGCGAACGTGCGCTTCGAATGCAAACTGGACAGGAAGCCGTTCAAGGGCTGCGTTTCGCCGTTCAAGAAGAAGGTCAAGCCTGGGAAGCACAAGTTCCAGGTCCGCGCGGTCGACGCCAAGGACCAGCCCGACCCGACGCCGGCGGTTTTCAAATGGAAGGTGCTCCGGGCTAGCTGAGGGTCCGCAGCGCGTCACCCACCTGCGCAGCGAGGCGGCGGTGCCGGTCGGCGTTCGATTGCCGGTCGGTCTTCACCTCGATCAGCCCCGTTCCGGCGGCAAGCGCCTGCGGTAGGTCGCCGAGCGAGTCGAGGCGGCGGTGGGGGAGGTCGAAGAGGGCGGCGGCCTTGGCGCTGTCGACACCGCGGGGGGTGCCGAGGAGAGCTTCGAACTCGTCGTTGCGCAGCGCTTTCTCCTGGGGCAGGAAGTGGAAGATGCCGCCGCCGTTGTTGTCGATGACGACCATGCGGACCGGGGTCTCGACGTCGCGCAGCGCTGCCAGGCCGCCGATGTCGTGGAGGAGGCCGAGGTCGCCGGTGATGATGGTGGTTGGGCGGCCGCTTGCCTGGGCTGCGCCGATGCCTGAGGAGACGAGGCCGTCGATGCCGTTGGCTCCGCGGTTGGAGAGGAAGAGAACGTCACTCGCATTCGTGGCGAGGAAAGCCTCCTGGTCGCGGATCGGCATGCTCGAGCTCGTGTAGACGAGGTCGCCGTCGCGGTGGGCGGTGCCGAGGGCGCGATGGAGAGCCGGCTCGGAGATCTCCCCGCCGGCCAGCGCCTCGCCCAATGCCGCCTGCGCCGCGCGCTCTGCCTCCATCCAGCGATCGGGTAGTGGCCGCTCTCGCCCCTCGAGCCCTTCAATCCGGGCGGCCCAGCCGGATGCGAGCTCGGTGGGGTCGGCCCGGAGGATCGCCGCAGCCATGTTCGTCGGCTCATTCCAACCCCCGTACGGATCGATCACGATCTGGTCGGCGTCACTCGCCTCGATCCACGCCCGCAACGGCTTGCTCGTCGGCATCGCCCCGAAGCGGAGGATCAGGTCGGGCACGACCGAGCGGGCGAAGCGCTCCTCGCGCAGGAGCAGGTCGTAGCCGGCGACGACGTGCGAGCGGTCGTGCGGTCCGCAGCGCAGCTGCGAGGTCGGGTCGGCGAGGATCGGGAAACCGGCGACGCGGGCGAGGTGGGCGAGCGGCTCGCGCAGCTCGGGGTCGAGCTGGCGGCCGGCGACGATGACGCCGGAGATCGCGTTGCCGATGTGGCCGGCGACCTCGTCGAGCAGGAAGGCGGAAGGCTCGAGGTCGATGTGAGTCACCGCGGTGAGCGGGCGACCATCGCGGCCCTCCAGCGCCAGCGGATGGGTGGCCGTCACCGCTCCCTCAACGGGCACCGGCGCCAGCGGCTCCCGCCACGGCAGGTTCAGGTGTACCGGGCCGGGTCGCGTATCCCCGCGAGCTGCCGCCAGAGCGCGGCAGGCGACGGAGCGGTAATGGAGGAGGCCACTGTCGTCGGCCGCGTGGGTGCCGACTTCGCAAAACCAGCGCACCGAGGAGCCGAAGCTCTTGATCTGGTCGATCGTCTGCCCGGCGCCGATCCCCCGCAGCTCCGGCGGCCGATCGGCGCTGAGGACGACGAGGGGGATCCCGGATTCGTCCGCCTCGACCACGGCCGGGTGATAATTGACGAGCGCCGTCCCCGAAGTGCAGAGCAACGCCACCGTCTCGCCGCTCGCCTGCGCCGCCCCCAGCGCGAAGAACCCCGCCGAGCGCTCGTCGACGATCACCTTCACCTCGATCTCCGGCTGCCGCCAGAGCGCCAGCGCCAAAGGCGTCGAGCGCGAGCCGGGAGAGATCACCGCCAGCCGCAACCCGCCGCGAGCGAGCTCCTCGGCGAAGGCGGAAGCGAGGGCGGTATTGGCGTTGGTGGAGTCCATCGAGGGTGCGTGTCGAGTTATGCGTCCATATGGCCGCAAAAGTCGACACGTGCAGGCTAGATGCGATGCGCCTGCAGCGCCTCCTCGTCTAGCTCGATGCCGAGGCCGGGGCCAGGGGGGAGGTGGAGGAGGCCGTTGCGGATCTCACACTCGACGGAAGCGATAGTCGAGGCGAAGAGGCGCTGGGTGGCGAGGCCGTGGGCGAGGTGCAGGCGTTCCGGGTGTCCCGTCTCGGCGAGACTGAGCGCGACCTGCGCCGCTGCCGCTATTCCCACGGGTCCGTCAAGGGCGCTGGTGACGTAGGCGGGGAGGACGTCGGCGATCGCCAGCGCCGCCTCGGGCCCGCCCACCTTCGAGAGCTTGATCCCGGTGTAGGCGCAGGCGCCAAGCGCCGCGGCCTCCTCGGCCTCGTCGAGAGAAGCGACGCTCTCGTCCGCAGCCAGCGGAATCGAGGTGGACGCCGCGAGCTCCGCCATCGCCTCCAACCCCTCCACGGGCTGCTCCGCCAGCTCGATCCCGAGCGGCTCCAACTCCGCCAGCGTCGCCTTCGCCGTCTCCAGGTTCCAAGCCTCGTTGGCATCCACCCGAATCCGCATCTCCGACCCCAACGCTTCCCGCACCACCCGCACCTGGGCCACGTCTCCCGATCTGCGAGTCCGCGAGAAGTCATCCTCAAGATGATTTCTCGCGGACTCGGCGCCGAGCTTGAGCTTGAAAGTCGTAAACCCCGCCTGAGCCCACCGTTCCGCTGCGCTCGCCACCTCCGCCGGCGCCCCCGCGACCAACGTCGCATTGCACTCGACGGTTTCGTCCCGCTCCCCCTCACCTGCTGCAGTTCCGATCCGCCGACCCTGTAAGTCCATCAGCGCGGTCCCCACTGCGCACCGAGCGGGCGCCGACAGCGCTTGAGCCTCTCCGTGCTCCGCCCACGCCTCGAGCTCCCGAACCACATCCCGCAGCCCAACGCCCCCCCGCAGCGCCAGCGGCACCGCTTCGCCCAGCCCCCCGACCCCGTCCTCGTCCCGCACCCGCAGCAGCACCATCTCCCGCCGCAGCAGCACCCCACGCGCGGTCACATATGGCTCCTTGAACGGGAGCGCGTAGGGGATGACCTCGACAGAGCTGAGGCGCACGCCCCGAGTCTCTCAGGCGGAGATGAGGAGGCCGATCGTGACGAGCAGGCTGAAGGCCCCGAGGACAGCCCCCGTCTGCGCGAGCACCCCGTTCAGCGCCGGACCGTCCCGCCGCTCCGCCAGCGTCCGCGCCGGTTTTAGCGCCAGCGCCGCCGCCAACCAGCCGATCATCGGCAGCAGGCTCGCGTCGCCGGCAACCAACGCGATCGGCAACACCAGGAACCCACCGACGAGCAGCAACCGGTAGAGGTTGACGGCGCTCTCCCGCCCGATCCGCACCGCCAACGTGTTCTTCCCCGCCCGCCGGTCGGTCTCGAGGTCGCGAACGTTGTTGACGACGATGATCGCGGTGGCCAGGAAGCCGATCGAGATCGAAAGCCCGAGTGGCAGCGCGTCGAGTTCCTCCAGCTGCACGTAGTAAGAGCCGTTGACGGCGACGAGGCCGAAGAAGAGGAAGACGAAGACCTCGCCGAAGCCGGCGTAGCCGTACGGCCGCGGCCCGCCCGTATAGAGGACGCCGGCGGCGATCGAGAAAGCGCCGATCACCAGGATCACCGGGCCGGCCACTGCGGTCAGGTAGAGCCCGCAGGCGACCGCGACGGCGAAGGCGATCCAGGTCGCGGTCATCACCCGCTGCGGGGTGACCATCCCGCTCGCGGTCACCCGCACCGGCCCCAGGCGGTCGGCGGTGTCGGCGCCGCGCTTGGCGTCGGAGTAGTCGTTGGCGAGGTTGGTCCCGATCTGGATGAAGATCGAGCCGACCAGGGCAGCGATGAACGCGCCCCAGCGCGGCAGCTCGCCGGCCCACTGCACCGCCGCCGCGGTCCCGACCAGGACGGGAGCGATCGCCGCCGGCAGCGTCCGCGGCCGCGCCGCCATCAGCCAGATCCTCATGGGCGGCGGGGGAACTTCGAGAACTCGGGGGACCGTTTTTCCTTGAACGCCTCGCGGCCCTCGGCCGCCTCATCTGAGCCGTAGAAGAGGAGGTTGGCGTCGTGGGCCAGCTGCTGGATCCCGGCGTAGCCGTCCTCGTGCGCGTTGAAGCTCGCCTTGACGAGACGCAGCGCGAAGGGGGAGAGGGCGAGCATCTCCCGGCACCAGGCGACCGTCTCGCGTTCGAGGTCCGCGAGCGGCACAACCGCGTTGATCAGCCCCATCTCCAGCACCTCCTCCGCGTCGTACTGGCGGCAGAGCATCCAGAACTCCTTCGCCTTCTTCGTCCCGACGAGGTCACGCAGCAGCGAGGCGCCGTAGCCGCCGTCCCAAGAGCCGACCCGCGGCCCGGTCTGGCCGAAGACGGCGTTGTCGGCGGCGATCGTCAGGTCGCAGCAGAGGTGGAGGATGTGGCCGCCGCCGATCGCGTAGCCGGCGACCATCGCCACCACCGGCTTCGGCAGCCGCCGCATCTGGATCTGCAGGTCGGTGACGTGGAAGCGCCCGACCGAGGCGCCCTCCGGCATGTAGCCGGTGTCGCCCCGCACGGTCTGGTCGCCGCCCGAGCAGAAGGCGCGCTCGCCGGCGCCGGTGAAGACGATGACGCCGACCTCGCTGTCCTCGCGCGCCAGCTCCATCGCCCGCGAGACCTCGATCAGCGTCTGCGGCCGGAAGGCGTTGAGGACGTCGGGCCGGTCGATCGTCACTTTCGCGATCCCGCCGCCGGTCTCGTAGCGGATGTCCTCGTACTCCCCTGGGCCGGCGGTCCACTCGATCGGCGCGTAGAGATCGGCCTCGGGCGGAGCTCCTTTGTGGCGTTTGGGCATGATGGGGACGATATCCCGATGAAGCTCGACGACTGGCTCTCCCAGAGATCGCAGAGCTGCCCCGACCGGACCGCGCTGGTCGCCGACGGGGCGGAGATGACCTATGCCGAGCTCGAGGCGGAGGCGACCTGGGTCGCGCGGCGCCTCGCCGCCCACGGCGTCCGCCGCGGCTCGACGGCGGCGCTGACCATGCACCCGCGCCGCGAGCAGGTCGTCCTCCTGCACGCGCTGATGAAGCTCGGGGCGGCGCTGTTGCCCCTCGGTCCGCGGCTGACGGCGGAGGAGCGGGCGGCGATCGTCGGCGCCGAGGAGCCGATCATCGACCTCGACGACCCCGGGATGCTGACCCAGACCGAGGCCGACATGCCGCTGCTCGGCGAGCACGACATGGACGACGTCTGCTGCCGCGTCCTCACCAGCGGCAGCACCGGGACACCGCGCCCCGTCCCGCTCAGCTACGGCAACTTCCTCTGGAACGCGGTCGGCTCCGGCTTCAACATCGGCGTCGCGCCGAGCGACCGCTGGCTCTGCTGCGTCCCGCTCAGCCACATCGCCGGCCTCGGGATCGTCATGCGCAGCGTCATCTACGGGACCGCAGCCGTCGTCCACGACGGCTTTGACGCCGACCGGGTGGGCGCGGCGCTGGAGAGCGACGGCATCACCCAGGTCTCGCTGGTGGCGACGATGCTGACGCGGCTGCTCGAGGCGGGCGTCGACCTCTCCGGACCGCGGGCGATCCTCGTCGGCGGCGGCCCGGTCCCCGAGGAACCGCTGCAGGAGGCGCTTGCCAAGGGCGCGACCGTCGTCCAGACCTACGGCTTGACCGAGACCTGCTCGCAGGTGACGACGCTGGCGCCGGCCGACGCCAAGCGCAAGCTCGGCTCGGCCGGCCGGCCCCTGCTGACTACGCACTTGCGGATCCTCGACGGTGAGATCCTCGTCCAAGGGCCGACCGTCGCCCCCGGCAGCGCCGACGCCGACGGCTGGCTCCACACCGGCGACCTCGGCCACATCGACGAGGAAGGCTTCCTCTACGTCCGCGACCGGATCGACGACATGATCGTCAGCGGCGGCGAGAACGTGATCCCGGCCGAGGTCGAGGAGGTGCTGCTGCGCCACCCGCAAGTCGCCGAGGCGGCGGTGATCGGCCGCGAGGACCCCGAGTGGCAGCAGGCGGTGACCGCCGTCGTCGTCCTCGAGGGCGGGGCGGAGGTGAGCCCGGACGAGCTGCGCCGCCACTGCGCCGAGACGCTGGCGGGGTTCAAAGTGCCGAAGCGCTTCGAGCTCGCCTCGGCGCTGCCGCGAACCCCATCGGGGAAGCTGATGCGCCGGGCGCTCCGCTGAGCGACTCGGGTAGCCTGCCGCCTCATGCGAACCGACGACATCTTCTCCGACAAAGACGCTGACCTGAGCAAGCTCGACGGCAAGACCGTCGCCATCCTCGGCTACGGCTCGCAGGGTCACGCGCACGCCCTCAACCTCAAGGACTCCGGCGTCGACGTCGTCGTCGGCCTCCGTCCCGACTCCTCCAGCCGTGCCAAGGCCGAAGCGGCCGGGCTCGAGGTGCTGGACGTCGCCGAAGCCGCCAGCCGCGGCGACCTGGTGATGATCCTGCTGCCGGACGAGAAACAGGCCGAGGTCTGGCGCGAGGAGATCAGCGACGGGATCGCCCCCGGCAACCTCCTGCTCTTCGCCCACGGCTTCGCGATCCACTTCGGCGAGATCGAGCCGCCCCCGGGCGTCGACGTCGGCATGGTCGCGCCGAAGGGCCCCGGCCACCTGGTCCGCCGCCAGTACGAGGAAGGCAGCGGCGTCCCCTGCCTGATGGCCGTCCACCAGGACGACTCCGGCGAAGCCCACGACCTCGTCCTCGCCTACGCCTCCGGGATCGGCGGCGGCCGCGCGGCGATCATCGAGACGACCTTCAAAGACGAGTGCGAGACCGACCTCTTCGGCGAGCAGGCAGTCCTCTGCGGCGGCGCCTCCGAGCTCGTCCGGGCCGGCTACGAGACCCTGGTGGAGGCCGGCTACGACCCCCGCCTCGCCTACTTCGAGTGCCTGCACGAGCTGAAGCTGATCGCCGACCTGATGTACGAAAAGGGCATTCAGGGCATGCGCCACTCAATCTCCAACACTGCCGAGTACGGCGACATGACCCGCGGCAAACGCGTCATCGGCGAGGAGTCCCGCGCAGCGATGAAACAGATCCTCTCGGAGATTCAGTCAGGCGACTTCGCCCGCGAGTTCATCGCCGAGAACCGCGCCGGCAACGAGAACTTCGATCGCATGCGCAAAGAGGGCGAGGGCCATCAGATCGAGGAGATCGGCCACGACCTGCGCGACATGATGCCTTGGATCGATCAGGGGTTCAAAGACACTAAGTAGGGCGTTTTGGGAGCGGTGTCGGTGGGGGTCCGCCGGAGCACCTCCGCCGAGCTGATCGGGGATGAGCTGGCGCCTCAGGCCGCGCTGGCTCGGCTCCATGCCAAGTACCGTCGGACCCCCACCGACACCCCTCAGCCGGAGCCGCTGGGAAGTTCGTCCAACCTTTAGCCAAGCGGCCCGAGCCCCAACAACTCCTCCCACTCAACCGGGCGATCTGTTTCTTTAGGGAAAAGCTGTTGAACCTCGGTCGTAGCCACTGAGCTCAACCGGGTGGGACTGTCGGGAGGGGGTCCCTGGGTACTTGGCATGGAGCCGGGCCGACGTGGCCCGAGGCGTTAGCCGAAAACAATCAGTTCACCCGGCGGAGGTGCTCCCAGGGACCCCCTCCCGACAGCCCCCCAGCGGCCTCGTCACTCTTTGATCGGCCCGCGCGGATCCGTCTCGCCCTCGGGCAGCCGCCCGTCCCGCCCCACGTAGCCGTCCTTCCCCCCAACGCAGATGTAAACCGCGTCTTCATCCTCGCTGAGGTTCTTGAGGCTGCGGACGACCTTGGCGTCGACCCGAGCGAACCCGCCCGGGCCTAGTTCGTGCTTGGTGCCGTCGAGGGTGATCTCCATCTGGCCCTGGTGGACGAAGTAGAGCTCCTCCTGCTCCTCGTGGTAGTGCTTGCCGGACTCGTAGTTCGGCGGCATCACGATCGCGTTGACGCCGAAGGCGGTCACTCCCAGCTCCTTGCGGACCTTGCGGAAGCCCCAGCCCTCGCCGAGGTCGTCCAGTCGGGCGACGGCATAGCCGTCGCCTTTCACGAAACCTTGTTGGCCGGCGCCCATGCCAGCCACCCTAGAGGAGCCGGGCAGAAGTAAAAGTTTTTTTTGGGAACGTTGGAATACGATGCCCGAAAATTCCGGAACGCTTGAGGAGGCATCAATGATCGAAGAGGGGCAAACCGAGCAGGACGAGTCGACCATGGGGCAGGTCGCGCCCCCTTCCGAACCGTCGCCTCCGCCGCCTCCCCCTCCGCCACCCCCCTCCTCCGGCCTAGACGGTCTGCCCCAGACCGAGAAGATCGAGGCAGAGCGGAAGGCGCTGCTGGCGAATACCCTTCAGGGACAGGTTGCTAATGGGGCTCGGATCGAGTCGCAGGGGGATTTCCAGGCGGTGGTGGTCAGAGGTCACCGCGTCAACCACCTCCTCCACTTCCTGATCGGATTCTTAACCCTTGGCTTCTGGTGGCTCGTCTGGATCGTCATCGCGATCACCGGCGGCGAGAAGCGGCAAATGATTTCGGTCGATCAGTTCGGCAACGTCTTCGTCCAGAAGGTGTGAGCGGCATGGGCTCTGGCAGTAAGGGCGCTCCAGATTGGGCGCTGGAGCCCGCGGCTGCGTGGGGGTACCTGGTCGTCGCCGTGGTCCTGGCCTCGACTCCCGCGGCAGCTCTCATCCTCGTGCTCTTGGTCTTGGCGACCGTCTTCACCTATCTCGACCGCAGTGCGCACGGCTTCCCCGCCTTCTGGTGGACGGTCGGGGTGTTCGTCTTCGGCCCCCTGGCCTACCTGGCCTTCGTCTACAAGCGACCACGGGGCCCGGTCATCTACTCGCCCGAGGCGGCCGTTTCCCAGCAGGCACGCCTTGTCCGGGGTCTGCCGCCGCAGGCCCCGGAGCCGACGCCGGTTTCAGGTGCCGCTTCGGCTGATTGGTACCCGGACCCCAAGGGCGAGGCGAGGCTTCGCTATTGGGACGGCGCTGCCTGGACCGATCGCACTGAGCTCTGATCAGGTCGTCGCAGGTGCTGGGGGAGCGGCAGTTGCGGCAGCGCCTTCGTTCTGACCGCGCTCCAACCCGATCGGCGGATAGTCGTCGGTGAGGATCGCGGTGTAGCCCAGCACCCGCGCGTCGAAACCGTTGACGTAGGTCATCGCTGCATTAACCCCTTCCGGTAGATAGCCGCGGAAGACGATCGTCAGCCAGGCGATCACGAAGAGGCCCATGAGGACGATGCGCGATCCGTAGGCGACGACGAGCGCCACCGGCAGGACGAGGATCAGTCGCAAGAAGGCCTTCCAGCGACTCTGGCTCGATGCCGGGGGAGCGATGTTGACGCGGATCGGATAGCTGGGATCGTCGCTGAGGCCGAACGGTGGCCATTCGTCGGTCTGGAGGTAGAACCAGGCCGAGAAACGCACTCCGAAGCGGACTACTCCGGCGTTGAAGTCGTAGAGCCACTGCGGGTAACGCCCGAGGATGGTCACCGCGACCCAGGCGAAGAAGTGCGTGAAGGCGAAGAGGAGGCCCCAGAACAGGGCGACGATCAACCACGGGATCGCCAGCAGTGGCCGGAAGAACGTGGTCCATCGGCTCGGCTCCGGGTTGTAATCGGCTTCGTACTGGACTGGATACATCGGTCCCCCTCAGGTGGATGTCGGCGAAACGGCTTGCCGAGCCTAACTTCGGCCCCGGCGGCAGTCGCCGGCTTTGGTCAATAACCTGTCGAGCCCGATGGCGCCCGAGACGACCGTGCAGATTCCCAGCGAGATCAAGCCCGCCGACGGCCGCTTCGGCTGCGGGCCCTCGAAGGTGCGCCCGGAGGCGCTGGCCGCCCTCGCTGAGCGCTCCGACCTGATGGGGACCTCGCATCGGCAGGCTCCCGTGCGTGACCTGGTGCGCGAGGTCAGGACCGGCCTCGGGGAGCTCTTCTCGCTGCCCGACGGCTACGAGATCGCCCTCGGCAACGGCGGCACCACCGCCTTCTGGGAGGCGGCGACTGCCTGGCTCGTGCGCGAGCGGGCTCTGCACCTCACCTACGGCGAGTTCTCCTCCAAGTTCGCGAAGTCGACCGCCGCGGCACCGTTCCTCCAGGACCCGATCGTCGTCGAGGCCGAGCCGGGCGACGCGCCCGAGCCGACCGCCGACCCCGCGGCCGACGTCATTGCCTGGGCCCATAACGAGACCTCGACCGGGGTCATGGTCGACGTCCGCCGCCCCGAGGGCGCGGCTGAGTCTTTGGTCCTGATCGACGCCACCTCCGGCGCCGGCGGCCTGCCGCTTGACGCGATCCAGGCCGACGCCTACTACTTCGCTCCACAGAAGGGCTTCGCCTCCGACGGCGGCCTTTGGCTGGCGGCGCTGAGCCCGGCGGCGATCGGCCGCATCGAGGAGCTCGACGGCGCCTCGGACCGCTGGCAGCCCGCCTTCCTCTCGCTGCAGACCGCGCTCGATAACTCGCGCAAGGAGCAGACCTACAACACGCCGGCGCTCGCGACCCTGCTGCTGCTGAGCGACCAAGTCCAGTGGATGCTCGGGCTCGGCGGCCTCGCCGGCTGCGTCGAGCGCACCTCTGACTCCTCCGGGCGCCTCTATGGCTGGGCCGGTCGCAGCGAGTTCGCCAGCCCCTTCGTCGCCGACCCGGCGAAACGCTCGCTCGTCGTCGGCACGATCGACTTTTCCGACTCCGTCGATGCCGCGGCACTCGCGAAGGCGCTGCGCGCGAACGGGATCGTCGACGTCGAGCCGTACCGCAAGCTCGGCCGCAACCAGCTGCGGATCGGGATGTTCCCCGCTGTCGACCCCGACGACGTCGAGGCGCTCACCGCCTGCATCGACTGGGTCGTCGAGAACGTCGATGGGGTCGCCTCGTGAAGGTCCTGGTCAAGGAGAAGATCGCCGACACCGGCGTCGACCTGCTGCGCTCGCAGTTCGAGGTCGACCTCGGCCTCGAGATGTCCGACGAGGAGCTGCGCGAGCAGATCGCCCAGTACGACGCGATCCTGATCCGCTCGGCGACGAAGATGACGCCGGAGCTGATCGAGCTGGCCGAGAACCTGAAGGTGATCGGCCGCGCCGGAACCGGCGTCGACAACGTCGACATCCCCGCCGCGACCCGGCGCGGGATCATCGTCGCCAATGCGCCGGAATCGAACTCCGTCGCCGCCGCCGAGCACACGCTCGCCCTCGCCCTCGCCCTCTTCCGCAACGTCCCCCAGGCGCACGAATCGCTTGTCGCCGGCCGCTGGGACCGCGCCAAGTTCAAGGGCTCCGAGCTCTACGGCAAGACCCTGGGGGTGATCGGCTTCGGCCGCATCGGCCAGCTCGTCGCCAAACGCGCCCAGAGCTTCGAGATGGAGGTTGTCGCCTTCGACAAGTTCGTCTCCGCCGAGCGCTTCCGCGACCTCGGTGTCGAGGGCGCTGAGTCGATCGAGGAGCTGTTGGGCCGGTCTGAGCTGGTCACCCTCCATACGCCGAAGACGCCGGAGACGATCGGGATGATCAACGCGGACACGGTCGGCGCGATGAAGGACGGCGCCCGCCTCGTCAACTGCGCCCGCGGCGAGCTCGTCGACCTCGACGCGCTCCTGGCCGGCCTCGAGTCCGGCAAGCTCGGCGGTGCGGCCCTTGACGTCTTTCCCTCCGAGCCCTTCACCGAGCATCCGATCTTCGCCCGCTCCGACGTTGTCGTCACGCCTCACCTCGGCGCCTCGACGGCGGAGGCGCAGGACCGCGCCGGCGTCGTCACCGCCGAACAGGTGACCGCGGCGCTGACCGGCGGCGTCGTCACCAACGCGGTCAACATCGCTGCGGTGCGGCCGGAGGCGATGGAGGCGCTGGCGCCCTTCGTCCCGCTCTGCGAAAAGCTCGGCCGCCTCGCCCAAGGCCTCGGCGACGGTGCCGTCGAGAAGGTAAGCGCCGAATTCCGCGGCCGCATCGCCTCCCATGACACCCGCCTGCTGGGGATCGCGGTCATGGTCGGGATCCTCTCCGGCCACACCGAGGAGCCGGTCAACCTCGTCAATGCGCCGCAGATGGCGGAGGAGCGCGGGATCGAGCTGACGGCAACGACCGATGCCGGCGCCGAGGACTTCACCGAGCTGGTCCGGGTTCGGATCGAGACCGCCGACGGAGCGGTCGAGGTCGCCGGGACCGGCGTCGGCCCCCGCAACGTGCCCTACCTGGTTGCCGCCTGGGGCGAGAGCTTCTACCTGCCGTTCGCCGATCACCTCGCGGTCTTCAGCTACGCCGACCGGCCCGGGATGATCGGCCGCGTCGGCACCCTCTTCGGCGAAGAGGGCGTCAATATCGTCTCCGCCGCCGTCGGCGCCGAGAGCGGGGGGGAGCGGGCCGTGATGGCGCTCACCACCGATGCGCCCGTCCGCGCCGAGACGATCGAGAAGATCCTCGGCCTCGAGGGCTTCTCCAAGGGCCGCTCGGTCGATCTCTAGCCAGGCCGGCACCTCCCAGGCCGAAACCTGGAGCCGGTTATGTTGTTTGCAGGGGGCGGCCCGCTGTGGGACGGGCTGGCGATCAACGCATGAAGAGACTGCTCGTAATCGCGATCTTCGCCCTGGCGGCATGCTCCGCCACGGCCGTTGCTGCGCCGGAACAGTCCGTGACCCTGCTGCTCACCGCCGGCCCGGGCGACGACGTCTTCGACGTCAAGCTCAGCCAGGACGGCCGCAGCTATCTGATCGACTCGCTCTCCCCGCTCGAAGCCGGAGGCGATATCTGCACCCACGAAGAAGGGTCCGTGCACGAGCTGACCTGCGACGCGAAGGCGATCGGGGGCTTCGAAGCCAACAGCGGCCCCGGCAACGACTCGGTGATCATCTCGCCCAAGATCCTGGTGCCGGCAACGTTGCGCGGCGGGCCCGGCCGCGACCGCTTGCGCGGGGGCGGCGGCGCCGACAAGGTGCTGGGCGGGCCAGGTGACGACTACCTGCTGGGCGAAGGCGGCAACGACTGGCTCCTCGGCGGTGCCGGGGAAGACTGGCTATGGGGAGGCGGGGGCGACGACCGCCTTGTCGGTGGGTCGGGCCCGGACTACCTCAACGGCGGTCGCGGCAACAACGACGTGCGCGTCGGCGCCGAAGACGTGACCGGTCCGCCGCCCAGCAAGTCGCTGAGCTAAGAGGGCAACTAGGTGGCGACTTCTCGGCGGGGGCGCGGCAGCAGCCTGCCTCCGACAAAGGCGAGCGCGACCAGGAGGCCGATGAGCGAGAGCGCGGCGTCGAGCCGAAACGCCGCCTGGATGCCGTCGACGAAGGGCGGCACCGCGCCGGAGAAGACGGTGGTGGTGAGGCCGAGGCCGATCGAGCCGCCGGCGATCTGGAACATGTAGACGATCCCGCCGGCGAGGCTGGTCCGGGACTCGTCAACCGAGGTGACGCCGGCGGTGGTCGCCGTCGGGATGAAGCTGCCGGCGCCGAGGCCGAGCACGACCATGCCCGGGACAAGCGCGCCGTAGCCCGATCCCTCGTCGACGAAGGAGAGCAGCAGCGGCCCGAGGGTGATCATGGCCGCCCCGGCCACCGCCAGCGCCTTCGCGCCGAGACGGTTGTAGAGCGGCCCGGCGGCGAAAGAGGCGAGCGCGAAGACGGCGAGGAACGGCAGCATCCCGACCCCTGACTCCAGCGCCGAGTACCCGAGCTGCTTCTCCATGAGCTGGGGCAGGTAGAGAAGCGCGGCGAAGAAGGTCGCGGCCATGAAGAGGACGGCGATGCAGGAGGCGGTGAAGCTCTCATTCCGCATCACCTGGCGGGGAACGAGGGCGTGGCTTCCCGCCCTGCTCTCCAGCCGCACGAAGGAGGCAACCATGACCATGGCCAGGACCAGCAGCCCGATCACCCTCGGGTCTCCCCAGCCCCAGTCGGCGACCTGGTCGAGGGCGACGAGCAGGGAGACGAGCCCGATCGAGAGCGTCGCGATCCCCGGGTAATCGATCCGCCGCTCCTTGCTCTCCGGCTCCTTCACGTGCACGAGCCAGTAGGTGACCCCGACCGCGAACAGTGCGATCGGCACGTTGAGGAAGAAGATCCAGCGCCAGCTCAGCTCCTCGGTGAGGGCGCCGCCGAGGAGGGGGCCGACGGCGTTGCCGATGCCGGCGGCGCCGATGATGATCCCGCCGGCGAGGCCGGCCTTCTCTTCCGGCAGTAGCTCATAGGTCATGCCGAGGATCGCCGGCCACATCAGCGCCCCGCCGATCCCCATCGCCACCCGCGCCGCGATCAGCCAGGTCTCCGTCGGAGCGACGCCGCCGAGGGCCGACATCGAGGCGAAGATCGCCGAGCCGAGGAAGAAGGCGTTGCGGCGCCCGAACATGTCGGCTAGCCGGCCGCCGGTGACGATCATCACCCCGAAGGTGAGCGCGTAGGCGTTGATCACCCACTGGATCGTGTTGATGTCGGTGTCGAAATCCCGCTCCATCGTCGGCAGGGCGACGTTGACCGCCGTGAAGTCGTTGGCGATCACGACCACCGCCATGCCCATCGCGAAGAGGGCGAGCCAGTTGGTCTTCTGGCCGGATTCGGTGGGCGCCGGGCTTGAGATTCGCGCAGCCTACGCTAAGGTTCGGAGCCGAATGAGCTTCCGGTTCGACAGCCTCGCGCTACTCCTTCTCCTCCCCCCTCGGGGGGAATAGCGCTGGGCGGCGCGATAGCCGCGAGAGACAAAGGCCATTCGAATCAGAGAGAGAAGGAGAGGTCCGATGGGACCCCAGAACGACACCGATACCGACGCCGACCGCGTCCACATCTTCGACACCACGCTGCGGGATGGCGAGCAGTCACCCGGCATCTCGCTGAACACGGCCGAGAAGGTCGAGATCGCCCAGCAACTCGCCCGTTTGGGGGTCGACGTGATCGAGGCCGGCTTCCCGATCACCTCACCCGGCGACTTCGAGGCCGTCCAGAAGATCTCCCGGGTAGTCGAGGGCCCGACGATCTGCGGCCTGGCCCGTACCCACAAGGCGGACATCGACGCGGCCTGGGGGGCGATCAAGGAGGCGGCGCGCCCGCGCATCCACACCTTCATCTCCACCTCCGACATCCACATCCAGCACCAGCTGCAGACCGACCGCGAGGACGTCAAAGGGCAGGCGCGGGCGGCGGTGGCGCTGGCCAAGTCCTACTGCGAGGACGTCGAGTTCTCGCCGATGGACGCGACCCGGGCTGAGATCGAGTTCACCGCCGAAGTCTGCGCGATCGCGGTCGAGGAGGGCGCGACCGTCGTCAACATCCCCGACACCGTCGGCTACACGACGCCCGAGGAGTACGCCGACTACTTCCGGCGCCTGTACGAGCTGGTGCCGGCGCTGCGCGAGGTCGAGATGTCGGTCCACTGCCACGACGACCTGGGGATGGCCGTCGCCAACTCCTACGCCGGGGTGCTGGCGGGGGCGCGGCAGGTCGAGTGCGCAATCAACGGCATCGGCGAGCGGGCCGGCAACTGCTCGCTGGAGGAGATCGCGATGCTGGTCGGCGTCCGCAACGACGTCCACGGCTTGAGCACCGGGATCAACACGCGGGAGATCGCCCGCAGCAGCCGCATGGTCAGCCGCCTGACCGGCTACCCGGTGCAGCCGAACAAGGCGATCGTCGGCCGCAACGCCTTCGCCCACGAGTCCGGGATCCACCAGGACGGCGTCCTCAAGGAGCGCAGCACCTACGAGATCATGGACGCGACCGAGGTCGGCCTGGAGTCGAACTCGATCGTCCTGGGCAAGCACTCCGGCCGCCACGCCCTGAAAGACGCCCTGGAGCAGCTGGGCTTCAAGGTCGAGGGGCAGGCGCTGAACAACGCCTTCAAGGCGTTCAAGGAGGTGGCCGACCGCAAGAAGCAGGTGACCGCCCTGGACCTGGAGGCGATCGTCTCCGACGAGATGCGAGACCGCGCCGAAGCCCACGAGCTGGCCTGGTTCGAGGTCGAGGCGGGAACCAGGCGGCCGCCGGTGGCGAAAGTGGCGGTGACGCAGCCCTCCGGCGAGGAGTCGGTCGGCGAATCGAGTGGCGACGGTCCCGTCGACGCGATCTTCCACGCGATCCAGGACGCAGCCGAGACCGAGTGCGAGCTGGTCGAGTACAAGGTCGAGGCAGTGACCGGGGGAGAGGACGCCCTCGGCGAAGTGACCGTGAAGCTGAGAGTGGCAGGCCGTCTGGCCACCGGCCAGGGAGTGGCAACCGACATCCTCGAGGCGAGCGCCCGGGCCTACGTGCGAGCGTTGTCCAACGCTTTGGAAGGCGCGGCGACGCGCGAGGCGGAGGCGGCTACGGCCGAAGCGGCCGTGGAGCGTACGCCGGGACCGTAATTACCTCGGTCGGGGAGGGGATGAGGGGTGCCCCTCCCCAAAGACCGTCGCGCAGCTGGGCGGACTTGAGGGTGCCGGCGTGACTTCTTGAGCCTTTGTGGAGGGGCACCCCTCATCCCCTGGGCGGGAAGTCACGTCAGCGGCGCACAGAGGTGTGAGAGCTGGCACAAACCGCGCACCAAATTTGAGTCCCAACTCGCCACGCTGGCCGGGTGCCCACCGAGTCCGCGAAAACTCATCTTGAGGATGCTTTCTCGCGGACTCGCGATGACGATCGCTGGCTGGCGGAGCTCGCGGAGAGACAGCATGGGGTTGTGGGGCGCCAACAGCTACTTAAGGCAGGGCTCGGCCGAGGAGCCATCGCGGCCCGGATGCGATCGGGACGCCTTCATCGACTCCACGCTGGTGTCTATCTGTTGGGGCACCGACTGATCAACAGGGAGGGACGATGGATGGCGGCCGTCCTTGCCTCCGGATCCGATGCCGTCCTGACCCACTACTCAGCGGCAGCACTCTGGGGGCTCCGGCCTACCTCGCGAACGACTATCGACGTCACCGTTCCACACCCCACCCGCTCCTCGAAGCTGATCCGCCGCCACCTCTCCCACGTGCCTGCAGACGAGCGGAAGGTTGAGGACGGAATCCCGGTGACGAGCGTGCCGCGCACCATCTTGGACCTCGCTGCCACCGAGCCGCTCGATGAGGTGAAGCGGCTCCTGCGCGAGATGGAATTCATGGAACTATGGGATCGGCTGTCACTCTGGGATCTGGTCGAGCGCTACCCCGGCCGCCGGGGCATTCGCGTAGTGGCGGCCGCTCTCGAAGGCCTGAAGGATGAACCGATAGGGGAGCAGAAGAGTCCACTGGAGGAACGGTTTGCTCCCTTCTGTCGCCAGCACCGCCTGCCGCTACCTCGCTTCAACGATCCGATCGAAGCTGGCGGCAAGCTCTTCCTAGTCGACTGCCACTGGCCGGGGACCAACCAGATCGTGGAGCTCGACGGCTGGCAGGCCCATAACTCCCGCTCCGCCTTCAGAGAGGACAAGGCCCGCGATCGGCGCCTCGCCGCCGCCGGCTACACGGTCACCCACATCACCTGGAACCAACTAGATGACGAACCCGAGGCGATTGCCTCTGATCTTCGGGTTTTGCTGGGGCATAGATAAGAAGAGAGAAGAAACCCCTTCCGCACAGGCCGGTGCAACCTCTACCTGCCGCAGTGGAGGTTGCACCGGCCGCTACCTAAGCGGCTTTAATCGAAATCGAAATACAAACGTCTGTGATAACGTACAGCCAATGGCCCCCACTGTGACCAAGACTTTGGCGCCCTCAAGTTCTCCGGCCGCCCCCGCCAGCTCTTCCCCCAAAGACCCGGCACCTCCCGTCGGACCCCGCATCCGCGCCCTGCGCGACGCGATGGGCTTCTCCCTCCGCGATCTCGCCGAGCGCTCCGGCGTCAGCGCCCCGATGCTCTCGCAGGTCGAGCGTGGGGAGACGAGCCCGACGCTGGCCGTTGCCGCCAAGATCGCCTCCGGCCTCGAGCTGACGCTCTCCCAGCTGCTGCGCCTCGACGAGGGACAGCACGTCGCGATCAGCCGCGCCGCCGGTCGCCGTCATTCCGAGCGTGGGGGGCACCGCTTCGAGGAGCTCACGCCGCCGCTGCCCGGGCAGCGCGCCGATGTCTCCCTGCACGTGCTCGAGCCCGGCGCCGGCACCGGCGGCCGCCAGGACCCGCCGATGCACGAGCCGGGCAGCCGCGAGACCGCGGTGGTCCTCACCGGAACCCTGGCGCTGGTCGTCGACGGCGCCCGCCACGAGCTTCAGGAGGGGGACAGCGTCACCTTCGACGCCGACCTTCCCCATCACTTCGAGAACGAAGGCCAGGAGGCGACCCGCTTCCTTGCCGTGATCGCCGCCGGCCTCAGGAGGTCATAAGCAATGCCAAAGACGATGTTCGACAAGATCTGGGAGTCCCACGAGGTTTCGCCGGGGCTGATCTACATCGACCTGCACATGGTCCACGAGGTCACCTCGCCGCAGGCCTTCGACGGCCTCCGCCTCGCCGGCCGCGACGTCCGCCGCCCGGACAAGACCCTCGCCACCGCCGACCACAACACCCCGACCGACGGGACGATGGCCGCGCGCCTGATCGCCGACCAGCTCTCGCGAGTCCAGGTCGAAACGCTGGAGCGCAACTGTGAGGAGTTCGGCATCCCGATCTACTCGCTCGGCTCTGACCGCCAGGGCATCGTCCACGTGATCGGCCCGGAGCTGGGGACGACCCAGCCGGGGATGACGATCGTCTGCGGCGACAGCCACACCTCCACCCACGGCGCCTTCGGCTCGCTCGCCTTCGGCATCGGCACCTCCGAGGTCGAGCACGTGCTGGCGACCCAGTGCCTGGTCCAGAAGCGGCCGAAGACGATGCGGATCAACTACGGGGGCGAGCTGCGCCACGGGGTGACGCCGAAGGACCTGATCCTGGCGACGATCGGCCGTCTCGGCACGGGTGGCATGACCGGCTACGCGGTCGAGTACGCCGGCCCCGCGATCGAGGCGCTCTCGATGCCGGGCCGGATGACGATCTGCAACATGACGATCGAGGGCGGCGGCCGCGCCGGGATGATCGCCCCCGACGAGACCACCTTCGAGTGGGTCAAGGGACGCCCGGCCGCCCCCGCCGACTTCGAGGCCGCGATGGCACGCTGGCGCGAGCTGCCGACCGACGCCGAGGCCGGCTTCGAGACCGAGGTCGAGATCGACGCCTCCGGTATCTCGCCGATGGTCACCTGGGGGACCAACCCGGGCCAGGTCGTCGAGGTCACCGACCGCGTCCCCGACCCGGCCGAGCTGAAGTCGCCCGCCGACCGCGAAGCGGCCGAACGCGCCCTCACCTACATGGGGCTGCAGGCGGGCACGCCGATGACCGAGATCGCCCCCGAACGCATCTTCATCGGCTCCTGCACCAACTCGCGGATCGAGGACCTGCGCGAGGCGGCGGCGATCGTCGAGGGCCGCAAGGTCGCCGGCGGCGTCAGCGCGATGGTCGTCCCCGGCTCCCAGCAGGTGAAGAAAGCCGCCGAGGAAGAGGGCCTCGACGAAGTCTTCAAGAGCGCCGGCTTCGACTGGCGCGTCGCCGGCTGCTCGATGTGCCTGGGGATGAACCCCGACACGCTGGAGGAAGGCGAGCGTTGCGCCTCGACCTCGAACCGCAACTTCGAGGGGCGGCAGGGCAAGGGCGGCCGCACCCACCTCGTCAGCCCGAAAATGGCCGCGGCCGCGGCCGTCGAGGGCCACTTCGTCGACATCAGGGATTGGAGCTGAAGATGCGACCCGTAGACAGAATCGAAGGCAAGGTCTCGGTGCTGGACCGCGCCGACGTCGACACCGACCAGATCATCCCCAAGCAGTTCCTCAAGCGGGTCGAGCGGACCGGCTTCGGCGAGTTCCTCTTCTACGACTGGATCCGCGACGGCGAGATTGAGCTGGAGCCGAACCCGATCCTCGTCACCGGTGCCAACTTCGGCTGCGGCTCCTCCCGCGAGCACGCTCCCTGGGCGCTCGAGGACTTCGGCTTCCAGGCGATCCTGGCGCCGTCCTTCGCCGACATCTTCTACTCGAACTGCACCAAGGTCGGGCTGTTGCCGGCGATCCTCGACGCGGAGCACTGCCGCGCCGTCGCCGAGGCGGGCGAGGCCCGCATCGACCTCGACGACGAGACCGTCAACTGCGCCGCCGGCGTCTTCCAGTTCCAGATCGAGCACGACGTCAAGCACCGGCTCCTCAACGGCCTCGACGACATCGGCATCACGCTCGAAAACGCCGGCGCGATCGACCGGTTCGAGACCGGGCCGGCAGTCTCGCAAGGGCCCGTCACCACCAGCTTGTAGAGAGAAGGGAGGCTGCGATGGCCGACCAGTTCAAGGAACCGATGAACACCGGCGCTCGTGAGTGGGACGCCGAGACCTACGATGCCGTCTCCGACCCCCAGTTCGAGTGGGGGATGGAGGTGCTGGAGCGACTCGAGCTGCGTGGCGAGGAGGTGGCGGTCGACGCCGGTTGCGGCTCCGGCCGCGTTACCGCGGAGCTGGCCGACCGCCTCCCGCAGGGGCGTGTGATTGCCGTCGACGGTTCCGAGGCGATGGTCGAGAAAGCGAAGGAGCGCCTCGGCGACCGCGCCGACTACCTCGTCTCCGACCTGGTCGAGCTGGAGCTGCCCGAGCCGGTGGACCTCGTCTTCTCGACCGCCACTTTCCACTGGATCCCCGATCACAGCGCGCTCTTCCGCCGTCTGCGGACGGCGCTCGCGCCCGGCGGCCGGCTTGTCGCCCAGTGCGGCGGCCACGGCAATGTCGCCCGCCACACCCAGGCGATCGCCGCCGTCGCCGCCAACCCCGAATACGCCCAGCACCTGACCGGGGCCAAAGGCTTCTGGAACTTCGCCTCGCCGGAGGAGACCGAGCCGCGCCTGCGCGAGGCTGGCTTTACCGACGTTCGCTGCTGGCTACAGCCGAAGCCGGTCCAACCTTCGCGCCCGCTCGAGTTCATCTCGACGGTCACCCTCGGGCCGATCCTCGATCGGCTCCCGGAGGCGAAAAGGCAGCCGTTCGCCGAAGCCGTCCTCGAGCAGGAGGACGAGCCGCTCGTTCTCGACTACGTCCGCCTCAACATCGAGGCCGTCGCCTCTTGAATTGTTCCTTTGCCTTGCCTGGCACTGGAAAGGAACAGCGGAGCTGCGCAGCGCGTAGAGTGCGGCGCCGATGAGCGATGCCCCCCGCATAGTCGTCCTTGCCGGCGACGGGATCGGCCCCGAGATCGTCGCCGCCGCGCGACAGGTGCTCGACGCCCTCGGCGAGTTTTCCTACGAGGAGCAGCTGATGGGCGGCTGCTCGATCGACGAGCACGGCACCGCCCTTACCGATGCGGTCCTCGACGCCTGCCGCGACGCCGACGCGGTCCTGCTCGGCGCCGTCGGCGGGCCGAAATGGGACACGACCGACCCCGACGCCCCCCGCCCCGAGCAGGGCCTGCTCGGCCTGCGCAAGGGGATGGGTCTCTACGCCAACCTGCGACCGGTGCGCCCGAGCCCTGCCCTGGTCGGCGCGAGCCCGCTGCGCGAGGAGCGGATCAGCGGCACCGACCTGCTCGTCGTCCGCGAGCTCACCGGCGGCATCTACTTCGGCGACTCCGGCCGCGAGGGAGACGTCGCCCACGACACCTGCGAGTACTCGGCGGAGGAGATCGACCGGATCGCCCGCACCGCCTTCGACGCCGCCCGCCGCCGCGCCGAGAGCTCGGGCCGTCGCCCGAAGGTGACCTCGGTCGACAAGGCCAACGTGCTCGAGACCTCCCGCCTCTGGCGCGAGGTGGTCGGCCGGGTCGCCGGCGACTACGAGGACGTCGAGCTCGAGCACCTGCTCGTCGACAACGCGGCGATGCAGCTGGTCTCACGCCCGGCCGACTTCGACGTCGTCCTCGCCGAGAACCTCTTCGGCGACATCCTCAGCGACGAGGCGGCGATGCTGACCGGCTCCCTGGGGATGCTGCCATCCGCCAGTCTCGGCGCCGAGGGCGCCCCTGGGCTCTTCGAGCCCGTCCACGGCTCCGCCCCCGACATCGCCGGTCAGGGCATTGCCAACCCGCTCGCGACCTTCCTCTCGGTGGCGATGATGCTGCGCCACGGCCTCGGCCGCGCCGAGGACGCCGCCCGTATCGAGGTTGCAGTAGACGCCGTGCTCGAGCGCGGCCTCCGCACCCCCGATTTGGCTTCAGGCACCGTCATCCAGCCGCCGACCAGCGAGAACCCGGCCCCCGAGCGCGAGGTAGGGACCGAGGAGATGACCGCGGCGGTGCTCGCAGAGCTCTCTTAGACCCGCCCAGACCGCTACGGCGCCGTCACCGCCCACTGGCCGTAGGCGAAGTAGGGGCCTGCTACCTGTGCTTTCGCGAGGAGCCCGAACCCGAGCCGGGTGTCGTTCTCGAGCGCAAGCTCGGGAGCGTCGAGGTTCAGGCGTTCCGTCATGTAGATGCAGAGGTGACCGGGAGCCGCTTGCGGCGTCTGGTTGTTGCCGCCCCCGAGGCCGCCGCAATCGGCGGTCGTTTCGCCGGCTTTGGTGATCACCGTGACCGCGGGAGACGCGAGCAGCGGGAACTGGAAGGTGACTGCATTTCGCGTCGTGTCCCCCGCATTCGCAGCCGTCGAGCCGATGTCGAACACGCCGCGGAGCGTCTGACCGCTTTTGAGCGTACCCAGCAGCGGCGGGACGGTGTCGGCGAGCTTGCCGAGCGTGACCGAGCCGTCGCCGAGCTTCGCGGTCGTCACAGCCCCGTTCGGCAGCTTGTTCGTGCTGACGGCGCCGTTCTTGATCTTGCCGGCGATCACCGAGCTGTCGGAGAGCTTGTTGGTGGTGATGATCCCGTTGCCGAGGTTGCCCGGCAGCACCGCGTTGGCGCCGAGCTTGCCGGCGACGACCGCCTTCGGGGCGATCTTGCCCGCAGTCACCGCCCCGCGCTTCAGCTTCGCGGCGCTGACGGCGCCTCGCTTCAGCTGGTTGGTGCCGACGCTGTTCCTCGGCAGCCCGGCGGCGACGGCGGCGCCGCCGAGGGCGACGAAGAGCGCGATCGTCGCGATCACGTTTGCGTAGTTGAGCTGGGGGCGGGGAATTCGCATGAAAATTGCTCCTCTCGAGGGGTTCGGACCACCATTCGCGGCCACAGGGCTGGAGCCCTGCGTTTGATCGGGCATACTTCCCAACATGGATCCGGTCGAGTTGATTTGGAGGAACGGCGAGTTCGTCGCCTGGGAGGACGCGCAGACGCACGTCCTCAGCCACGGCCTGCACTACGGGACCGGCGTCTTCGAGGGCATCCGCTGCTACGACACCCCCCGCGGCCCGGCCGTCTTCCGCCACCAGGACCACCTCGACCGGCTCGAGAAGTCGGCCGAGCTCTACTACCTGGAGCTGCCCTATTCGGCGGAGGAAATCCGCCTCGCGACGCACGAGCTGCTGCGCCGCAACGACCTTCGCTCCGCCTACATCCGCCCGCTCGCCTACCGCGGCTACGGCAGCCTCGGCCTCTACGCCAAAGACGCGCCGGTCGACGTCATCATCGCCGCCTTCCCCTGGGGTGCCTACCTCGGCGAGGAGAGCAAGAACGGCGGCATCCGGGCCAAGGTCTCGAGCTGGCGCCGGATCAGCCCCGGCGGCTCGATCCCTCACGCCAAGGCGTCCGGCTCCTACCTCAACTCGATCCTCGCCAAGACCGAGTCGACCAACGCCGGCTACGACGAGGCGATCCTGCTCGACGAACGCGGCTTCGTCTGCGAGGGCTCGGGCGAGAACATCTTC
>Ga0126305_10000176_pt1 | contig 28801 bp, 21 predicted proteins | sample Plot26_FD_92536 | JGI IMG/M metagenome (GOLD analysis project Ga0126305, IMG submission 92536) | Serpentine soil microbial communities from UC McLaughlin Reserve, CA, USA - Plot26 | ecosystem: Environmental > Terrestrial > Soil > Grasslands | place: USA: UC McLaughlin Reserve, Lake County... | reverse complement strand
GCCAGCTCTCCTCCCCTGAGACCCGGTCCGCAATAGACACCGCCAGTTCCGCCAGTTCCAAAGCCTCTCCTGCCTTGTGAGCCGCGCTCTTTACGCTTGCCTCACACACCCGCACAGCCAAAGCCCAACTCCAGTAGTCAGGAAAAGCCTCGACCAAGCCCGTCCGCTCCTCGCGGGTTAGGGGCATCAGCCGTTGGAAGAGGTTCTCGGCCTCCTGCTTCGAGGCTACCGCCTTCTGCTGCTTGTTCCGCCGGATCAGCTCGGAACGGACGCTTTCAGCCGCGATCCGTCCCGCGTTCCAGCCGGCGGCCATGGCGGCACGATTTATCCCCTCCTGCTCTTGGGAAGAGAGCGCGACTGGGGAGGAAACCCCTTCCTGGGGCTCTGGGTAAATCAGGTCGTGGGCAGTAAGGAGCACGTCTACGGCCTCCGCAGGAACTAGGCCTTCCACAAGGAAGTCCAGCCTCTCTCGGGTGAGATGCTTAGCGTTCCGTTCATAGTGAGAGACTAGATCTCGAGAGACCCCCACAGAGCTGCCAAGCTGAGACTTAGTCCAACCGGCGGCGGAGCGCAGATATGTCAGTGCAAGTCCTAAGGGGCTGCGGCGCTTGTCCGAGCCTTTCCGAACACCGCCCCCCTCGCGCCCTACAGGATGGTTAGCCACAGTGGCAAGAAACGAGTTGTAGAACTGGCGGAGATGCACTACCAGTCCCCAGTCGATCTGAGCCGCCTTCGCCATGCGCCTTAGAGCCTCTTCGGAGGGGGCGAGGTAGCCCAATTCATAACGGGATATCTCTGCTTGATCTATCCTCGCAGCTTTCCCGAATTGGGCCTGCGTCATGCCGGCGTGGGAACGGAGAAAGCCGACAACATGCCTTAGGACCATTGGATCGCCTCGTTTCGCCACAGGTCTACCCCTTTTCGCCATACCTCGCCCTTTTGAAGATGGCTCCGGCTGAACCACCTAAATAACTAGGTTGCCGCAAGCGCTGTTTTCGTGACATCCGAGGACGACTTTTTTCGTGCGACCGCAAATCAGACCTATTCACCATGGCTCATGAGGAAGTTGTTGCCCTCACACTGCCTCCTGGGCGGGCATAGAGGCTTCTACGACACGCGGAGCAACTCATTGGCACCGTCGGGGCGGGCACCGCCGCACATCAGCACCTCCGCTATGGCACGTAGGGGAGCGCGGCCCTATCCCGGCGCCGCCCCATTTGTCATCTACCGCCCTGCGGCCCCAGGTCGCGGCGGGTGCGACCTTAGCCGATCAACTCAACTCGTCATCGAGGCTTTCCAGCGATTCCCACACCTCAAGCATTAGGGACTCCAAATGGATCGGGATGCACCCAGCCTTACGGACCTGAATACAATGCTCAAGCTGTGCGTTCAGCGAAGCGAGCCGCTCCTCCCACTCGGGTCCCACTGACACTCCGCTGAGAACCTCAAGGATCAACTTGCGAACCAGCCGAGAATAAGGGTCCTTGCGCCCGTCGCTCATTGGTCTTGCTCCCGTCGTGGTGCCAGCCTCTGCTGACACCACTCTTCAACGGCACCTCTCTCCCAACCGACCCGCCCCTCGGAGATCAGAACCGAAGCCGGGAACGTTCCCTGCGCCATCTTCCGGTAGATCGTAGCGCGGGACAAGCTCGTAATCGCCTCCACCTCGCCCATCGTATAGAAACGCCGCAAGCTCTTGTTTCTTCGTTCGCTCTCTCGTGACATGGGGTCCTCTCTCCAGGAGAGCTGTTCTCCTGGGCCATCCGTTAAGTAACTATTAGAGTTACTTTATGTCAGATGGGATGGCTGAGCAACTCCCCAGACATGTGGAGCCTGCCAGCGGGGGGCCGGTCGCGGTGGGCGCGGGTTGGGGGGATTCGTGCACCTGGGGGTTCCACGCGATGTTCGAGCCAGCATTTCGCAGGCACCACGCTAGCCTCAGCCTCTCCAAGCGGGCCCCCCTCAGGGCTGCAACGCCGGATTGGGCCGGTCCCGCCGAGGCTCGGGCGTTCTTGGGGCAGGCGCGAGCGGAAGGGAAGCGAGCCGCCCATCGCGGCGAGTCCGAGGCGCCCCTATTGGTTTTATCCTTACCCGGAAACTGCTGACCCCAGTCCCGCGGGGGGGCGGCGGAAGAGAGGCCATCGCTGGCTTGGAGCAGGTGGGCCGGGGTGCGTTTACTCGATGGAAAAGGCATCAAGAAGAGCCCGCTGCTGCTCGGTGGGGCTCAAGTCGAGAAGGTCGGGCCTCTGGGCCAGGGCTCTCAATGCCGAGTTCTGGAAGGCCGTAAGGATGATTGTGCGGCAGAGGACGGCTGGCTGCTCTCCGCGTTCGCGGGCGGCCTTCTCAATCATGGCCATCTCGATTGGGGAAAACGACAGCATCATCCGCTCGGTCCGCTTGGACTCGGGCGGTGGCAGCGCCTCAAGGCTGATCGGAAGCTTCGGCAGTGGGCGCTCGCGTCGGCTGGGCATCTCTGGACAGTAATTCTAGCAGGATTCCGGTCCGTTAAGTGTGGTTCAGTATCCTGACGGGTTGCGAAACCCGGCAAGGAGATAGCCGCATTGGCTCAGCCGGAAGGTTTAGTAGCCATGAGCGGGCCACCGGGCCGCCCCCGAGCGGCCCGCTCAGTTCACACCCGGTATTCCTCTCCCGTTGCCGCGAGAAACTCCTGGACCTCATCAATCGCCCGCCGTAGATCACCCGCAGGGTCTTGGGGGGTGCCGTACATCGGAGACCGGAACGGCTCTGGCATGTACTGTAGGGCTCGCTTTGATGCCTTCAGTAGCTCCCCCATACAGCGCTTCTCCTGAAGACGGTGGACAACGGGATCGAGTTCGGACCGGTTCTCTTGCTCGCGGAGATACCCGGCGGTCCAGTCTGTCGCCCAAGCGACAAAGGCAAGCACCGGCTTGCCACATCGGCGGGCAGCATCGGCCCATCGGATCTGTTGCTCTTCAGTGGGGCGTAGCGTCAGGAAGTTCCCCATAGCTATACCTCGTAGAGCATGATGCCGTCCGGGGTGTCTGCGGCCTGAATACGGACCATCTCTGTCAGTCGCCAGGAGGGGAGGCCGGGCTCGGGCTCGCCTTGCCAGTAGGCGAACCATCGACCGAACAGGTAGAAGACGGTCAGTCCGGCGGCGTCTGGGTCCTGGACGGGGGCGGCATCCTCCGGGTCCAGGGGCGGGTCTTGTGGGGTGAACTGGATCGACACGAGGCGGTCGTACAGCTCGCGGCGGGTGGCTTCGGTGTAGCGGGTGAGGTCCAGGGGCTTAGGGTAGACTTCGGGCAGCTCGGGCATGGCAGTCTCCGTGCTCGGGTTAGGTCCGGCGGACGTGTTCCCGCACCCCGCCGGGCCGCTTGGTCAACTCTGAGAGAGGAACAGCGTTCCATAAAGCCCGCCGCCTCCCTCACTTCTCTCGGACCACAATACCCATAGTTACGTACCTACGTCAAGCGTACCTATGTACCCTATTGCTATGCCCAAGAAGACGATCCCGAAGACTGGTCCACGCGGAGGAGAGACCACTATCTCGAAATCTGGGATGGTTCGGAAGACTCTATGGCTTCACGGGGACGAAGCGGAAGCACTTCGCCACCGGGCGTTCGAGGAGCGCCGGGCGGAATCGGAGATCGTGAGAGAGGCGTTGCGCCAGTTGCTCGGGCTCGCGGACTAGGACTTGGTACTACCACATGCCCTGCCGGGCGGCTAAAGCGCCGCTCCCTCGACTTCCTACCTAATCACTACCTATCTTCGAGCCTCAGGAGTACAAACCTTATATTTTCAGGCATTTACGGTCCCCTCTCCCGCCTCTCCCGGTGCGGGAGGAGGGAGGGGTCGGGAGAAGAGGGCCGGGGTGATGAGGGCTCTTGTCTCCATGAGGTTATCCCCCTATAGACAACACCCCGCCCCCTGGATGTAACACCCCCGGCACGCCCTTTCCCCTACACTCCTGCCGTTTCATAGCTTGCAGTCAACATTTCGGAGGAGCACCCATGTCGAGGGGAATTCGTCTAGTCGTCTTTGCAGTCCTCTGTGCGCTCGCCGCCATCCCGGCAGCAGCCCAGCCTCTGGCCAAGTCCGCCATCCAGGTCGATCCCGGCAACACCAAGCTGACGGGGCAGACCTTCGGCTATCGCCTGACCTACAACTGCAGCAGCACCTCGGGGCCCTGCCTCAACGCGGAGGTGACCGACCTGCTGCCGCCCGAGGTCCAGCTTCTCTCGACCGTGCCGTCCAGCCCCACGGGCGACGTGGCCGCGATCAACGTCACCAACAACTTCATGGGCAGCGGCCGCACGCGGGTGCAGTTCGTGATGATCACCCCCCTGCCGGCTGGCCGCAGCGGCGACCTGCTGATCAACGTCCGCTTCCCCAACGGCTCGACGCCCGACGGGACGGTGGCGACCAACACCGCCGACGGCATCAATCTCGGCGTCACACCGGGGACCTTCACGACGCCGCCGGTGAAGGTCACCGCCGTGGCGACGGAGCAGGTCACCCTGTTGAAGGACGTGACGACGCTGCCGCTCAACCTCGACATGCCGGAGACCTACCGGTTGCGCATCGCCAACGCCAACGCCAACGGGGTGCTCAACATCACCGCCATCGGGCCGGTCACCGACACGCTGCCGCCGGGGGCGGTCTTCAACGGCGCCACTCCTGCCGCGGATTGCCAGCCCGGCTGCGTCGGCACCACCCCCGCCACCGTAACCTGGACCAGTCCCTGCACGGTGCCGCTGCAGCCGAACCAGACCTGCACCCTCCTCGTCAACGTCACGTTCCCCAGCGCCACGTTCCCCAGCGGCACCAGCGTCATCAACAGCTTCACCGCGGACGGCACGCCGCTGGGCGAGCCGCCGACCAACTTCGGCATCGGTCAGGACACCCACGTGGTGACCACCTTCGTGCCGGCTCCCGGGGCGGGCTTCGCCAAGAACATGACCGGCGGCTTCTCGCCCGGCAACCCGCCGACGCTCAACCAGACGTTCAGCTACGACCTGAACGTCACGAACAGCGGCAACGTGCCGCTCGACAGCCTGGTGGTCATCGACACGCTGCCGGTCGAGCTCAACGTCCTGAGCGTGACGACCGGTGCCTACAACGGCGGCCTTGCCAACTTCGCCGCGGGTGAAGGCGTGCGGGTGAGCTATGAGAAGAACACGGCTCTAGGCGTCTTCACCCTCTGGGGAAGCTCCCCGAACACCGGCAGCAGCACGGTGCTGACCGCGCCGCCTCCGGGCCTGGGCGCCGGCGAGTACATCACCCGCATCCGCTGGGAGTACGGCCAGGCCCAGCCCGGCATGGCGCCCACGGTGCGCCCCGTGATCACGGGGCGGATCATCAACCCGGACAACGCGGGCGGCCCGGTGGCCTTCGGCGATTCCATCCAGAACTGCGCGGCCCTCACGGCCGTGTATACGGCCGGCCCCACAAACGTCACCGGCAACGACTGCGAGACTTTCAACCTGAGCGGCCCGTTCGTGCGGCTCGAGCCCATCAAGGAGGACACGGGCGGCGGACCGTTCAACACCGGCCAAGCGGTCTCCTGGCGCCTGAGGGTTCGCAGCAACACGCTGTCGAGCAATCCGGTGCCCCTCGGGAATCTCGTGGCCACGGACCTGCTGCCCGTCAATCTCGTCTTCTCCTCCTGGACGTTCGACGACCAGGGGACCAGCCTGCCGGCGCCTCAGGTCTTCGACCAGATCCCGAACTTCGCCGGCACCGGCCGCACCCTGCTGCGCTGGCGGTGGAACGCCGGCAGCGGCAACCTCGGCGCCGGTCAGGAAGTCCGGATCATCATCAGCACCACCATCCGCAACGGTGCTCCGTTCGGCAACCTGACCAACGACTTCACCCTGGAGAGCGACGCACCGGGCCTCTCCCAGCGCTGCGCCGGCAGCTCGCAGGCCGATACTCTCGACTACGATGAGGACGGGGACACCGCCGAGATTCTCTGCCGTGGCACTGACACCGTCTCGGTGTCCGGCATCGCCCATCTCGACTCCTTCAAGACCATCCAGGGCACCTGCGACGGCGGCTCCGTCTCCAGCTCGGCGGGCACGCTCACGGGCGGCGCCATCGAGTACCGGCTGCGCGTGTTGAACGACGGCACGGTGGCCATGCAGAACTTCGTGCTGATCGACATCCTGCCGTTCGTGGGCGACACCGGCGTCCGGGACACCAGCCCCCGCGGCTCGATGTGGACGCCGCTCCTGGCCGCGCCCATCACGCCGCCGGCCGGCACTGTCATCTACTACTCCACATCCGGCAACCCGTGCCGGCCCGAGGTGGGCGGACCCACGACCTCCTGCGATCCGCCCAACTGGACCACGGTGCCGCCGGATCCCATCACCAGCGTGCGCTCGTTCAAGGTCGAGTTCGGCAGCCGCGTGGTGCAGCCGTTCGACTTCCTGGAGTTCACCTTCTCCATGGTGACCCCGGGCACCGTGCCCGCGGGCCAGCCGGCCTTCAACTCCTTCGCGTACCAGGCGGACCGGGCGGACGGCCTGGGCTCGCTCGCGGCCGAGCCCCAGAAGGTCGGCATCACGATCGGGGCCTGCGAGGCGGCGGCCCTCGGCGACTTCGTCTGGGTGGACGTGAACGCCAACGGCACCCAGGACGACGGCCCCACGGGCCTCAACGGCGTCTACGTCCAGCTCTTCCAGCCCGGCCCCGACGGCCTGCCCGGGACGGTGGACGACGTGCCCATCTCCTCGACCCTCACCAGCAACGGTCCGGACTCCGCTCCGGGCTGGTACCGGTTCCCCGGCCTCGCCCCCGGCAACTACCTGGTCTGCATCGCGAAGCCGGCGACGTTCGAGCTCACGACCCCCAACCAGGGCGGCGATACGGCCGACTCCGACGCCAACCCGGCGACCTCCTGCTCGCCGGTGACCAACCTGACGGCGAACGAGGACGATCCCACGATCGACTTCGGCCTCATCGCGACCCACCTGGCCGCCCTCGGCAACTACGTCTGGTTCGACCGCAACAGCGACGGCATCCAGAACGAGTCGCCCTTCGACGGCGCCAACGGCGTCACCGTCCGGCTGTTCGTCGACGACGGCGACGGCAACCCCGAGCCCGGCGGCGGCGACGTCCTGGTGGCCTCGACGGTCACGGCGGACGACGTCTACGGCCAGCCCGGCTACTACCTGTTCGACGGGCTGATCCCCGGCATCCGCTACTTCGTGCAGTTCGTCCAGCCCGCCTCGGCCACCGGTTTCACCAGCCAGAACACCGGCGGCGACGACACGGTCGACTCCGACGCCGCGCCCGCCAATGGCGCGACGGCGACCGTGATCCTGGCTCCCGACGAGCTCAACCCCACCCTCGACGCCGGCCTGGTGACGGCCACGGGCACCCTCGCCCTCGGCGACCAGGTCTGGATGGAGATGGACAACGACGGCGTCTTCGAGCCCCAGAACGGCGAGATGGGGGTGGACGGCGTGCGCCTGAACCTCTACCTCGACGCCAACGCGGACGGCGTGCCGACCCTCGACGAGTACATCGGCGCCACGACGTCCTTCACCTCCGGCGGCTTCGCCGGCCGCTACCAGTTCAACAACCTGGCGCCCGGCAACTACATCGTCGTCGTGGCTCCCCAGAGCTTCGCCGGCGGCGGCGCCCTGGCGGGCAAGGTGACCAGCACCGGCAACGACCCCGCCCCGGACCCGGATGACGACGCCAACGGCGACGACAACGGCACGGACGTGGGAGCGCTGACGGCCAGCCAGCCGGTGACGCTCACCGACAACGGCGAGCCCACCTCCGAGGACGGCAACAACGACACCAACCTGACGGTGGACTTCGGGTTCATCCCCGGCGTCGCCGGAGCCGTGCCCGAGTTCGACTACGGCGATGCGCCGGACGTCGTGGCGGGCACCGCCCCGGGCGACTACAACACCACGGCTCTCGACTCCGGCGCCTTCCACCAGGTGGGCGTCGCGGGCGCTCCCTTCCTCGGCGCCTGCGTGGACGCCGACGGCGGCTTCAACCAGGACGTCGCCGCCAGCCAGGACGACACCGGCAGCTTCGGCACCGTCGTCGGCACCTGCGCCGGCGGCAATACCGGGGACGATGAGGACGGCGTCGCCTTCACCGGCCCCTTCCAGCCCGGCTCGACGGCGTCGTTTTCCGTCACGGCCGGCGGCCCCGCCGCCTGCGTGCTCGACGCCTGGGTGGACTGGAACCGCGACGGCGTCTTCGGCGACTCGGCGGGCGAGCAGATCGCCACGAGCCTGACCGTGCCCACGGGCGCGCCCACCGTGCTCAGCCCCGGCGTGCCGGCGGGCGCCATCCCGGGCCTGACCTACGCCCGCTTCCGCTGCTCCTCGGCGGGCGGCCTCGCGCCCACCGGTCCGGCGGCCGACGGCGAGGTGGAGGACTACCTCGTGGGCGTCGTCGGCACCGACTTCGGCGACGCCCCGGCGAGCTACGGCACCCAGGGCGCCGGCGCCGCCAGCCACACCATCGACCCCCTGACCCCGCTCCTCCTCGGCGCCTGCGTGGACACCGAGGGCGACGGCCAGCCCGACGCCATGGCCCTGGGTGACGACGCCAACGCCGGCACCAGCCGCGTCGGCTCCTGCTTCGACGACGAAGAGGGCGTCGCCTTCACCTCCGTGATCACCGCTTGCCAGATGGCGACGGTCACCGTCACCACCTCGGACGCCGGCCGTATCGACGCCTGGATCGACTTCAACGCCGACGGCGACTTCGGCGACGCCGGCGAGCAGATCCTCGTCAACCAGACGGTGGCCGCCGGCCCCAACGCTCTGACCTACGCCGCGCCCTGCACGGCCGTTCTGGGCGCCACCTACTCCCGCTTCCGCCTCTCCTCGGCCGGCGGCCTCGCCTCCACGGGCGCGGCCAACGACGGCGAGGTCGAGGACTACGCCGTCAACATCGGCAACGTCGACTTCGGCGACGCGCCCGACACCTACGGCACCACGCTCGGCGCCGGCGGTCCCAACCACCGGATGGTCCCCGGCTTCTCCCTCGGCGCCACCGAGGACACCGAGGCCGCGGGCCAGCCCTCGCCCGGAGCGGACGGCGACGGCGCCGACGAAGACGGCGTCGTCCTGCCCAACGCCGCCATGCTGATCGCCTGCTCGACGGTGGACGTCTCCGTCTTTCTCACCAACACGGCCGGCATCGCGACGCCGCGCCTCGACGCCTGGATCGACTTCGACGGCGACGGCATCTTCAACGACCCGCGCGACCGCGTCGCCACCAGCCTCGCTCTCGTCGCCGGGGCCAACACGGTGCCCATCAACGTGCCCTGCGACGCCCAATCGGCTCCGTCCTATGCCCGCTTCCGGCTGAGCTCGGCCGGCGTCACGACGCCGGGCGGCCCCGCCTCCGACGGCGAGATCGAGGACTACGCCTTCACCTCCAAGGGACTCGACTTCGGCGACGCCCCGGATCCCACCTATCCCACCCTGCTGGCGTCGAACGGCGCCCGCCACGCCGTGCTGCCGGCCGGCAACCCGACCCTCGGCACGGCCGTGGACACGGAAGCCAACGGCCAGCCTAACGCCACCCTCACGGGCGACGACACCGGCGGCACGGACGACGAGGATGGCGTGACCTTCCCGGCTGTCCTCATCCCCGGCACCGACCGCACCGTCCAGCTCTCGACCGGCGCCACGGGCGGCACCGTCTCCTGCTGGATCGACTTCAACCAGGACGGCGACTGGTCCGACCCCGGCGAGGCGATCGTGACCGACGTCGCCATCGGCGCCAGCACCGTCAGCTCCCAGACCTTCCCGGTGCCCGTGGGCGCGTCCCAGGGCACGGCTCCCTCCCGCTGCCGCATCAGCTCGCAGTCTGGGCTGGGCGTGACGGGCGGGGCGCCCGACGGCGAGGTCGAGGACCATCCCGCCATCACCGGCCTGGCCGTGCCCGGAATCGGCATCGCCAAGCGCCTGGTCTCCCTCGAGCGCGAAGCGGCCCAGGTCTTCGAGGTCGTCTTCGCCGTGCGTGTCGACAACCTCGGCAACGTGCCGCTGTCGAACGTGCAGGTGACGGAGAACCTCGCCGCCACCTTCGCGCTCGCCGCCTCGTACAACGTCCTCTCGGTGCAGAGCGCCGACTTCACCGTCAACCCCGGGTTCAACGGCGGCGCCGACACGAACCTCCTCGCGGCCGGCAACACCCTGGCCGTCGGGGCGAGCGGTACCATCACCCTGACCCTGCGGGTCGACTCCGGCGGCCAGCGCGGGCCCTACACCAACCAGGTCACCGGCCAGGGCACCAGCCCGAACGGTACCCCGGTGACCGACGTCTCCCAGGACGGCGACGACACCGATCCGGACGACGACGGCGACGGCACCGACAACAACGAGCCCACGGTGTTCATCCTGGTAACCGACGTGATCGAGGTGCCGACCCTGGACGTTTGGGGCCTGCTCCTCCTCACCGGTCTCCTCGCCGCCTTCGCCCTCCACCGCCTGCGGCGCCGGGCCTAGTACCGAAGTAGCACTTGAAGTAGCAGAAAGGGGAGAGCCTTCGGGCTCTCCCCTTTTTTATTGCATTGGCTACCTTGTCAAGTGATCACAATGGTTGGTGATCCTCAAAACCAGGTTTATTTTCGGCTAAGCTCCGCCATGATGCCACCAAGAACCTTCTCGAGCTCTGAGTATGAACGATAGGACACCAGCCGCAGTTCCGAACCCGAAAGCACGGCTGTCGGCACCGGTGCTTCCTGCTGCGTCAGAATTACCGCTTTGGTCGGGCATTGCTCGCGGAGCCGATCGAGTTCCCATAGAACGCTATCGCTGAGCTCGGAAAGGTCGAGAAACACCAAATCCGCAACCTTTATCAACTCCAGCACCGCTTCTTTCCAGAGTTCGTGTTCCGTCGTGACGACTAGCGCCCGGGGGCTGCTCAGGGCCCGCGCGCGTTGCCACTTAGCAGTGGGACGGATGAGGGAAGAGGAGAGCCGGTTCACGTCCGCGCTCGAAGCGATCACTGTGCGCCGGCGGGCCCACGACCGCCAGAAGGCCCATCCTAGAAAGACGAGCGTCGGTATAAGACAGAGGAGAGCCACCAGGAATATCCATACTAGCGACATCGCCAAGGCCTGTCCGCCAAGACGTTCCTCGGCAACACCGAAGAGCTCCGAGAAAAAGTTGAGGAAGACATAAACAGCCAAGGCAAGGAACCCCACGACTACGGCAGCCGCGAAGACGCCCGCCAGCACTGGGCGCCTTTCACCACTCAGGGGGGCAAAATCGCGGTCGTCGAGGGTGACCATTCGGAAACGTATTCCGCGCCACCGGCCCCGTGCGGCTCGGCCAAGGGTGCGGTTGAGATCGGTCTTGCCGAAGCGCCGGAGAAACAGGACGACCCTGGGCGCCTCACCGCCCGCGAGCCAAGCGACCAGCGCGAGCACGAAGAGCGCGAGTCCCACCAGTAACGTCAACTGCTGGAGGATGTCCGCGTTCCAGACTGCATTCTTCACGAGTGGAGTGAACCTTGCGGCGAGTAAGAACGCGCCAGCTGCACCCAAGCCCCCGAAGCGCGCGGCGACACGTGAGCGCCGGGGCCAATGCCCGGCCGGTGTCGCCAGACTGACCGCTGAGAAAGTGAGAGCCAACGCGAGGCCGAGCAGGAGGAGCCAAAAGAGACTATGCTCCTCTATGAATAGAGCTGCATTGCACAGGCTAAGCCACCCTGCCCCGGCTCCGGCTGAGGCCGGAAGCGCCATGAACCAGCGGCCAGTTCGCCACGGAACCCTTTTAATCACTGGCGGGAGGCCAACCACCGTGGCGAAGAACGTGAAAAGCAAGATGAATCCGAAGGCAAGTTGAAGGCAGAGAAGGAAATCCCATAGATCCGCCGAAAAGGCGTCGCGAGGCATGTCTTTGAAGGAGGCCGCCGCGTGAAACAACGCGAGAAGGCTGACGCAGAAGCCGATCACGCCGGCGCTAAAGAGCCAGAGGTCGAGCGGCTTGGGTTCGGTCCGCAAGCGGTGGCGGAGGAACAGAACCGCTGCTAGATTGAAGAGAACATCAAACGAAGGACCGTCTATCATCGCCATGCTCCTCAAATGTTGGGGTTCGCCAGAATCCGAATGGTATCTCGAAAACTGCTCCTACCGCTCCTCGTACCCGAATTTGAAAGCAAGATCCGGATGGTGGGCCGCCCCGTGCCGGTGCGATAGTGGCTGGAGCGAGAGAAACGACCGAGGGAGGCCAGGACCATGAATACCTCACAAATCGAGAACCGCGCCGATGCTCTCGACTGGGCGTCGGCGTCAACCCACCTGGACGTCCATGGATGGGCGATGATCGAGAAGATGCTCAGTGCCGAGTAGTGCCGCGCCATCGCGGACCTCTACGGCCAGGACCGTCACTTCCGCAGCCGCCGCCACACCGTCGGCGTGATCTTCCACGACGCTAAATGAGGGGGCCAGCATGAATCGTCAGCAACTCCTGAAGCGGCTCGACAAGGCATGGGTGGAGTTCAAGACGTCCTACGCCGGCTTATCTGAAGCGCAATTGATGGAGCCCGGCGTCACCGGCGCCTGGTCTATCAGGGACATCATCGCGCACGTGACCACGTGGGAAGAGGAGGCGCTCGAGCACCTGCCGTCCATCCTAGAAGGCCGGAGGCCGCCGCGCTACTCCGTCACCTACGGCGGCATCGACGCCTTCAACGCCCTGATGACGAAACGAAAGGAAGGCCTGTCGCTGTCCGAGGTGCTCCACCAACTCGACGACACTCACCAACATCTCATAGAGATGATCGAGCGCGCGCCTGAAGATCAGTTGACCCACGAGACGCGCTTCCGGCGCCGCCTACGCTTCGACACGTACGGCCACTATCCCAAGCACGGCAAGGCGATTCGGCGATGGCGGGAGCAGCGGCCGCGCTAGGAGCCTGCGCGCCAGAACGTCGACTCGCCAGCGAGACCTCCCTCTGATGACACCGTCCCCGTAGAGACGTGCCAAGTCGTAACCACAACCGTTTCTTGGGGTCACCACGACCGCGGGACGTCTCTTTCGAAGGGCATGCCGCTCCAGCCAGCAAAACTCCCCATGGGTATCCCAACGTCGAACGCCCTGATATTGGGCCTGGTTCTGCCTTGCACGGGACAGGATCCATCCGCAACGGCATACCCTTCGAAGAAGAGACGTTCCGCGGTCGGGGTGACCCAAGAAACGGTTGTGGTTACGACCTGGAACGTCTCTACGGGGACGGTGCCATCAGAGGGACGTCTCAGGGATGCCGACCAGCGAGCGTTTGCGCCGTCGTGTCGCGAATTTCCATATGAGAAACGAGCCCTTCTTCGATCCGATAGACATGCTCGACATGACTGTCCGACAGGAGCTTGCCTTCCGGATCGTGCACGACTTGATGGACGAGCACCGCGATGCGCCCGTCGTCTTCCACGCGAAAGGATTGCGGGTTGACTTGAGAATTGATCAGTTTGAACTGGCGAGTCCAGTATTCACGAATGCCGGCATGGCCCTGCACGCGGCCGCCCTCCATGCCGTTGGGCCAGTCGACGTCCGGGTGCATCAGGCCGAGGGCCGTCTCGATATCCCGGGCATTGAAGGCCGTGTACGCGGAGCGGAGGAGCGCTTCGGCTTGATTCGGTTTCATCGCTTCACACCTCGTCCTGGAGAGAAGTCTGACGCAGCTCAGGAAAAACCTTTCCTACCTTGCCGAGCAGGTATTCGCCGTAGGTGCCCTGGAAATCATGGATGCGGGCGTGGTCCCAGCGCTCGTCCTGATCGTCGGGAGGAACCTCCACGCCTGGCAGATCGATCGGCTGCACCCGCGCGAAGAACCCGGGATCGAAGAAGAACGGGAACGAGAGCCGGTCCCGCGGGGCCGGGTTGCGGACGCGATGGGGCGTGGAGCGGAAGACTCCCTTGGTCATGCGGTCCAGCATGTCTCCGATGTTGCAGACGAATGAGCCCGGCACCGGCGGGGCGGCGACCCACCCTGATCGCGACCGCACCTCCAGGCCGCCGGCGTCGTCCTGGAGCAGGATCGTCAGCAGGCCGTAGTCCGTGTGCTCGCCGACGCCCCAGAGGTCCGGGTCGGCGGGCGGCGGATAGTTGAATATGCGGAACAGGGTTAGCGGCTCGCCCGTGTATCGTTCGGCGAAGTAGGACTCCTCGAGGTCCAGGCTCAGGGCGAGCCCGGCCATGAGGCGATGGCCCAACCGCGTCAGCGCCGCCATGTACTCGAGGACGGTCTCGCGCAAGCCCGCCGGCTCGGAGGGGAAAAGGTTCGGGCCGTGCATCGGCGTGCCGGCCCGGACCAGCGGGTGGTCCGCGGGCAGCTCCTGTCCGAGATACAGGCCTTCCTTCTGGTCGGGCCTGCCGGACGTCAGCTCGTCGCCGACCCGGAAGTACCCACGCCAGGCTCGTCCCCCCAAAGCCATGCGGATGCGCAGCTTGGCTTCCACGTCCTGGGCGAAGAGCTCCCGGCTGAGCTCGCGCAACCGCGCCTGCAGGCCCTCGTCCACGCCGTGCCCGGTGACGTAGAAAAAGCCGCTCTCCCGGCACGCCTGCCCGAGCCGCGCGGCGACTGCCCGTTGGCCGGCTGTGCCGGCCACCAGCTCGCTCACGTCGACGATGGGAACGTGCGAAAACTCCTGCGCTTGCCTCATGGGATCGGATCGTAGCATGAGGGTGAGGAACGTATCACCAAAGTTGGGCGTGTCTCTGTTTCTATTTCCTTGCGCGATCGCTAATTGATAGGTAATGTGGAGGGAGAGATACCGACAACCTAAAGGAGGTCTGTCATGCTTCGCCTTTCAGCGATTTTGCTCGCCACGCTTTCCCTATGCGCGTCCACCGTCCAGGCCCAGGGCTTCAATAATCTTTACCTTGGCACCGGCGCCGGCAATCCCGGCGTTTCGACGGGGAACCGCAACACCGCGCTCGGGGAGACCAGCCTCAGCTCCAACACCTCCGGGTCCGACAACACCTCGGTCGGCTCCGCAGCCTGCTTCTCCAACACGAATGGGGATTCCAACACGGCGGTGGGCTCTTTCGCCTTGTACGCCAACACCACGGGAGACGTCAACACGGCCGTCGGGTCGGGCACTCTGCCCTCCAACACGACGGGCAGCGCCAACACCGCGGTGGGCGTCAACGCTCTCGACCTCAATACGACGGGCGGTTCCAACACGGCCGTCGGGTTCCAGGCCCTGTTCGGCAACATGATCGGGAGCAACAACACGGCTTTCGGTTCGAACGCTCTGGGCAACGCCTCCGGTTCTGGCAATATTGCCCTCGGCAGATCCGCCGGCGGCAACATCGGCAACGGTAGCAATAACATTCACATCGGCAATTCCGCTCCCGGTAACGAATCCAATACCATCCGCATCGGCAACACTCAGACCGCGACGTACCTTGCGGGAGTGAATGGCGTGACGCTCTCGAGCGGCACGGAGGTGTTCGTGGACAGCTCCGGCCGGCTGGGCACCATCACCTCGTCGCTGCGTTTCAAGGAAGACGTCCAGAATATGGGCGAGGCGAGCCGTGACCTGATGAAGCTCCGTCCGGTCTCGTTCCATTACAAGGATGGCGTTGACGACGGCACCCGCCTTCCCCAGTACGGTCTGATTGCCGAAGAGGTGGCGAAGGTCTATCCGGACCTCGTCCAGTATGACGACCAGGGGAAGCCCTTCACCGTCCGCTACCACGCAATCAACGCGATGCTCCTCAACGAGCTCCAGAAGCAGCACGGAATTATGGAAGAGCAGGAAGCTCGCATCAAGCGGCTCGAAGCCCTGCTGGGTTCGCAACCCGAAGCGCCCAAGGCGCCCTGAGCGCCCGTTGCCAGGTATAATCGATCTCGACTTCAGGCTCTCTGTTGACGGCTCGCACCTTGATGTCGAGGAGGACCATGAGCAAGCTCGCCCCTGCCCAGGCCAAGCTCCCGGAGCGCGGTGCCCCGAGCCGCCCACCGGCGGACCACGTCCAGAGAGCCCTTGCCTCCACCGCACAGGCCAGACTCAAGCCTCAAGCGGTGCAGCCGCGGCTGCAAGCCGTCCACGTGCAGGCCTCGGTTGCCGAGGCGCGGACGCACCGGACGTTGCCGGCCCGGGCGCCGGTCTCCGCGGGGGGCCTGCCGGGGCCCTTGCAGCCGCGCCTGGCTGCGCCCCAAGCTCAACCCTCTCTGAAGCCGGTACGTCACCCACACGTGACGTCGCACCGGGAGCAGGTGGTACAACAGGCGGAGGACAAGAAGGTCGACGATGTCTTGTGGCCCGCAGGGGCGGAGGAGAAGAGTCCTTACAGGGATATTGACTACAAGGGCTATGGTGCAGTGAGCGGCAACAGGGGCTACTCGGCCGCGCAACGGACCAAGATCCTCGCCATGAACAGGGCAAACAATGGCGGCTCCCTCAAGTCCGATGCCCCGGACGACCCGAATCAGGATCTCGTAGAAGCACGAGGAAGTAAGAATTCCGCCGAGGTGGACCACATCATCCCGAGCTCGCGGGGAGGCTCGAATTCACCTTTGAACGCAAGAGTCATTAGTTGGGAGCTGAACAACAAGATACAGAGAGTGGTGGTGGCGGCTCTCAAACTACTGGTTGCCGGGCCAGCTTCGGCACCTCCCCCTATCTAGCGAGCTCTCGCTCCCCATGAAGCCTGACTTCGCTCAGCGCTCGAGCGCCGCCCGTTCCCAGCCTGCGAGATCGGCGGCAGCGTTGTAGGTGCTCTGGGCGAAGCTGAGCAAGGTGGCGTCGGGCGAAGGGGAGGTGCGGACGACCTCGTAGGGGAGGACGAACTCTCCCATGTCCGGGCTGTAATAGGCGTCTTCCGGCTCGATCCGCGCGTCCTTGAAGCCCGGCGGCTCGGGGTAGGCGTAGGCGTAGAAGACCGGCTCGGGCAGGGGGCCGCCGCCCGGCCAGAAGCCGAGGCTGCTGACCTCGTGCGAGTAGGCCTCCTGGACCACGCGGTCGGCGATGTTGGGCACGGGGCCGTGCTTGGGCGCGATCCGGCCGGAGAACCGCGTCACGGCGAGGTCGAGCGCTCCCCAGAAGAGGTGGGACGGGCTCACCTTGCCGAGGAAACGCGAGCGGAAGTCGGTGAACACCCGATCCGCTTGCACCAGGATCCGCCAGAAGCGCTGGGCCGCGTCGGGGTCGTAGGCGGCGTGCTGGTAATCCGATTCGAAAGGGATCGGCCCCTCGATCTCGACCGGCGTGCTCCAGATCCGGACGTCCAGGTCCAGGTCCCGGAGCGCGGCGACCGTCGCGGCGTAGAAGTCGGCCACCGGTTCCGCCCGGAGCGGGCGCGTGCTGACCCGGCCGTCGCTGGTGGTGATGCGCAGCACGTGGTCCAGGAAGTCGAAGTCGACGGCAAAAGTGCGCGTGCCGTGGGGAATGGCAGACGTCGTCAGGCCCCGGGGCGTGACGTAGAGCGTCACCTGCCACCAGTGGTTGAGGGGTGGAGCGAGCGCCAGCCGGATCTTGCCGACGATCTGGGTCCACATGTGGAGCGTGGCGTAGGTGTCCTGCCACCCGGCGAGGGGCAGCTCCGGCCAGGCGCCGGAGTCGATCGGTGCCGCTTTGTTCATGTCCATGATCTCAGGGGTCTCCTTGCCTCGGCCATCGATTCCTCCGGCGACCGGAGCATAGCCGATGATATCCCGGACGCCCAGACGCCCGGACGCCGGTCTTGGGATGGGGTGGAGAAGTGGCGGTGGAGGTCGCAAACGGCGTGCCGGAGCTGGGGTTAGAATAGCGCCGCTCTCGACGGAGAGGAGAGCCTTTCAAGGGGAGGTTGCCATGCGCGGAATTCTGGGCCGTCACACCGATCGGATCTACGCCATCTTCAGGATCGTGTTCGGATTCCTCTTCCTCTGCCACGGGGCGCAGAAGCTCTTCGGAGCCTTCGGCGGCCAGCAGGTCGAGCTCGCCTCTCTCATGGGCCTGGCCGGCATCATCGAGTTCTTCGGCGGGCTTCTGGTGATGATCGGCCTGTTCACGAGCTGGGCCGCGTTCATCGCCAGCGGCACCATGGCCGTGGCCTACTTCATGGCCCACGCTCCCAATGGCGCCCTGCCGATCATGAACCAGGGGGACGCCGCCGTCCTCTACTGCTTCGCCTTCCTCTACATCGCCGCCCGCGGCGCCGGTCCGTGGAGCGTCGCTCAGGCGCTCCGCAAGCCCAGCCTCGAGTGAGCCGGGCGGTGCGCTACAATCCAAAGTGGCCGCGATTTTGCTGGTAAATGCGGTCTGTTTGGAGCGGCGCACGCCATGCCACTGAAGAAGAGACTCCTGATCCAGCGGAGCGTCGTCAAGGCGCTCCGGTCCCCCCTCAACCTCACGGCCGGCGCGGCCGGCCTCGGCGCCGCGTGGTGGCTCCACGATCCGCTCCCGGCCATGGTGTGGGGTGCGGTGGCCGCCGGCTGGGTGGTGGTGTCCACGGCGACGCGGCGCTACCGGCCGCGGATCGAGGAGGAGGAGCGCCGCCGGCGAGAGGCCAGGGAAGGGCGGGAGCGCGAGCTCCTGCGCCAGAACACCCAGCGGATGCTGGAGGCGAACCCTTTCAACCTCTGGACGCGGGCGGGCTATCTGCCGGACTACATGACGGTCTACCAGCGGCTGGCCGAGACCCGCAACCGGGTTTCCCGGGTGCTGGCCGAGCGCCAGGATCTCGACGCCTTCACCAAGGAGGACGTCCTCCAGCAGCTCAGCTACATGCTGAAGGCCTACCTGGGCTTCGTGCGGGAGCGGGTCTCCTACCTCCAGATCCTGGCCGGCGTCGCGCCCACGCCGGAGCCTCCCGGCTCTCCGGCCGCGGTGCCGGGCTGGCGGAAGGATTGGCGCCTGCTGTCGGCCCGCATCGCATCGTCGTTCGTGCCGCCGATCCCGAGCCTCGAGAAGCGCCTGGCGGAGGTGGAGCAGAGGATCCGGCAGACGAGTGAGCTGGCGCTGCGGGAGCCGGCCACCGCCCGCACCCGCCAGTTCCACATCAGCATTCTGGAGAAGCAGCGGGAGCTGCTGCTGGACTGCCACAAGCGCGACCAGTGCGTCGTGGCCCAGCTCGGAACCTTTTCCGACGCCTTCGAAGTCATCCACGGCCGCCTCAGCACCTCGCAGTTCAACGCCGTGGAGGTCGCCAGCTACATGAGCCACCTGGTCGAGCAGATCGTGGAGACCGAGCGCTTCGTGGAAACGTTGCGCCCTGCCATGGACGACCTCATGGCCGGATTGGATCCCCTCCCGGCGCCGGCGCGCGGCTACGCGCGGGCGTGATACGACGTTATGTTTAACGGTGCGACCACCGTGCGCAGCGTGGATGGGGTATCTGGTTTTCGCTCATGGCTTCCGCAACTCGGCCAGCCGGCGCTCGATACCGGCGAGGGCTTCATGATGGGGCTCGAGGCGGCGCAGCCGGTCGCGGGAGCGGGTGAGCAGGGCCGCCGCCTGAGCCCGGCGCGCCGGCTCCCGGGCGCTGCCCGGCTCGGCCAGGATATCAAGGGCGAGCTCGAAGTCGGCGACGGCGACGTAGCGGTGCTCCTCGCCGAACCGCTGTGCCGCGAGCCGGCGGACCTGCTGGTGCAGCTTCCAGGCCTCTGCCGTCTGGCCTTCCCCGCGCCTTGCGGAGGCGAGCACCGCGAGCAGCTCGCCGCGCTGGCCGTCGCCGGCGGTGCCGATCTTCTCGAGCCCGTCGATGGCGCTCCGTAGATCCGCCATGCCTTCCTTCTTCCGGCCCAGGGCGAGCAGCACCTGCGCCCGCCAGCCGTGCGCGCTCAACAGCAGGGGCTGGTCGGCGCTCACCAGGGTCTCGAGCTCGGCGATGCCGCGGTCGAACCCGGCGAGCGCCTCGCGGTGACGCGACTCCTCGAACAGGATCTGGGCGAGGATGCAGCGGGCATTGGCGGCGGTGTAGAGATCCTTGCCGTCGAGGATGTCGACGACCTGGCGGGCGGCGGCTTCCGCCGGCCCTAGCTGCCGGCGGTCGACCAGCACCTGGGCGAGCATGGCGAGGGTCAGGGCCGTCTCGGGATGGCGGGGCCCGAGCGAGCGCCGGCGCAACTCGTAGGCCGTCCGCAGCTCGCGCTCCGCCTCCGCCGTGCGGAAGCGGCTGAGCAGCACGGTGCCGAGGTTCTGGTGTGGATAGGCGAGGCGGGGATCGTCGCCGGGCAGGCGGCGGCCGAGCACGGCCAGGCTCTGGCGGAAGTCCGCCTCGGCCTCGGGCAGGCGGCCGAGCTCCTGGAGCAGCACGCCGCGGTCGTTCCAGGTCAGGCCGGTCTTCTCGTGGGCGTCGCCGAGGAGCCGGCGGTAGGCCGCCAGCCGGCGCTCGGCGACCGGCAGGGCCTTGGCCGCGGACTGGCCGGCGAAGAGGGCCTCGACCAGGGGCTCGCGGGCGTCGGCGGCGGCGAGGCTGTCGCCCCCCGTGGTCCGCTCGAGGTCGGCGACCGCCTGTTCGAGCAAGCCGCGGGCGGCCACCGGCTCGCCCTGGTTGAGACGGATCCAGCCGAGCGTGGTGAGGCTCTGGGCGGCCTCGGCGGACCCGGGGCCGAAGAGCCGGCGCCGGAGCGCCAGGGAGCGCTCGGCGAGGGTGCGGCCTTCCGCCAGCAGGCCGAGCTTGCGGTGGAGGTTGGCGAGCAGGTCGAGCATTTCGGCCTGAAAGGCCGGATCTTCCGCCGACTCCCGGTCGAGCTGGCGGCTGCCGGCGGCGAGAAGAGTTTGCGGGGTGACGGCGCCGCCCCGGGCCTGCACCGGGTCCAGACTCTCGAACATCGACACCAGGAAGCCGCGCGCCCGTTCGGCCCGGTGCGCCTCTTCCCGGGCGACGCGGGCCTGCCAGAGCGCCACCGCGAGCCCGCCGACGAGCGAGAGGACGACCAGCACGGCGGCGGACACCCACAGCCGGTGGCGCTCCACGAAGCAGCGGACGCCGTGGGTCACGGAGGCCGGCCGGGCCCGTACGGGGCGCCGCGCCTCGTAGCGCCGGAGGTCGTCGGCGAGCGCCGCCGCTCCCGGGTAGCGGCGCTCCGGCTCGCGGGCCAGGGCCTTGGCGACCACCGCGTCAAGGTCCCCTTCGAGCCGTGCCGCCCGGCGCCGGGCCGGGCCCGTGCCGTCGATCCGCCGTAGCCGCGCGGATGGGAGCTCGAGGGTTTCGGTTTCGATCTCTTTCGCCAACTTCTCCAGCGGCCGGGCGGCGCGCGAAAAAGGTTTCTCGCCGGTCAGGAGCTCGTAGAGGAGCACGCCGAGCGCGTAGACGTCGGTCGCCGTGGTGATGGGCTCGCCGAGGATCTGCTCGGGTGAGGCGTAGCCCGGGGTGAAGGCGGGGCCGCCCAGGCGCAGCTCGCCGGTCTCCAGCCGGGTGACGCCGCCCGGCTCCGGCGACAGGAGCTTGGCGATGCCGAAGTCGAGCAGCTTGGGGTGTCCGGAGCGGTCGACGAGGACGTTCGACGGCTTGAGGTCCCGGTGCACCACCAGGCTCCGGTGGGCATGGTCGACGGCCTCGCAGACCTCGATCATCAGGCGCAGCCGTGCCGCCAGGGGGACCTCGCCGGCGGCGCACCAGTCGGTGACCGGCGTGCCGTCGACGTGCTCGAGGACGAAGTAGGGCTCGCCGGTGCCGCTGCGGCCGCCGTCGAGCAGGCGGGCGATGCCGGGGTGCACGAGCCGCGCGAGGATCCGGCGCTCCCGCAGGAACCCGGCGAGGATCGCTCCGGACTCCAGCTCGGGCCGCACCAGCTTGAGCGCGACCCGGCTGTCGAACTCACCGTCGGCGCGCTCGGCGAGCCAGACCTCGGCCATGCCGCCGCGGCCGAGGAGACTGAGCAACCGATAATTACCGATCCGCTCGCCGGCGCGGTCGTGTTCGGGCGGCACCGCCTCGGCGAGGGCGGCGGCCACCAGCTCCGGCGCCCGTTCGGCGAGCGGCTTGGGCAGCTCTCCTCTCTCGCCGGCGTCGGCGGCCAGGAGCTCCCCCAGAAATCCCGCGACGTCCGGGTTGTCACGCGCGATCTCGCCGAGGCGCCGCACGCGCGCGGCCTCGTCGAGCTCCGCCAGCTCGTCGAAGAGTCCTTCCCAGGGGGCGGTCAAGGGCATCAGCTTATCCGATGGGTCAGGGCAGATAGAAGATCTCGAGCTGCGGACGGAAGTCGGGATTGGGTTCCTCTCCCGGCGAGAAGAGGACCAGGTCGGAGCTCAGGTCGTCGTTGTCGCCGAGGCTGAAGTAGAGCCGGAATTGGGTGAGGCCGGTCTTGTTGATCGCCGCCAGCCCGGTGCTGTTGAGCGTGGCGAAGGACGAGTAGGCCAGGGGGACGGGACTGCTGCAGACCGCCGCCTGCGGGGCGCTCACGGCCGACTGGAAGTCAGACGGTTGGAGGAGAGGGTCGATGCTGATACCGCCCTTCTCCACGTCCACCCTGCAGACGCCGTGGGTGATGAAGGGATTCGTCCCCTCCACCCCCGCCCGGTGCAGCTTGAGCCGGGCGGAGACGAGGGCCGCGCCGTCCGGAAGCGCCGAGGTGTCGAAGGAGAAGAAGATCTTGTATTGCTGATCCGAAACCGAGTCGCCGAGGAAAACGGCCGCGCCGAAGGCCGGCCCGTTGGAGGCGCCGGCGAGGCCGCCGGAGTTGCTGGTCTCGGTGGACTCCCGGACGAAGCCGTCGTGAGCGGCGATGGAGGTGAACGTCGCGCTCACCATTGGCGTCAGGGCCGGGCAGGTCGACACCCTCACGTCGTCGACCCAGAAGTAGGTGATGTTGGCCGGGCTCGTCTTGGCGCGGATGACCAGCTTCACGGTCGTGCCGGCCCAGCGAGAGAGGTCGAGGTTGCGCTGAGGCAGCCAGGTGCTCGTGAGGTCGCCGTCGTTGTTGAAGTTGACCACGGCGAGCACGGTGCCCGACAGATCCTGGACCTCGGCGGTGAGCTCGTCGTAGCCAAAGCCGTTGGCGCCTTCGAGCGTCGTCAGAAAGGCGTCGAAGCTCCACGTGGCCGAGGCGTTGGGCGGCAGCGCGACGGATTTCTGCATGGAGTGGACGACGTTGTCCTGGCCGCCGAGCATGATCGAGAAGGCGCCGTGCCCCGGCGCCGGAGCCGCCGTGCGGAGGGCGCCGGCCAACGTCCAGTTGTCGTTGCCGCTCTCGAAGGAGAAGTTGATCGCGGCGCACGACGCATCACTTTCGAACTGCACCGGGGTCGCCGTGTAGACGAGGCCGAAGGATTGGGGCGCCACCGGTACGCTGGTGCCGAGCACCCGCACCATCCATGTGCCCGGCTGGGGGTTCTTCACCAGCACCTGCTCCTGGTTGTCGACGGTGTTGACGCCGGTCGCCGCCGCCAGCAGCGGCTGCGCCGGATCGAGCACCCAGGGGTGGTAGACCGTGGTGAGGTCCGGGCCGATGACCTCCAGATCGAGGTCGTTGACCAGTGCGGTCGCGGCGAACGCCGCCGCCGCCGGGTCATCCCAGGCCAGGGTGGCCTTGAGCTCGCCCACGCCGGCCGGCACGTCCAGGTAGGAGATGTTGCTCTGGCCCGTGGCGACCGAGCCGGTTCCCCAGGAGATCCGGGCACCCGAGCCGATCGTGCCGCCGGCCCGCTGGAGGTCGATGAGCGCCTTGGCGTCCACCGCGCCATAGCCGAAGCGGTAGTCGGGGCCGTCGACTCCCAGATCCTTGGCCGTGTGGATGACCATGGCCTTGAACAGTGCCGGCAGAGGCCTTGGGTTCGCGAAGGGGAAGAGCGGTGCATGACCGTGGAGCCGCCAGTCCTCGAGCAGCAGGGCGAGGGTGCCCGACACCGCGGGGGCCGCCATCGACGTGCCGCACATCACGCCGTAACCCGTCGCGGCCATGGACGACAGGATGCCCGCTTCGCCGGTGACCCGGCCGGTCTCGCAGCCCGGGGCCGAGACGGTGGGCTTGAGGCGCCCGTCGTCGCACGGGCCCCAGGACGAGAACGGGGTCATGGCGCCGCCGTCGGAATTCACGGCGCCGACGGCGATGGGGTTCTTGGCGCAGGCGGGCTCGGGCGTCGTGTGATAGTTGGCGCCGCACCGGCCGTGCCCTCCGCTCCGCTCGTTGCCGTTGGCCCAGACGACGATCAGGTTCGAGGGCGAGCCGATCGTCGAGAAGGCGCCGCGGACGATCTGATCGACCAGCGCCGACGAGACGCCGTAATTCCCCTCGACGTCGCAGGGATAGCCCTCGTAGGCAATGTTGGCGGTGAGCGAGTTGTTGGCGAGGTCGGCGCCATGGTCCTTGACGGCACTTTGATAATCCGTCTGGATGTCGCCGGCGTTGTCCCAGAACAGCACCGTGCCGGCGAATTGCTGGTAACCGGCCGAGAGGATGCTGGCGAGCGGCGCCACGCCGCGCCCCCGGTTCATGGCGGAGCCGCTGCCGTCTCCCGCCGCGGTGCCGGCGACGTGCGTCGAGTGGTCCGCGGAAGGCATGCCGTCGAGGACGGTCACCCGGCTGCCGCTGCCCGCGTCGAAGGTCGGATGGGACCCGCGGACCGCTCCCTTGTCGAACACGAAGAGCTTCACCCCTTTGCCGCTGAGGTCGTAGGGGGAGGAGAGCACGGGATCGACCTTCATCTGGCTGCGGATGCCGTCGTTGGTCGGCGTCAGCGGCGCCGGGCCCTCTTCGATCCAGAGGACCTCCTCCTCGCCGGCGAGCGCGGCGAGGTTGCGCTCGGGCACCCAGATCGTTAGGCCGTGGATCGCTTCGATGGGCTCCATGGCGACACCGCCCACCGCCTCCGCCAGCGCGGCGCCGCGCGACAGGTCGGCGTCCGCGTGGAGGAGGACCATGGTCATCACCCACTCCGGCCGCTTGGGATCGCGCGCCCAGGGTGCGACCTGGCCGGCCCGCAGGCGCGGATGCACCTTGCGGTCGGCCGTCCAGGGCTCGATCCAGCGCACCTCGGGCCGGCGGGTGGCGGCATCGATCCGATCGATGGGAATGGCGGCGATAAAGGAATTGGCGGGGACGTAGGCGCCGAGATCGAGGCCGGAGCGCGACAGGTCCTCGCGCTCGCTCTCGTCGGGCACCCGGTACAGTTGCACCAGGGCGTGGACCGTGTCCTGCCCCTTGCCCCGCAGGGCGTCGGCGCGGGCCGTCAGGCTCCTCACCTCGATCTGCGAGACGCCGGCGGGCGGCGTCCAGGTGCTGCCGAGCAAGCGGACATCGTAGCGCTCGGCCGCGAACGCCGTGGCGCTCGCCAGACAGGCGAGGGCCAGCCAGCATCCCGCCCGCCGCAAATGATCCTCGATTGCAGTCCTCATCGCTTCTCCTCTGCGTTTTCGAAAGGTTTTTGAGGCCAGCCGCGGAGAGTCCGCGGCCTGCTCATACCGGGAGATGCGCAGGGGTGAAGAAACCGGGGCCACGCTCGCCGGACGGCGGGGCGTTCAGCCGAGGGACGTCAGGGTGTCGCCGCCGAGGCGGGCCAGCAGGAACGCGCGGGCGCGGCGCCAGTCGCGCTTGAGGGAGCGCTCGCTGCGGCCGAGGATGGCGCCGATCTCCTCGAGCGGCAGGCCGGCGAAGAATCGCAGCTCGATCAGACGGGCCAGATCGGCGCTGGTGCGCTCGAGCTCGGAGAGGGCGCGGTCGAGAGCCAGCAGCTCCGCCGGCAGCGTCACCTCCTGCTGGGCCAGCTCTCCGGCCTCATCGAGCCCGACCTTCACCATGTCGCCGCCGCGCTTGCCGGCGTCGCGCCGCCGGGCGAAATCGACGATGACGTGCCGCATCACGCGCGCCGCGAGGTTGAAGAAGTGTGCCCGGTCCTCGGCGGTGAGCGCCTCCGGGCTCGCCAGCCGCAGGTAGGCCTCGTGGACGAGCGCGGTGGTATCGAGCGTCGCTCCGGGCCGTCCCCGGCGGGTGAGCTGGGCGCGCGCCAGGCGGTGGAGCTGGTCGTAGAGCTGGCTGAAGATCGCGTCGGCCGCCGCGCCGTCGCCCGCCCGCGCCCGCGAGAGCAGCACCGTCACCTCTTCCATGGTCAGGGTCCCCGGGATTCTCGAATTCTTGAGTGCTGGATAGATTATCACCCCCGCTACACCTTGGTGTAGGCCGCCTCGACCGCCAGCTCCTCGCGCGCGCCGTCGGGCCAGATATTGAACATGGCCATGCGCAGGGTCCGGCCGCCTTCGGCCGTGATCTCGATGCGCCATCCCCAGTCCGGGCCGGGAGGCGCGGCCCACGAGCCGCTCAGCGACAGCGTCGAGCCGGCCGCCTGCGGGCCGGAGCACGCCATCATCTTGTGGCCCATGTGCCAGGAGTCGATCCAGCAGGCGCTGAAGGTCTCCGCCTTCGGATCGAAACCGATCAATAGCGAGCCTTCCTGAGGCACGCCCTGGTAGCCCCAGGTGTAATCCATTTGAATGAACCTGCCGCCGATCACCGGGGTCACGAGGGCGGTGGCGGCTGAATCATCCGGCTTGCCGGTGTGCGGGTCCTGCAGCGTGTTCTTGCCGCGCCAGCCTCCGGCGCAGCCGATCAACGGGGAGAGATCTTTCATGCAGCGGCTCCTGTTTCGTTCGGGAGGTCCAGGACCCCAGGTCTCGGCGGGTAGTCTAGTGGAAGCCGGCCTCGCGTTCCCTGTGCTACCGTCCCGCACCTCATGGATTTCACGCCGCTCCGGCGCCACCGCGACTACCGGTCGCTGCAAGTTGTACTACGATCTCGTGTATAAGTCCTTGAATGCGGCAGCTCGCCGCGCGCTGGAGGCGATGATGAAGGGCTACGAATACCAGAGCGATTTCGCGAAAAAGTACGTCGCGCAGGGACGCACCGAGGAGGCAGCTCGCGCTCTGTTGACCGTGCTTCGGGTTCGCGGTATTGCGGTGCCGGATGCTATCCGCGAGCGCATCCTGGCCCAGAAGGATCCTGAGCAGTTGGAGCGCTGGCTGGAGAAGGCTACCGTTGCCGCTTCGGTTACCGCGGTCATCGACGAACCGAACTGAGCCCCCCTGCGAGAAGCCCTGGCTAATCTCCGGCCTCCCCATCATCAAGATCCGCTCTACCGCTCTACCCCGAGATCCTGACCGAAAGCCGGCGTCTCGCCCTCGCCCGTGACTGAACCGCTCGCTGGTGGCCTGGTTTCAGGCCAAACCCCGCAGGGCAGGCCAAGGGATGACAAGGCGGAGCCAGCCGCCCTCTGGCCCCGCCTGCATCAGATTTAGTTTTCAAAGAGCCAGAATTGTCCTGTCCGGACGATCCGGAATGAGAGACGCCGAGTTTTCAAAAAAAGACTCCAGAATCTCGCAATGGAGATCTCCTCATTCCTGGTCCCACTTGTCCGGCGTGAAACGAGGCGGAAGATAACCCCAGGGATTTGGGGGTGTCAAGGGTGAATCTTACTAAAGACCACCCGAACTTTTGAAAAGGTCTTTTGCCGCGAGAAAAGTCATTTGCTCCGGGCTGGAAGTCAATTGGGCGAAGATTTGAGCAAATTTCTCTGGAATAGGCTGAGCTTCCGTGTGAAAGAGGATTATTCTCCCGGCCCGAGGCAATCGGGGCTGGAAAAGAGTGGCAGCCCGGAGGATTTGATGATCCCGAGCGGGAAATACTCAATTCTTCGGAGATTAGACTCTATTCCAGGACGGAATGACTTTTTTCCGCGAGTCGCGGATCAAATCCGGACTCTGCCAGTCTTTTCCGGACCGGATTGGCTTGAAACGCGCTCATTGACAACTGAAGGAACGAATTCGCTCTCTCTTCTCCGAATCGGCCGGAGAAAGGGAGGGCGCTTGGCCCCAAAATTACGGGCGGCTTTGTGAAGTCGCGGGATCTAAGGATAGATCTTGATCGTAGCACTCCCGGTGTCCCCATCAGAGCCAGGCGTGGTCGCAGTCGCCGCGACCGCGGTCGGAGTCCTGGGGCCCCGACCGGTTTGCCTTTTCCTGTAGGGGCGCCACGCAGGGCCGCCCTGCTACGAACTGCGAGCGATGCGTTCGCGGGTCCGGAGGCGCCGGGCCGCGGCTACGGCGAGCAGTAGCGCCAAGATCATAGCGCCCCACTCAGAGAGCGTCGGAATGGCCACTGCGACCGTCACCACGTCCAAGGTGGGATCCCCAGGCGGAGGTGTTCTGGGGTCGTTGGTCGGCACGTCGGGGAAGTTGGTCCCGCGAACGATCGCTTGGTTGGAGACCGTAGTGACGCCTGTCGGGAAGGGATTGTCGAGCCTGACGGTGAAGCTCACCGTGGCCTGCCCCGACGTGGCCACCAGGGTGCCGAGGTCGACCGTGACACTGGTCGCCCCCGCCTGATTGCCATTGGTCACCGTGCCTTGAGTGGTGGTCACCGAACCGGCGACCAGGGTGGTGCGGGCTCCCGGCGTATCGGTCAAGACCACCGCGAGGGCGTCGGCGTCGCCGGTGTTGGTGATGACGATCGTGTAGCCAAGCGTGTCGCCCGGAGTGAGCGTGCCGCTCCCGTCGAGGTCGTTGGTCGCCACCACAAAGCTGCTCGACTTGAGTGCCGTCACCAGCGGCGCCGTCTGGTTCACCGTCAACGTATCCGTGCCGGTATTGCCGGTCCCACTATTGGTGGAGGTGACGTTGCCCGTCGTGTTCACCTTGGCGCCAGCGGTCGTGGCGGTGACGTTGACGGTCACCGTGCAAGTGCCGCTCGCCGCGATGGTGCCGCCCGAGAAGCTCACCGAGGTGTTGCCGGCGACCGGGGCGAAGGTCGGCGCGCCGCAACCCGTGGTCGTGGCGTTGGGAGTCGCCGCCACCTGCAGGCCTGCCGGGAACGAGTCCGTGAAGGCGACACCCGTGAGGGCCGTCCCCGCGTTCGGATTCGTGATCGTAAAGGTCAGCGTGCTCACCCCACCGACAGAAATCGGATT
>Ga0126305_10000174_pt1 | contig 28949 bp, 26 predicted proteins | sample Plot26_FD_92536 | JGI IMG/M metagenome (GOLD analysis project Ga0126305, IMG submission 92536) | Serpentine soil microbial communities from UC McLaughlin Reserve, CA, USA - Plot26 | ecosystem: Environmental > Terrestrial > Soil > Grasslands | place: USA: UC McLaughlin Reserve, Lake County... | reverse complement strand
GCTCAGGCTTCGATTCCGCTTCCGGCGTGGGGATAGGAAACAAAGTATCGCTCATGAGAAAAGTATCTCATGAGCACGTGACCTTGAAAACCCCCAGGCGAGATTTCTTCACAGCCTCTCAGGCCCGATGTGGATCGCACCGTGGTGGAGGAGGCCCAACGGGCCGTGATCCCTCAGCCCAGGGCAACGCCCTGGGGGGCGGGTGGGCGACGCGGCGTCCGAGAACGCCCACGGCCGATCCCGCGAACCCAGCCCGATGGGCTGGGCTAAGGGAACCCAGGCCTTTGGCCCGGAAAGCTGGTCCTTCCTCAGGAGGTGAGGGGACAGGGTGAGATCGCTGAAGACCAGGGGCTTCGCCCCTGGACCCCAACAGCAAGTTCAAGGGCTCAAGGTGCTCTGGGGCGCGGCGGCGACACGAAAGCCGAGGACGACGGTCCGGTTCCAGGCAGGGTCCCTCAGACGGTAGGCAGCTCGCAGACTCTCAGCGGGGAAGTACCAGCCGCCGCCCCTCAAGACGCGGTCCTCCATGTAAGCCACCTCGACAATGGGGTTCAGACTTTCGTGCGCGTGTACCGTCTTTTTGTAGGCGGTTGCATCCCAAGAATCGCGGCACCACTCCCACACATTGCCGGCTTGGTCAAGGGAACCGAAGGGACCTCGACCGGCGGGAAAGCAACCTGCGGGCGCTGGCTGGCCCTTTTGGAAATCCAGATTGAAGCAGGCCCGGGTTTCGTCTGGCGGTTCGTTCCCCCAAGGGTACTCTCTCCCGTCAGTCCCTCGTGCTGCGAATTCCCACTGCGCCTCGCCGGGAAGCATCACCTGCCAACCAGACGTCTTCGAGAGCCAGGTACAGAAAGCCTGGGCGTCGTTCCAACTGACGCCTACCACGGGCTGTTCCGGAGAGGAATACCGCTTATCGCGCCAGTAATCCGGTTCGTTATGCTTCTCCGCTTTCAGAAATACTGCGTACTGCCGGTTGGTCACCGGCGTTTCACCGAGCCAAAAGGGAGAGATCCTTACCCAGTGAACCGGCTGCTCGTCGGGATAGGCGTTGCCTCCCATCTGGAACCGTCCACCGGGAATCCAGAGGAAGCGGATGCCGGTGAGCGGCTCGGTGAAGGCTTTGTCAGGCTCGGGCGAGATCTTCGCCCCAGGCGCGGCCCCAGCCTCGCCGGCCAGCGCGTGCCGGATCGTGGTCACGCAAGCCGAAGACAAGCCCGCACGCAAGTCGATCCAGGAGACGTCCGGCAGATCCCGGGGCAGTGACGGAGCGTCTCCGCTCCCTGGCAGTCGGACCGGCAAGATCAACCGGCGGCGACGTACGAAAAGGCGCAGATAGCGTGCGAGCTCCGGGAGTTCCCAGGGAGGCTGACCGGCGGGTCCCGCCAGGACAGCGACGGCGCGTGTGCCCTCGATCAGCACCTCCGAAAGCGGCTCTTGGGTGACCAAGGCGATTCGCATCCCGGCCCGCTCCAGATGCCGGGCGAGGCCGGACGCACCGTCCAGGTCACCCGGATGGTAGATCAGCAGGAGATCGATAGTCGCTTGCGAAGCCGCGGAACGCGCACCGCTCAACTCGGCGACGAGCTGCTCCGCCAGGGCCTTGACATCCGGGTCCGGGCTTCCCTGGAGACCGAGGGCTGGAGGGAGGAGACGTGGGTCCGAGCGGCCACGGAGAAGACGCAGCACGGCGGCCTGCCGTTCCGGTGGGTCGGACGGGTTGAGCCCTGCCAGAAAAGGTTCGAGGTCAACTTCGGCCGTTTCTTCCAGGCAGGCCCGGAGGAGATCCTCCCGGGCGAGCAACGCGGGGGAGCCGAGCAGGCGTTGCATCAGCGGCGCGAAGAGGCGGCGGCCGGGCAGGCCGGCGAGCAGGAGGATCACCTCGTGCCACCATTCCTCGTCCCAATGCGCCGCGAGGTCATCCAGCAGGGTCTCTCCTTGGCTTGCGATCTCCAGGGCCGTCAGATACTCCTGGAGCCCAAGGTGGAGGAAGCCGTACTCGCCGGGTGCGTATTCGGCGAGAATGCCCGCCTCGCGGTGCAGCCAGGCGAGCACTCCGAAGCCGTTGGGTTCTTTGCCCATCGCCGACAGCCGGTCCTCGATGTGGTCGAGAGCTTCGAGCCGCGATAGGTCGTCGCGGCTGCCCCGTGTATGAAGCTGCCAGGCGAGGAAACGCAGCACGGCGAGGGCCGTCTCGACGTCAAGGGGCGGCTCGGGGGCGGCTTCGGTTTCCGACCGCTTGGCGGGGCCCCAGCGGCCGAGCAGAACGCGCAGGCTCTCGTCGTAGAACGCCACGCGGTGCCGGGGCATCTGTCCGCCCCGGAGCACGATGATGCAAAGGAGGGTGAGGAGAAGAGGCGAGCCGATCAGGACTTTCCAGGCCTGCGTTCCATAGCCGGGTCCGTCGAGCGCCGCGACCAGCCCCTCCGCCGCTTTCCGCGCCTTCGCCAACGGGAAGTCGGGCAGCGCCCGCGGCGCCTCCTGGAACCAGTGGCGGACGAGATGGCGGCACTGGTCTGCATCGAGAGGACGGACTTCGAGAGGAAGAAAGCTATCGCCGAGTTGGACCTTGGCCCCATATCCCGCGAAGCGGCAGGAAATCGCCGAGCGGACCTGCCGGCGGTCGCCGCCGGCCAGTTCCCAATCGAGGTCCTGGCAGACACGGGAGCGCAGCGCCTCGTCCGCGATCTCGTCGAGGCCGTCGAGCAGCAGGAGCAGGCGGCCGTGATTCCAGAGAACGTCGACGAGGTCGGCCGGCAGAGCTCCACCGCTGACCTCGGCGAGCTCGCGGGCGAGGAGGGTTGCGAGCGGGCGGTTCCGATCCAGGTCCGCGGGGGTCAACCGGCGCAGCCGCAGGAAGACGGGGACCGTTCCGGCGGCGAGGCCCAAGGACTGCGGACCCGCGGTGAGGCATTGGTGAAGGAGCTTCAGCAGCGCCGTGGATTTGCCTGAGCCCGGATGACCGAGGATAAGAGCGTGGCGTCCGGCGGCATGAGGCGCCGTGAAGACCTCCTCGATTTTCAGATCCTCGGCGGCTTCCCTCAGAAATCTCTCGTGTTCCTTGCCTCCCGGTCCCTCCAACTCGATCCGCTCCGGCCGGCGAGCGATGCGCAGGGGGACGTAGACCTCCTCGAAGCGCATGCGGACGTCACCGCCGCCGAGGCCGATGAGGTTCAGGCCCCGGTAGTGCTCGCGGGCCCAGGCGCGGTAGGTTTCCAGGGCGGGGTCCTCAGGCGGCTCGGAGGATTCGGGTTTAACGCCGGTGATACCCCACTGGAGCCGATTGAGCCCGTCCTTCGTCAATCCAGCCCGCAGGTCGACCCACATGAACTGAGCCAGAAACAGTGGCAAGATCAGGTCAGGCGAGGCGTCTGGCAAGAGCACGGGGATTACACAAAGGCTCCGCTGCCTGGCTTGGTCGAGAAGGCTCCTCATCTCTAGGGCTTCCCAAGATCCAAGCCCATCTTTGCCGATGATCACGGCTGCTGAACGAGCCGTCTGGATCTCCCGTTCCAGCTCCTCCTGCCAGAGTCGTCCAGGCATCAGCTCCCACTCGTCGAGCCACACCTTCAGCTTGCGCTCGCGCAGCTCTCTTCCGAGCTCGCGCACCGCTGGCGCGTCCTTGCGGTTGTAGCTCAGGAAGACGTCGAAGGTCTTGGTGGGCATTGATGAAGGGATTCTATCCCGCTGGCTGCTGATCTGCCCGGGGATCAGCGCCTGTGCCGTAGCTCTTCGTCGACCCTTTCCGCGAGAAAAATCTTCAGCAGAGACTGATAGGGGACATCGCGCTTGTTGGCGAGCATCTTGAGATTCTCGATGAGAGCCTCCGGAAGACGCAGGGAGATGGTCCGCGTCGAAGGCTTGAGCCGAGAGAAGGTGACCGGCTTCGCCTGACTCCAATCGATGTGCTCGGTGGAGTCGTGCGCCGCCCAATACTCCCTTTCCTCGTCTTCGGACTCAAACTTCGGGATCGGCGGCAAGCTCTTGGGCTCTGACATGCTCGTACTCCTTTCGCTCGCGGCGGGTCATGTCCCGTGCCGAGATGACCCGCACCTTCTCTCCTCGTAGCGTGTAGACCACGAAGAGAGGCCGGCCGGCATCAGACTGCCCGAGAGCAAAGAACCGAGGCTCGTCGCTGGAATGCAGAACGTCCTCGGCGGCAACTAAAGGGCGGTTGAAAAAAACCTGCTCGCATTCCGCCTGGGATACTCGGTGCCGGAGCCAGTTTTTTTCCGCGTTGCCAGCATCCCACTCGAACTCGGTGCCCTCTGTCTCTCCAGTCACCGCACCTCCGGAAGTATACGACCATTGTATACAGCGTCAACCTGCAGGCAGCAACCCCCGCACCGCCGCATAGCCCGGATGGCTCCTTGGTGGTGAGTTATGCTTTTCCAGGATAGGGTACTGACTTCGAGAACAGGAAGGCAAGAGCGCATCGTTCTCAAAGGCACCTTCGACTTTGTCTCGAACTAGATGACGACGCTGACGCTTTCGGCGTGGCCCATCCGTAGGACCGCAGGAGAGCACCTTCAGATCCGCTGACCGGCAGCCCGCGGACCGCCGCGTCGGCGACCGCCGGACGCACCTCTCGAATCAGGTTGTTCTCCCGCGTCGGATGCACCCGGTTGGTGAGCAGGATGACGAACAGCTCGCGCTTCGGATCGATCCAGATCGAGGTGCCGGTGAAGCCGGTGTGGCCGAAGGAGCGGGGGGAGAAGAGCGTGCCGGCGGAGGAGCCCTCGGCCGACTTGGTGTCCCAGCCGAGGGCGCGGTCGGAATCGGGGATGCCGGCCCGGCGGGTGAACAGCTCGATCGTCTCGCGGGAGACGATGCGCCGGCCTTCGAGCTCGCCGCCGTTCAGGAGCATCTGAGCAAAGCGCGCCAGATCGGAGGCCGTGCCGAACAGGCCGGCGTGGGGAGCGGCGCCGCCCATGGCGAAGGCGTTCTCGTCGTGGACCTCGCCTTGGATCAGACGGCCGCGCCAGGGATCGAATTCGGTGGGGGCAATGCGGGGGCGCAGGTCGGCGGGCGGCCGGAACATGGTGTCGTGCATCCCCAGCGGCTCGATCACTCTCTCCCGCGCGAGCTTCTCGAACGGCTGGCCCGCGGTCTTCTCGATCACCTCGCCCAGGAGAATCACTCCCAGGTCGCTGTAGAGGGAGCGGCTGCCGGCCGGATAGATGAGGTCCATGGCCTGGATCCGCTCGACGTAGGCCGCGCGGCCCTGGATCTCGCGGAAGAGAGGGGCCGTCGCGTCGAGTCCGGAGGAGTGGGTGAGCAGATGACGCACCGTCACCGACTCTTTTCCGGGACCCTGGAAACCTGGGAGGTAGGCCTGAACGAGCCGGTCCAGATCGAGCTTCCTCTCGTCGACGAGGATCATCGCCAGAGTCGTGGTGGCCACCACCTTGGTCAGGCTGGCGAGATCGTAGAGGGTGCGAGCGGTGACCGGCGGCGCGTCCGCATCGTAGGAGAGACGGCCGAAGGGGTGCAGGTGGATCAGGGCTTCGCGGGAGCCCACGGCGAGAACGCCGCCCGGGAAGGCGTGGCGTTCCCGATAGGTTTCGAGGAGGCGGTCGGCCTCGGCGAAGTCGGGCGCGGGACGTGTGGCGGGCGGGTGGGGGAGGCAGGCGGTGGTGAGGAGGGTGGCCGCTAAAAGCAAGGACTTCAAGGACAGCAAGGACTTCAAGGACAGCAAGGACTTCAAGGACAGCAAGGACTTCAAGGACAGGGAAAACCCGATCCCATGATGGTCCTTGAGGTCCTTGGCGTCCTTGCAGTCCTTGAGGTCCGCCGGCCTCACCGCGGCGTCGCCCACCGCAGCGGCACGCCCGTCTCCCCCGCCGCGATGATCCGGGGATCAGGCTTCAACCCGAAGCCGTCTGCCATGCGGGGGAAGTAGTTGAAGATGCTGATGAGGTGGGCTGTCTCCAGCAATCCCTGATCGTCCAGCCCGAGGTCCCGCAGGGGCTGCCAGTCGGCGGCGGTCATCTCGGTGGGCGTCAGGGTCAGCTTCTCGGCGACGGTGCAGAGGGCCCGTTCACGCGGCGTCAGGTCGAGCTCGCGCCAGCGGTGCTGCTTGATCGCGTCGACCAGCTTCGGATCGCCTTCCTCGGCACGCAGAAACTCTGCGTGAGAGTGCGTTCAGAACTCGCAGGACTGCGCCGCCGAGGCCACGGCGGCCACCATCTCCCGTTCGGCGCGGCTGAGCGCTCCCGGAGCGAACATGACCTCGTAGAAGAAGTCGCGCATGGCCGGGCCGATACGCGGGTGGGCGGCGAGCAGGCGGCCCATGCCGGAGACGAACCCGAAGTTGTAGCCCGGCTTGCCCCCGGGCGTCATCCGCGAGCGCAGCTCTTCCTCGGTGGGCAGGGTTATGAAGGGACCTTGCGTTTCAGACATGACAGACCTCCGGTAGACCGGGGCATTGTAACCGCCCGCGCTTCAGGCCGGCTTCGCCGGCTGCTCGATGCTGGTCCGGACCGCCAGGATGATCCGCTCGGCGAGCTCGGCCCGAGTCAGCCGCTGGGTCTCCGGCGTGTCCGCGTCCAGCAGTGCGTAGGCGCGGATGATGTTGCGCAGGTGCCAGTCGCTCAGCGCGTTGAGCTCCTGCCGCAGGAGCTCCTCCCCCTTGACGTAGACGGAGAAGGGATCGAGCACGGCCTGAGGAGTCGGCGGCGGCGGAGCGGTCCAGGGATCCGAGGCCGGGCCGTCGTAGGCCGATTCCACATGGACGGCGGGCCGGGGTCCGCGCGCCGGCTCGAGCGTCCTTCCCAGGGAGCCTTCCAGATAGATCTGGGTCAGGCCGGTTGCCCAGTAGAGGAGGGCGTCGCGGTCGGACTGCCGGGTTTCGCGCTGCGAACGCAGCACCGGCGAGCCGTCGTCCGGCACGAACTCGATCCAGCCTTCCCAGCCTGCTCCGTCCGGTGCGGGACGGCCGCAGACTTGAGCGGTGTAGAACGCTCCTCCGGGCGCGGACAGGGGCTCCTGGAACTGCACGAGCACTTCAGCCATGGTTTACACCTCCGCCTAAGAAGACGGTGCAAATCCACTGCCACGAAATGCCGTGAAAAGGGGGGAAAAGGGCGGCTCAGATCTCTCTACGCAGCCAGCGCGCCTTGGCCATACGCCTCTGGATGGCGCGGACCTTCCTCTGATAGGAGCGGCTCTTGACGCCGGGGTGCCAGGTCTTGGGGCGGGGAAGGCTGGCGGCCAGCTCGGCGGCCTGGCGTTCGGTGAGGCTGGCCGTGGATTTGCCGTAGTAGTGGCGGGCGGCGGCCTCGGCGCCGTAGATGCCGCGGCCGAGCTCGGCCACGTTCAGGTACAGCTCGAGGATGCGCCGCTTCTCGAGCTTTTTCTCGAGCTGGCGGGTGAGGATGGCCTCCTTGACCTTGCGCAGGGGGTTGTAGGAGGCGGAGAGGAAGAGGTTCTTGGCGAGCTGCTGGGTGATGGTGGAGGCGCCGCGCGGCAGCTCCTTATCCTCCCAGGCATCCTGGAGCGCCGCCTTGATCTCCGTGTCGTCGAAGCCGTCATGGGAGAAGAAGCGGATGTCCTCGCTGACGACGACCGCCCGCTTCAGGTTCGAGGAGATCCGCGAGTAGGGGACCCACTTCCACTCGACCTCCTTCTTCTTGCCGAAGAGTCCCCAGCCCTGGTAGTCGTCGATGAAGGCCGTGGTTTTCGGGTGGGTGTGGGCAAGAGCGGAGATATCAGGCCAGGTGACGGCCTCCCAGACGAGCCAAGCCGCGACCAGGCCGAGGAGCGCGAGGAGGAGGAGCCGTCTGCGCCCCTGGCGGGGCGCCTCGTAGGGTGGCGCGATCATGGATTGGCGCCGATCCTATCGCGTACGGGGACTCCCGAAAAGCGAAGGGAGTATGATCTTCTGAGTTTCAACCACAAAAAAGGGAGGGTTCCATGGCGACAACGACGATTCGGCGGTTCGGCGTCCTTTCGGTCGGCAAAATCATGGGTATGCTGTACGCGCTCATCGGACTCATCGCGGGTGCGATCTTCGCGTTGCTGTCGCTCGTCGGGCTGGGCATCGGCTCCGCGCTCTCCCAGGACACCCAGGGCGCCTTCCCGGCGGCGCTGTTCGGCGTCGGCGCCATCATCATCCTTCCCCTCTTCTACGGGTGTATCGGGTTCGTGGGCGGGATCATCTCGTCCGCGATCTACAACCTGGTCTCGGGGATGACGGGCGGGATCGAGGTGGAGCTGTCGGCACCCGTCACCAGCGGGGTCCCAATCGGCGCGCCGAGTTACGGGCAGGCGTAGCCGCCACCCCTACGGATCCGGCGTGGCTGGCTTGGGAGGGTCCGGTAGAGAGACGACGACCGACTGGTCGCCATCGATCTCCAGCCGCTGGTCCGAGCGGAGATTGCTTCTGGGGTCCAGGGCGGTCAAGGCATAGGCGCCGGCTCGCAGGCCAGTCACGCGGAACCGCCCATCCCCGCCGGTGACGGAGTTGCCGCCGCTGCCGTCGCCGGCTTCGACCAGGATCAGCGCTCCGCCAACAGGGGAGCCGCCGCGCTCGACGCGTCCGGAGAGGACGAATCCCGCGGCGAACTCGAGATCGAGCCGGGCCTCCGGCCGGCCGTCGCCGAGGGATATTTGTCCCCCGGCCTGCCGTCCCTGGGATGGAAGGGTGGCGATCACCTTCCAATCACCAGGGCCCAAACCTTCGATCCGATAGCGGCCTTCATAGTCGATCTGGCCGGCTTGACCCGGCCGGTCGAAGGACGTAGCGACGACCTGGACCTCAGACAGATCCTGGAAGGCGAGACCGAGGACCCGTCCCACGATGGCGCCGCCTCGCTCGAGACGGATGTCCAGTCCTGTCACCGGGGCTCCGGCGATCCGGACCTCGTCAAGGTCCGAGGCATAGCCGGGCTTTTCGGTCTGGACGCGGTAGAGGCCCTCGGCCACGGAATCGAACCGGAAGGCGCCGTCCGGTCCGCTCGCCACCGAAGCGGGGACCTCGCTTCCCTCCTGTGGCAACAGGCGCAAGCTGGCGCCCCCGACCGGTCCGTCGGGGCCGGAGACCCGGCCGGCGACTTCGAACCCTTTTCCGAGCCGGAGATCGAGCTGGTTCCGGCCTTCCTGGACCCGAATCTGACGGCTGGCGGGCCGGGAGCCCGGGTGCTGCGCCAGCACCTTGCGGTCCCCTTCGGAGAGGCCGCCGAGCTGGTAGCGGCCCTCGCTGTCGGCGAAGGTCTCGGGCCGGCCGGCGAGGCCGAGGTCCGTCTCCGCGGGTTGATCGAGGACCATAACCCGCGCGCCGGCCGCGGGGGAGCCGTCCGAAGCCAGAACCTGGCCCTCGATCACGGCACCCTGGCGCAGGCGGAGGTCGACTCCCTCGATTTTTCTTCCTTCCTTCAGATCCAGACCGTTCCGCGTCTCCGGCAGGTAGCCCGAGGCCAGGGCGGAGAGGCGGAAGCGGCCCGGAGCCAGATCCACCAGCTCGAACCGTCCTTCGGAGTCCACCTCCGCGGCGGCGGCGAGGCGTCCGCGAGGCGCTCCGGTGCCTTCCTGAGGCTCCTCGGTGAGGACCAGCTTGGCCGCCGTTACCGGATGGCCGGCTTCATCCAGGACGGTGCCTGCGATCCGTGCCGCCGGCCTCAGCTCCACGGACAGCGGCTCGGCGAGGGGCGTCTCGATACGGGTGAGCGTCCGGGTCGAGAATCCCCGGCGGGCGACGCGGAGGGTCAGGATCTCGCCATCCCGGAAGCCGGTGAGGGAGAAGGCGCCGTCGGCGTCCGTGACCGCCTCCCGTCCATCCGGAGGAAGGTCACCGGGAGAGAGACCGGAGGAGGGCATGGCCTGAACGTTCGCGCCCGCCACGGGATCGCCTTCGGGATCGATCACGCGCCCTTGCAGCGGGTTGCCGGCCTGGAGGGAGATCACTCCGAGGTCCGCGTTCCCCTTGCCGGGCGGGAGGGCCACCTGGCGCACGCGAGTGGGAAGGAAGCCGCGGGCCCGGGCCTGGAGATCGAAGGGGCCGTTGCCCAGACGGTCGATCCGGAAGTGTCCCTGCGGATCCGTCTTGACCCCTGACGTCGCCGGTCCGCCCAGAGGAGACGAAGACGGCATCAGAAGCACCTCGGCCCCGGAGATGGGACGGCCCTGCAGGTCCACCACGCGGCCGGTGGCCGTGCGCGTCTCGACGGGGGCGAGGGCAAGCAGGGGGGCCGTGGCAGCGCCTCCGGCGGCGATCGTCTCGGGGAGATGACCGGCCGCCGCGGCTCGCAGGCGGGGCTCTTCGAACCCCGTCAGAACAGCGGAGTAGCGCCCGTCCGCGCCGGTGCGGACCGAGCAGGACGGGAGCCCGTCCACCCATACCCAGGCGCCGGCGATCGGCTGCCGGGTCTGGCGGTCGACGACCTGTCCCTTCATCGTCCGCGGCGGCTCCAGCGTGTAGGAGAGGGCAGCGGGGGAGTCGCGCTTCAGGCTGGCCCGGAGCCAGCGGCAGTCCGGAGCGGTGAGCCTGAGCTCGGCGTCTTCATTTCGGGAGATCGTCACCGTAAGGCGGCCGTCCTTGTCCGTCCTGCCTAGGCGCAGCCCGGCGGTCGTGGCGACGGTCACGTCCGGCACGGGCCTGCCTTGGCCATCCTTCACTTCCAGCGACCGGACCACCCCGGGTGCGAGGCGCACCACGATCTCGCCGGCGTTCTGGGGAGCGATATTGAGCCGCTGGGTGACGAATCCCGGTGCGGCGGCGATCAGGAAAAGGGAAACGGAGGGGGCTGCTTCAAGGCGCGCGGAGCCGTCCTGTCCCGCGAGCCCTTCGACGGGAGCCGGAGCCCAGACGAGATCGTCGTCCTGCCGCTGGACGGGTTCGACGAGGAGCGTCGCGGCGAGAGGCCGGCCCGCGGAGTCGGTGATCCGCACGTCGATGCGGCGGGCGGGTCCGAGGCGTGGCGGCGGGATTGTGGCGGGCTCGATCAGGGGAAGCAGATCGAGAGCCGTCGGCGCGGAACCCGGCGCACGGGCGATCACCCGCCAGAAGCCCGGCTCCGGTGCGTTCGCTTTCAGACCAGGGGAGAAGGGGAGCCGTCGTTCAGGGCCGGCAAGCGAGACGAGCTCCAGAGCGATCCCCTCCGCGGAGCCCGCGAGACTCGCTTCGATGGGGATTGGCTCCACCGCGCCGCGTACCGGCCCGGCCGCCATGGCGAGGGCGAGAGCCGACAGAAGGAGTAGCAGACGTTTTTTCATACGTCACCAGTCCCAAAAGAACGCCCCGCCCGGAGAGAGCCCCTCCGGGCGGTGGAGGTCATCTCACGGAGGTCCCCAACCGGCACCGGCAAGGATGCAGTAAGGGAGGCCGACGGAATTGGATACACAGTGGCACTTAGTCGCGCTCGTGTTGTCGTTGCAGAAGACGGTGAGACAGACGTCCCAAATGCTGACGCCGGAATAAGTATGGCCCGTCTGGTGCGGAGGCGGGGTTTTGAAGGTCGACGATCCGTCCCCAAAGTCCCAGAAATACCTCTTGACCGAGGAGCCGGGACAGGCGGTGCCCGTCTGCCCTGAAGGGGTCCGCTGGGGATCGAAGACACAGTCCAACGGGTAGCCGTCACAAAAGCCTTGGAAGTTGGCCGTTGCCGCCGAAGCGGGAGCGGCGAGGACGAGGACGGAGAGGCCGAGGAGACACAGCAGGGCCCACTTCTTCATTGCGTTCTCCCATGGTCTGAGCCCGGCAGTCCATTCTGCCCGAGGTTCATAGCGAATAAGAATAACATCTATTTATCGTAGCGCGCGTGCGCCGGGGAGAGTTGAGGCTCCCGTCGCCACCCAGCGAAGACATATAGCCTCGTGGTAAAATGCTCGACCTAAGAGGTAGCGCCAGCAGCGTTACGCCTCCCTCCGCTCGCCGGTCGAGCGGCTTCCGGCGACCGGCGCCCTGTAGCACCTCGAAAAGGAGATCAGCATGGATACTTTCTTCGCTCCCAGGCGCCGCCAGATGCCCCGGCTGCTGCTGACTATCGGTCTCGGTGCGTTCCTCGGATTCGGCTCCGATGGCTGGGCGAAGCCGCCGGTCGTCGACGACGACGGCGCCCCCGCCGAGGCGATGGGCGTCGCCGGACCCAGCTTCCGGAAGTCCCTCAAGCCGGTGCGGCCCACCCCCTCGGAAGCCATGGGCGTCGACCTCGCCAATGTGCCGTCGGTCCGCCTTCAGGCGGTGGATACCGAGGCGTTGCTCCGCGAGGACGCTCTCGGCGCTCGGGAGGCGAGGGTCAAGATCCTGCGCTACGCCATCGGCCGCGACCTCCAGGTCGCCATCGGCGACGGCAACTGGTACAACCTGCCGGACGGCAAGAAGCTGTGGGCGGCGGAGGTGGTCTCCACCGACGCCCTCGGTGTGCGGCTCCACTTCAAGGGCGTCCGTCTCCCGGCCGGCTCCGAGCTGGCCGTCTACGGGCCCTCGGAGAGCGACTCGAGCCGCGGCATCGCGAAGAGCGGCTTTTCGCGGTTCGATCCCGACCGTTATGTGGAGTTCTACGAGGCGTCCGAGGCCAACGCCAAGCGCGGTGAGTTCTGGACGGGCACGGTGTTCGGCGACCGGGTGCGCATCGAGTACCTCGCGCCGGCCGGCGCCGTCGCCGAGGGTCTGCCTTTCGCGGTGGACCGCCTGCAGCACCTCTACCTGGACCCGGTGGCGAACCTCGCCAAGAGCCTGGTGAGCGAGAAGGTGGCCGGTCCCTGCCACAACGACGTGACCTGCCACCCGGAGTGGGCGGACGTGGCCCGGGCGGTCTCGGGGATCGGCATCCCCCTGCCTGGCGGCGGCAGCGGCTTCTGCACCGGCCAGCTCCTCAACGTCGCCAAGGGCGCGGACTTCACGCCTTACTGGCTGACCGCCAACCACTGCCTCTCGAGCGGCGGAGAAGCGGCGGGCGCCGAGTTCTTCTGGCTCTACCAGACCGCCACGTGCGGCGGCAACCCGCCGTCGATCCAGAGCGTGCCGCGGTCCCGGGGCGCATCGCTGGTGTCCACCAACGAGCAGTCCGACTACACGCTGCTGATGGTCGAGGGCGCGCTGCCCAACGACCTGTTCTGGTCCGGCTGGACCTCGGCGAAGATCGGTGACGGCACGGCCGCGGCGTCGATCCATCATCCGTCCGGCGACTTCAAGCGCATCAGCTTCGCCAACAAGGGCGAGAGCTCGGCTTGCGGCTCCAACTTCCTGCGGATCAACTGGACCGACGGTCCCACGGAGCCCGGCTCGTCGGGCTCGGGCGTCTTCCGTGAGGACACCCAGCAGCTCTTCGGCCAGCTCCTCGGCGGTCCCTCGGCCTGCGGCAACGAGAGCTTCGACTGCTATGGCGCGTTCTCGACGACCTATCCCAGGATCAAGAACTTCCTGAAGGCCGGGTCGGACGACAACTCCGAGCAGAACGACACCTGCAAGAAGGCCCGCAACGTCAAGGCCGGGCGGCTCAACGGCCGGATCGTCAAGGTGGGCGACACCGATTGGTACAGGATCACCGTGCCGGCCCGCAAGACGGTCACCATCACGACGGAATTCGCCAACGCCAACGGCGACGTCGATCTGGCGGCCTTCGTGAACTGCAACGACGGCGACCCGATCGCCGTTTCGACCAGCTCGTCCGACTCCGAGTCGGTGAGCCTCCAGAACTCGGGAAGCCGGCCGGCCGTCATCTACTGGCAGGTCTTCCTCGACTCCGACACGCGCAACAACTACAACCTGACGGTCTCCTTCCAGTAGGATCCTCCGCCGGGCCCGGATTCGTCTCCGGGCCCGGCCCGGTTTCACCAGCATGAGGTGGGCTCATGATTCGAGATCTGATACTGAAATCATTGCCCAAGGAGGTTCTCTCTCGCTTCTGCCGGCAGTGGAAGATCCGTGAGCTTGCGCTCTTCGGCTCCGTGCTGCGGGAGGATTTTGGTCCGCAAAGCGACATGGATGTACTGGTCACGTTCGAGCCCGACGCCGACTGGAGCCTGCTGGATCACGTCAGGGCGCAACAGGAGTTGGAGGCCATGCTTGGCCGTGAGGTCGACCTCGTGAGCCGCCGCGCGATCGAGAGAAGCATGAACTGGATCCGGCGGGAGGCGATTCTCGGAACGGCGGAAACCATCTATGCAGCGGGATGAGGCCACCTTGCTCGGATGTCCCTTTTCTGGTTGAGTGTATCGAACGCCTCCTGGCTCGAAGCTGACTTGCCTCCGATCACCGTTCCCCTGCGTGCCCCTGAGCTGGCTCCGGGTTCCTGGATCCAGGGGCCCGAGGTCTCCATCAAGTTTGCCCGCGGCGCGGTGGTGCTGGTCGACTTCTGGGAGTCCACCTGCGTCAACTGCGTGCGCACGCTGCCCTACCTCAAGGCCTGGCATGAGCGCTACGCCGGACGCGGGCTCATCATCGTCGGCGTCCACACCCCTGAGTTCGAGTTCACGGACGATCCCGAAGTCGTGGCGGGCGCCGTGCGGGATGAGGGCTTGCCTTATCCCGTGCTTCTCGATCAGGCCCGCGGCACCTGGCTACGCTTCGCCAATCACTATTGGCCGGCCAAGTACCTGATCGACGCCCGCGGCTACCTCCGCTACGAGCATTCCGGGGAAGGGGCTTACGGCGAGACGGAGGAGTGGATCCAGCGCCTGCTCCGCGAGGCGGGGGACACCGCGCCCTTCCCTGAGCTCCTGGAGCCCGTGCGGGAGGAAGACCGGCCTGGCGCCGTGTGCTATCCGGCGACCCGCGAGACCCATCTGGGATTCCACCGCGGCAAGCTCCTGGCTCCAGAGGGCTACCGGCCCGGCGAGGAGGTGCGCCATCGCGAGCGGGAAGAAGGGCCGGCGCCGCCGGGAATGTTCACCGCCCGTGGGCTCTGGTTCCACGAGGCCGAATACCTCGAAGCCCGTGAGCCGGGCGCGGAGCTGGACCTGGTGTGCGAGGCGTCCGGCGTCAACCTCGTCCTGGAGCCGGAAGGTGAGTTGGAGATCTTGATGGACGGCGAGCCCATCCCGGTGGCGGAGAGGGGAGCCGACGTGGTGGAACGCGACGGCCGCACCTTCGCCGTCTGGGAGCGCGCGCGCATGGTGCGCCTGATCGACTCTCCGCGGTTCCGCCGCCGCCACCTGGTGCTGCGCTTTCCACGGCCGGGCGTGCGGGCTTACGCCTTCAGCTTCTCGACCTGCGCCATGCCCCAGTAATACGGAGTCGATCAAATACGGAGTCGATCAAATCCGGAGTAGATCGCCCCACGATTAGTTGTTCCTCCTGCAGCTTTTCACTGTCCAACTCCTCTGTAAGCCATCCCGGCGCCGTCTCGCGGCGCCGGGCCAACCAGGAGGAGCTGATGGAACCGATACCCAAGACCCCCGCGCGTCACCTCTCGTCCCTCGATTCCCACCGCTTCCGGCGATTGCGTTCCCCCGGCTTCCTGATCCTCTCGGCCTGCGTCCTCCTCCTGGTGGGCGCGCTCGCCCATGAGGTCGGGGCCCAGGGGCCCAGCACCCTCTCGGCACCCTTCGAGCGGCTGGTGCTCGATCCCGCCCTGCCCGAGTCTCCCTTCCACCTCCGGTTCTTCTCGACGGCGGTCAAAACCGACTCGCGAGGCCGGATCCTCACGGGAGCCACCAGCGATCCGGTCAAGAACCTGGTGGGCGCCGAGCCCGCGGGCGTTCGCGCCGGCCTGCAGCGTTTCACCAAGATCCTCTTCGGTGCCGGCTACATCGATGGGCGTCCCGATCCGGGCACCCGGATCAACCCCAACGACCCCGAGGTCAAGAGCGGCAACCAGCACTGGCCGTTCGTACCGCAGCCCTTCCGGAGCTGGCCGACGTCGCTCGCCTTGACGCGGGACGGCCGCAAGCTCTACGTCAGCCTCCCCGGCCGCGAGGGCTATCCCGACTGGCGGGTCGCCGCCGTGGACACCGCCAGCCGTTCCGTGCTCACCTGGGTGGACCTGCGTCCGGCCGGAGAGACGCGGGCCACGCGCCCCACGGGTCTCGCGGTGTCTCCCGCGAACCCGCGGATCTATCCCGTTCCCTACCTCGTGGTCCTCAACGAGTACGCCAACTTCGCCAGCGTCGTCGACACCGCGACGGACCGGGTGATCGGCGAGCTGTGGACCGGTTTCTACGGCGAGGATCTGGTCTTCAACACGGAGGGCACCCGGCTTTACATTACCGATCGCTTCAAGGACCAGGTGCGCGCCTTCCGCGTCGATCCCGGGCCGTTCTTCACCCAGATGGCGGAGATCCCCACGGGCTCGAACGACCTGGACCGCTCCAATCCTCGCGACCTCGCCCTGTCGGCCGACGGCCGCACCCTCTACGTCGCGAACACCCTCGGCCATACCCTCGCCGTGATCGACGTTGCCGGGGATGCCAACCGTCTGGTCCAAACCGTCCCCGTGGGCGGCCTCGCCACCGACGTCAAGATCGCCGGGCGGTGGGGGATCGTCTCCGGGCACGAGACGAACACCGTGCTCAACGAGCGGGAGACCGGCCATGGTCTGCCCAAGAAGGTGAACGGCACGGCCGTCCGCAACGACGGCTCGCCGCTGGGCTACACGCCGGTGATGACCGATGCCACCCGGGCCACCACCTTCGACGACATCGGCACCGAGATCAACATTTTCGACACGGCCACCAACCGCTTCGTCTACCGCTACGTGGACTTCGAGCGCGACCGGTCGCTGCTCGCCATTCCGGGGCAGGTCTCGGACCTGGGCGACCACGCGGCGGGCCAGAAGATCATCCGCGGCAGCGGCGCCGAGCAGGTCTTCATCCGCGGGGACCTGCTCTTCGTTTCCCAGATGCACTCCGACAAGGTGGAGGTCTTCCGCATCAGCCAGAATCCGGCCGATCCCTCGAAGATCCTTGCCTTCGTGGGGACGGAGTACACCGGCGGCATCACGCCCCAGGGGATCGCCGTCTCGCCGGACGGCCGCAATGTCTACGTGGCCAACCTGCAGACGGAGGACGTCTCGTTCCTGGAGGTCGATTCCGCGGGCCGGCTCACCCGGCGGGGATACGTGCCGGTCGGCGTCACCAACGTCACGCCGGACCCGGTCAAGGGAGGCAACGGCGCCAACCTCTTCGCCACGGCCGAGGAGCAGGGGCTGCGCTGGCTCTTCACCACCGCCTACTCCGACGACGGCCAGAAGTCCTGCGGCCACTGCCACTGGCAGAGCCGGTCCGACGGCGGCCAGTGGAACGTCGGGGCCAACGCCGTGGGCGGCGTCAAGGTCTGCCCGCAGAACAAGGACATCTCCGACAACTGGCCGGAGTGGTATGAGGGGCTCAACAACGATCTGATGGCCTATGCCTCCGCCTGCAACGGCGAGTTGGTGGTGGCGGAGAAGCCGACCGCCCTGTTCCCCCAGGCGTCGCTGGCGGACCGCCAGCACGCCCGCGAGGACTACGTGCTGCGCAAGACCGAGGAGAATTCGCGGGCGCTCAGACGGCCCGACCTCTCCGGCAAGGCTTTCAAGGTGGGCTACTACGACATGGCCTACCTGCAGATCCTGTGGAGCCAGAACGAGACCCGCCTGATGCCCAACCCCCTGACCCAGTTCCCCTCGGCGGCCGAGGCCGATCTGGTGTCGCGGGGCAGGTTCCTGTTCACCGCCGAAGTCTCCCAGGGCGGCAGCGGCTGCGCGAGCTGCCACCACAACGGCAACAAGGTCACCAACGGCGAGGTGGACGACACCTTCCAGGACTTCAACATCCATGAGCCGGGCGTGGTGGCCGAGACCACCGTCGACAACGAGGGGCCGTTCACCCGCTTGGGCAACGACTATTTCTTCCAGAAGTTCGGTCCGCCTCAGGACGAGGGTGGCCGTCAGAACGTCAGCAGCCGCAACACCAAGCACCTGCGGGCCTTCTGGGACAGCGTGCCGCGCTGGCTCCACCACGGCGGCGCCCACAGCATCCGGGAGATCCTGCTGGCGCCCGACTCGCCGCTGCTCCAGCCGGGCGAGCGCGGCTTCAACTTCCGCGTCGTGCGCGCCGACCACCAGCGGGCCGTGGCCGGCGACTTCCTCGGCGGTCCGCGTATCGTGCTGCCGACGGAGGTGCCCATCACTTTCGGCGACAGCCGCGGCGGCCTCGCCGGGGATGGCATGGGGCCGCTCTACGTCAGCCTCGACCGTCCGGTCCGCGTCTCACCGCCGGACAGCGCCTATCCCGAAGGGCGGCTGGAAGTCGACCGGCTGGGGACCGGCAACGTGGCACCGCTCGTGACGGTGGCGAACGGCCAGCGCCAGATCAATCCGGCTCTGGCGGCCAGCAACATCCGGGTGATCAAGGATACCCACGGCAAGACGTCCCAACTGTCGGCCCGGGACGTTGAGGCCTTGGCCGCTTATCTGCGGTCGCTTCAGAAGTAGGAAAGCGGTTCGTTCAGGCGCGGGGGCATCACCCCCGCGCCATTCCCCGCTCGTACTCCGGGTGCTTCTTCAGGAATGCCTGTATGAAGGGGCAGCTCGGCAGGAACTGGGCGCCCTGCCGCTGGATCTCGTCCAGAGCTCCCCGCACGAGCTTTTCGCCGACTCCCTTGCCGCGCAGCTCCTCCGGCACGTGGGTGTGCGCGAGGTCATAGACGTTGCCCGTCTTGGCGTATTCGACGACCGCCTCCTGGCCGTCGACGTCGGCGTAGAACTTCCTATCCTTCTCGTCCTGCTGGACCTTCAGATCCATGGGCTGACTCCTCCCCTCTGTAAATCCGCCAGTCGCCGCTCGGCCAGTTGGTCCGCCGCGACGTGGGGCGGCACGTCCTGCTCCCCGGCGAGGCGGAGCACCTCCTGCAGGGTGTCGTAGATCCGTCCCACCCGGCCCCTCACCGTCTCCTCGCTCCAGCCGAGGACCTCGCCGCAACCGCTGATGACGCCGCCGGCGTTCGCCACGTAGTCCGGCACGTAGAGGATGCCCCGCTGCCGCAACCGGTCGCCGTCTTCCGGCTCGCGAAGCTGGTTGTTGGCGGCGCCCGCCACCATTTCCACCCGCAGGCGGGGGATCGTCGCGGAGCTCAGGATGGCGCCGAGAGCGCAGGGAGCGAAGACGTCCGCCTCCGTGTCGAGAATTTCGTCCGGCTCGACGGCCTGCGCGCCGGTGGCCGCGACGACCTGCCGCACCCGCTCGGGATCGAGGTCCGTCACCACCAGGGCCGCTCCCGACTCCTGCAATTTCCGGGCGAGATGGAAGCCGACGTGACCGCATCCCTGGAGGGCCACCGTCCGTCCGGCGAGGTCGTCCGAGCCCCAGCGGTGGAGGGCGGCGGCCCGTATCGCCTGCAGGACGCCGTGGGCCGTCCATGGCGATGGATCGCTGGCGATGCCCGCCACGTGGGCCGTCTCCTTACGGATGATCTCCATGTCCGCGGGGCTCGTGCCCACGTCCTCGCCCGTCATGTACCGACCGCCGAAGCGCTCGACGAAACGGCCATGGGCGCGGAACAGCGCCTCGCGGTCCGCGCCCTCGCCGTCCGAGAGGCCGTCCGAAAGGATGACGGATTTGCCGCCGCCCAGCGGCAGGCCGGCCATGGAGCTCTTGTACGTCATGCCGCGCGACAGCCGCAGCGCATCCGTGACCGCGTCCTCCTCGGTCGGGTAGGTCCAGAGCCGTGTGCCGCCGACGGCAGGGCCGGCCACGGTGCTGTGGATGGCGATCACGGCGCGGTAGCCGGCCTCGGGATCGCGGCAGAAGACCACCCGCTCGTGGCCGGTGCCGGTCGAAAGCTCTTCCATCGTCGGGGTCATGGGAGGCATCAAGGTCTCCAGGAGTCGCGGGCGCGGACGGCGGCGTCGGGGAAGTCGCTGAAGACGCCGTCGACCCCAAGGGAAAAGAACTGGCGGTACTCCTCCTCCGCGTCGCCGCCGTCTGGATCCCCGCGGAAAGTCCACGGATGGACGAGGAGGCCGGCGCGGTGGGCGTCCTCCACGAGGGAGGCGGGGGGAAGGAGGAGCTGCTTGCTGGGGCCGATGCCGTCCGCGTAGCCGGCGATCTCCGCGAGGCCGGCGGGGGTCGCGAGGTCGCGGTAGGTCCGGCCGTCGCCGGCGAGCGCAAGGTCCCAGGGCTGGCCTTCCGTGTCCAGGAGCTGGATCAGGGGCAGGTCGGTCCGTTGCCGCAGCTCCCGGAGGTTACCCGTCTCGAAAGACTGGATATACACCCGGGTTCGCCCGTCGTCTCTCTCGAGCGTCTGGAGCAACGGCTCCTCCAGGGGCAGCCCGATCGAGCGGAAGTAGGTCGGGTGCTTGGTCTCGGGGTAGACGCCGATCGGCCGCCCCAGGTTGGCGCTGGCGCGCCGGGCGAGGTCCATCACCTCGGCGAACGTCGCCACCGGGAAGCGGCCGTTGAATTCCTGGTTGCGGAACGGCAGGCGCTCCCGGGCCCGGAGAGTGGTGATTTCGGAGAACGTCAAGTCCTCGGTGAACCAGCCCGTGACCTCGACGCCGTCGATGCTCTTGGTCGTCCGGCGGGAGGCGAGCTCCGGATGGTCGGCCACGTCGGTGGTCTCCGAGATCTCGTTCTCGTGACGGGCGATCAGCACGCCGTCCCTGGTGAGGACGAGGTCGGGCTCGATGAAATCGGCGCCCATCTCGACCGCCAGCTCATAGGCCGCGAGCGTGTGCTCGGGCCGGTAGCCGCTGGCGCCGCGGTGGGCGATGACGATGGGGGTACGGGATAGGTCGGCCATGCGTGAATCCTCTGAGGGGACGCATTCTCTCCCTTTGTCCGGCGGGAGAGAAGGGCCTCGGAGGAATTACACGTCGGCGTCGGCGGCCCGGGCGCGGCTGCCGAGCCAGAGCAGGATCGCGGCGAGCACGCAGGCGGCGGGGCAGATCAGGAGCGAGAGCCTCATCTGCTCGGGATGGGTGCCGACGCCCAACGAGTCGTTGAGCTTGCCGATGAGGGGAGATCCGATGCCGTAGGCGACGATGTTGACGGCCGAGAAGAAGATGCCGATGCCGAGCCCGCGCAGATGGGGGCCGGCGATCTCGTGCAGATCCGCGGTCGCGGGCGCGACCCACATCAGGGCGAGCCCGAACAGCAGGACGTTCAGGAACACCAGCAGGCCGATGCTGTCGCTGAACAGCAGCCCGAGCCAGAGCGGCACCGAGAGGAGTGCGGCGCCGGCGCTGAACGCCATGCGGGCGCCCCGGCCCAGCCGGCGGAAGCGGTCGGACACGTAGCCGCCGAGGATGGTAGCCGGCAAGCCGACGGTCACCGCCAGGATTCCCGCCGCCTTGCCGATGAGCCCGAGGCTCATGCCATGGGCGCGCACGAAGAAGGTCGGCACCCAGATCCCGAGGTTGTTGGAGGCGAGCCCGAACAGCGCGTACCCGATGTACAGGTAGCGCAGGGGAACGGAGCGGAACAGGACCTTCCACTGCTCGGGTCCGTAGCGGACGGCCGCGACCTCCGTGCGCCCGCGCGGCGGCTCGCGCAGGAAGAAGACGAAGGCGGCGAGCACGAGCCCCGGGAACCCCAGCAGGTAGAACGCCCACCGCCAGCCGTAGCTCTGCCCGATCCAGCCGCCGAGGAAGAAGGCGGCGCCGCTGCCGAGGGCGACGCCCGAGGAGTAGACCCCCTGGACCGTCGCGCGCATGCGGGGCGGGAAGTAGTCGGAGAGCAGCGACAGCGCCGCGGGACCGAGCGTCGCCTCGCCGACCCCGACCATGACCCGGCACAGGAAGAGGGTCAAGAAGCTGTCGGCGAACCCGGTCAGGCCGGAGAACAGGCTCCACACCGCGAGCCCGCCGGCGATCAGGTACTTCCTCGTCACGCGGTCGGCGAGACGCCCGAAGGGGACTCCGAGCAGCGTGTAGAAGATGACGAACGAGGTCGTCCCGAGGAGCGCCAGTTGCAGGTCGCTGAACGCCATCTCCGCCTTGATCGGCGTGAACAGGATGTAGATGAGCGACCGGTCGAGGAAGTTCAGGACGTAGACCAGGGTGAGCACGAGGAGCGCGTACCACGAGTACGACGGCACCTCCTGCCGGGCCGGAGAGGCGCCTTCGACGAGGGCTTCCTGGGGACTGGACATCGCGGGAGTATAACGAGCGTTCGGTTTTTACCCAAGCTCGAGCAGGCGCCGGTAATCCTCCGGCGTGTCGACGTCCTGGATCACCCCTTCGTCTTCCCCTTCGACCTCCAGCAGCTCCGCCTCGTGGCGGTCCCGAAGCTGCCTCAGTCCCACGCTCGGATCCAGCGAGTCGATCTCGGGGATCAGCCGGGGGGCGATGGCCAGGGGATGGCCCCGCTTGCCGTGGAAGGTGGGGACGGCGAGGGGCGCTCCCGTCTCCGTCATCCTCCGGAGCAGCCCGGCGACCGTTTCGGCGCGGAGGTTGGGGAGGTCGGCGGGGGAGACGAGGAGGATCTCGCCGCGCCGGGCCAACTCGGCGGCTCCGCCCAGGGCGGCGATCCCCTCGCGGATCGTGGAGAGCATGCCGCGCTCCGGGTCCGGGTTTACGGCCAGGGTGACGCCGGCCTCCCGCGCCCAGGCCTGGAGCGCCTCGTCGCTCGGAGCGGTCACGACAACGACCTCCCGGACTCCACCGCCGCGCAGAGCCTCGACGACTGCCGTCACCATGGGCCTGCCGCCGACCGGCAGCAGCAGCTTGGGCCGGCCCATCCGGCGGGAGGCGCCGGCGGCGGGGAGGATGGCGAAGCTCATGATGGTGTCCAGTCCCGCGCGATCCCCTAGGGAAAGAATGTTTCGATACTATGTCATCTGGAGGGGATTTTCTTTATGGCTATCCGTCTCGTGCTTGCCGATGATCACCCGCTCATCCTGAGCGGCTTGGAGCGCCTGTTCGAAACGGCGCCGGACTGTGAGGTCCTGGCCCGTTGCGCGAATGGCCAGGAAGCTCTGGATGCCGTCCGCCGGCACCGGCCGGATGTCCTGATCCTGGACTCCCGCATGCCGTTGCTCGACGGACTGGAGGTGCTCCGGCTCCTGGCCAGCGAGGCCTCGCCCACCCATGCCGTACTCCTCGCCGAGAGTGCGGAAGAGGATCTGATCCGCGACGCCATCCAATTGGGAGTCCGTGGCGTGGTCTTCAAGGAGATGCCGCCTGACACGTTGCTCCAGTGTGTGCGCAAGGTCCGTGGGGGGGGGTACTGGCTGGAGCGGCGATCGGCCGCGCAGGCTCTCGATGAGCTGATGCGCCGGGAGGCGGCCAGCCGTGAGATCGCGGGCCTCCTGACGCGCCGGGAGCAGGAGGTCCTGCTCCTGGTCTGCCGCGGCCTTCGCAACAAGGAGGTCGCGGATAGCCTTTCGATCAGCGAGTCCACGGCGAAAGCCCACCTTCAGCACATATTCCAAAAGATGCACGTGAAGGGACGGCTGGCCCTGCTCCGCCATGCGGAGGTAAAAGGTTGGTCTGACCGATTTATCCATAGACAAGTTTGACTGCCCCGTACACCAAAGGGATTAGAAAGATACTCCCTTCGGTGGATTGAACCCTGCCCCTGCGGGAGCATAGAGTGATGATGCGGCAATCAAACAATCGTGCCGGTAGCTGCTAGTGGTAAACCATGCCGCAACAATGCACGCTTCGGCAGATCAAAGAGGGCATTGAAATGAATAGTAAAAAATCGACGATCATCCTCGTTCTTGCGGTCATGCTCCTTGCGGTACCCGCATTCGCGGGCAAGGTGTCCAAGATGGACAAGCTTTCGATGACCTGCGGCACCACGAGCGCGACGTCCATCAACATCATGGCTTGCGCCGGGCCGAACACCGGCGCGCCAGCCGGCTTCTCGCTGCAATGGGTCTCGGCGGATCAATTCGCCCTCGGGCCTGACGGCCTGCCCGGCACCCTCGATGACGGCACCTGGCCCGACTCCAGCTCTCTGAGCCTGTGCAAGGCTTCGTTCTCAGGAAATGCCAACGGCTCGGCCTACAACCTGGGGCGGAACGCGTGCACGACCGTCCAGGCGGGGGACAACCTGTTCGACGACCCCGGCGCCTCCAGCAACTGCGCCAGCATTCCGCTCGAGTGCAGTACGGACTACGTCTTTCGCTCCTTCGCGCATGCCAACAGCACCCTCTTCCGCAGCGACTTCTCGGCCAACCTGACGTGCAGGACGTCCGAGTGCATCGTCGTCGACGGCTGCACGTTTACGCAGGGCTACTGGAAGACGCACGGTCCGATGCCCACGGGCAACAACACCAATGAGTGGCCGGTCACGGAGCTTACGCTGGGCAACGTGAGCTACACCGATCTTCAATTGCAGTCGATCTTCGACACTCCGGCCCAGGGAAATGGCCTGATCTCTCTGGCACACCAGTTGATCGCCGCGAAGCTGAACATCGCCAACGGCGCGAATGACTCGAGCGTCGCCGCCGCGGTCGCGGCCGCCGACGCGCTGATCGGCAACCTGGTCATCCCGCCGGTCGGCTCGGGCTCCCTGGCGCCGTCGGCCACCAGCTCGCTGACGGCCACGCTGACCAGCTTCAACGAAGGCAGCCTCGGTCCGGGTCACTGCTAGTACACTGCCAGCCTAGAAGATGGTGGATGTTTTTCGGGGCGGCTCCACAAGCCGCCCCGACGAAGAGCCTCTACTTTACGACTTCCAGGGTGCCGGAGACCGGATACCACTCCTTGTCGTTGGACGCGAATCCATACAACCGTTTCGTATCGAAATTCAACGCGACGGTCAGGGTGTATCCCGACTCCGCGAGATAGGATACGAGCTGGATTCCCGGCCCGACCTCGAACGAGGCGTACTTCTTCTCGCGCGTCGGCTTGCCTTTCGCGTCGCCGTCCAGTTTGCTGAACACGACGCTGCCGTCGGGTTCAAAAGTATGCTCGTACGTCCCTCCTGCCGTGGGCCCCTCTTCGAACTTCCACCTGAGGGTTTGACCGCTGAGTGAAGTTGCAGTTTCCGTCATGACGGGCTCCTTTGAGGATCCACCACTTTCGTGGATGGCCTTTCTGCAGGATTGATGCCCGTGCAGATCAAGCTGACGCAAGACGCTTTCCAGATCCACGGCCCGGCATGTATCGACGTTGACGAGAGGCCCGACGCCGAGCGGGCCATGGGCAGCCAGCCGAGCAAAGGCGGCAGCGATCTCATCCTTGTCTCGGTCTCGATCCAGATGCCCGTCATGGCGTTTGCGCTCCGCGAAGCGCTCGGTTGCTATCTCGGGAGAACAGACACAGTGGACTTCGACGATCTTTCCAGGCAGAGACGATAGCCAGCCGGTGGGAGTGCCCGAATCACCCGTGATCCGCGGATGTCTCCAGAATGAGATCAATACGGCCCCGGATGTCTGACCCGCCAGCCTGCGCAACACCTCGTCGGCCGCCCGGCTCAAGCGATGCCGCCACTCAGCGTCACCGGCGCCCAGGCCGTCGAACAGTGCCTCCAGGATCTCGTCCTTGTCGAGTATGGGAAGACCGAAAGCGTGCGCGAGTTGGCGCCCGAGGGTTGTTTTCCCGCTTCCGGGAAGGCCGGAGATGATGATGAAGGAGCGCATCGGCAGGGGGAGGCCGCGTCGCCGGCAATTCTACCCGGTCGTCCCGCCGTCCTGTTTGCTTCCTCTAGAATGAGCCCATGGAAAAAGCCGAGGCCACCCTGCGCGATCTCGCGCTCGCCTATCCCGAGACCACCGAGGAGTTCCCCTGGGGGCACCGGGCGATCAAGGTGAAAGGCAAGACGTTCCTCTTCCTGGCCTTGAACGACGCTGGCCTGAGCCTCTCCGTGAAGCTGCCCTCCTCGGGGCTGGCGGCCCTGATGCTGCCCTTCGCATCGCCCACGGAGTACGGCCTGGGGAAGAGCGGCTGGGTGACGGCGCGCTTCGCCCTGGGAGACGAGGTCCCGCTCGAGATGCTCCAGGAGTGGCTCGACGAGAGCTATCGGGCGATCGCGCCGAAGAAGCTGGTGGCAAAGCTGGCCTCCCTGTAGAGGGGAAGTTTGCCCTTACCACCCGATCCCGTAGTCCTCCCCGTAGTCGCTCGAGCCGCCCCACATCGTGCCGTTCGCGTGGTCCAGCAGGATGGCGTTGATGGGGCCGGAGTTGCGCTCCACGACGTCCACCTTGTAGCCCATCTTCTTCAGCTCCTCCTGCACCCAGGGCGGGGTGCTGGCCTGGAGGGTGACCCGTCCGGGCTCCGATTCGTGGCCGCCGAAGGAGCTGCGCATCTGGTAGCTCGTGATGTTGGGGCCCTCCGCCGCTTCCTGGGGGTTCATCCCGAACTCCGCGACGTCGAGGAAGAACTGGAGGAGGTTCTGATCCTGGGTGTCGCCTCCCTGGACGGCGAAGGCCAGCCAGGGCTTGCCGTCCTTGACGGCGAGGCTGGGCGTGAGGGTCACCCGCGGCCGCTTGCCGGGCTCGAGGACGTTGAACGGGCCCTGCGCCGGATCGAGCACGAAGCTCTGCATGCGCTGGGAGAGGCCGATCCCCGTCTTGCCGGCGATGAAGGCGGGGACCCAGCCGCCGCTCGGCGTCACGGACACCAGCCAGCCCTCCTCGTCGGCGGCGATGATCGAGGTGGTGCCGGCGCGGAAGCTGTCGTCGAAAGCAGTCTGGGGCAGCGCGGAGTTCTGCGGCTGCGTCCACTTCTTCTCCGACGGCGTCCCCCATTTCTCCAGCAGGTCGAGGTAGGGGTTCTTCTGCCTCTGGAACGGATAGGGATCGCCGGGCTTCACGGCCGGATCGTTGCGGCTGGCGTTGATCTCCTTGCGCCGGGCCGCCGCGTAGTCCTTGGACAGCAGGCCCAGGAGGGGCTCGGCGGGTGGGAAGGCGGGGTCGCCGTAGTAGAAGTCGCGGTCCGCGAAGGCGAGGCTCATGGCCTGATAGACGGTATGGATGTAGCGGGAGCTGTTGAGCCCCATGCCCTTGAGGTCCATGGGCTCCAGGATGTTGAGGGCCTGGAGCATGGCCGGCCCCTGCGTCCAGGCGTCGAGCTTGTAGACGTCGATCCCCTTGTAGGTGGTCTTGACCGGCTCCTCGATGCGCACCTGCCAGCGCGCCAGGTCTTCCTTGGTGATCAGCCCGCCCTGCTCCTGGGTGCCGCGGGCGAGCTCCGCCGCGATGTCGCCCTTGTAGAAGCGGTCGTAGGCGGCCTGGATGGCCTCCTTGCGGTTCTTGCCGGCGGCGAGGGCCTGTTTCTCGGCCTCGACCAGCTTGCGCAGGGTGGCGAGGAGGTCGGGCTGGCGGAACACCTCGCCGGCGCGGGGCGCCTCCCGGGCCTCGCCGGCATGGGTGAGGAACGTGGCGCGCGAGGCCGGCCACTCCTTGATATGAGCCTTCTGGCGCTCGATGGTGTCGGCGAGCTGCGCCTCGATGGGGAAGCCGTCGGCCATCTGCAGGGCCGGCCCGAGGACGTCGGCGAGGCTCAGCTTGCCGTACTCGGCGAGCATCACCAGGAGCCCGCCGGGGGTGCCCGGCGTCACCGCCGCCAGGGGGCCGTACTCGGGGGGATAGGCCATGTTCTTACCATGGTAGAAGTCGGGCGTCGCGCCCGTGGGAGCGACCCCCAGGGCATTGATGGCGATGACCTTGCCCGTCTTGGGGTTCCAGATCAGGGCCTGGGTCTCGCCGCCCCAACTGAGGGTGTCCCACATGGTGCACGTGGCGGCCAGCATGGCGGCGGTCGCGTCCACCGCGTTGCCGCCCTTCTGGAACATCATGGCTCCGGCCGTGGCCGCCAGGGGCTTGCCCGTGATGGCCAGCCAGTGGCGGGCATGGAGCACGGGCTTGGCCGTGCGGGCCAGCGTGGGCGACGCCAAGAGCGCCATTGCGAGGGTGAATGTCGCGAGTCTGCGAATGCGGGTGTGAGATCTCATGGGGTCTCCTCCTCGTCTTCGAGGGAGCAGTGTACAGGAGCGCGCTCCAAGCCTACCGGCTCGTCCGGGAGCCCGCCGGCCGCCGGCCGCGCAACCACCACCAGGCCCGGACGAGGGCGTAGCTTCGCGAGCGCTCGATCTCCTGCAGGACCTGCGAGGTCTCTTCCAGCCGCAGCCGCTGCTTCTCCTCCTGAAGACGCAGATCCAGGAGCTCGCGCTTCAACTCGAGGTCGCCTCCCTGGGCCTTGAGAAGCGCGTAAAGAAGGGTCTCGCTCCCCTGCAGCAGCGACCGCTGGCGGCCGGCGGCGGCGGGCTCCCCGGCGGACGGCACATCGGCGATCTCCTCCAGCCTGGCGTAGAGCGCCAGCGCCTCCGGGATCCGCTCCTCCCAGGCGGGCCGGGGCGGCTGGCAGGAGGGCGCCAGCTCCTCCGAGTCGTAGAGAGCGTGGAAGTCGCCGCCGTGGAGCGGCAGATCGAGCTTGGCCCCCAGACGCTGGACAAACCCCGGGAAGTCGGCGGTGAGGGCCGGCGCGTGGGCCACGAAGCAGCGCTCCGGATAGCGGTCGCGCAACGCCAGCAGCCGCCGGTTGTAGAGCTCCCACGCCCGAAAGGCAAGCCAGGGGTCCTGGACCAGCTCGGGGTCGGTGTTGCGCCGCCAGAGGGAGAGCGCGACGTCGACGGGATGCCGGTAGAGGAAGAGATAACGGGCCTGTGGCAGGAGGCGGTCCCAGAGATCCAGGAAGAGGCAGGTCCGCGGGTCCTTCCATCCCCAGAAGGGCCGGTCCGCCCGCGTTGCGACCAGCTCCCCAGCCTGCTGCTCGAAAAGGGGAGCGACCCCGTCGACGTCCGCCTCGCCGGCCGTGAAGCAGGTCCGGCCGGAAGCGGCGAGGATCGCCTCGTGGAGGCCGTGGAAATCGCGGTCCTCGAAGTGGCCGCGGGGCTGCCCCAGCCCCGGAACGACGTCCTCCTTCAGGCGGCTGTCCAGCTTCAGGCCGATATCCAGCCCGGCTTCGCGCAGCACGCTGGCGACAAGAGAGGTGCCCGAGCGGTGCATACCGCAGATGACCAACTGGAGAGACAATGACCTTCCTCCGCGAAAACGGGCGGCTAGTACGACGTGCCCGAAGTTCGTTCCGGGTATCAGGGACTTGTGACGTCGGGAGGTGTTGGTGGGATCCCACGTTTTT
>Ga0126305_10000173_pt1 | contig 28957 bp, 27 predicted proteins | sample Plot26_FD_92536 | JGI IMG/M metagenome (GOLD analysis project Ga0126305, IMG submission 92536) | Serpentine soil microbial communities from UC McLaughlin Reserve, CA, USA - Plot26 | ecosystem: Environmental > Terrestrial > Soil > Grasslands | place: USA: UC McLaughlin Reserve, Lake County... | reverse complement strand
CATCACCTCGAGCGCGTCGATCTCGTCGGAGATCCGCATCGCCCCGAGCTCGGCGACGATCCCGGTCCCGACCTTGGCCGCCAGCATGTAGCCGAAGGCGTAGGGCATGATCTCGCGCAGGTCACACCAGGCCGAGAAGACGCCGGCGTAGGCGGGGGCGCCCTGGGCACGCAGCAGGTAGGCGCCCTCGATCCCGCACTGGAGGCCGAGGGTGAAGACGAGGCCCCAGATGATCAGGGCCGAGCCGAGGATGAGGATGCCGGCCTGGCGCAGGCTCTCGCCGAAGAAGCGGAGGACGCGGCCCGAGTAGACGAGGCCGGCGACGCGGGAGCCGAAGCGGGCGATCTCCCCCGCCGAGTCGAGCCAGCCGCGCGGGATTGCGAACCAGGCGTTCATCGGATCGTCTGCAGCTCCGGGTTGGTTGCGAGCAGGGTCTGGGTGAAGACATAGTTGAAGGCGAAGACGCCCATGAAGGAAATGACCACGGCCTCGTTGACGGCGCGGCCGACGCCGGCGGCGCCGCCGGAGGCGGTCATCCCTTTGTAGGAGCAGACGACGGCGATCAGGGCGCCGAAGAGGGTGCACTTGATCACCGAGCCCCAGAGGTCGGTGATCGAGGCATTGGAGAAGAGCGTCGCGAAGAAGCCGCCGAGGGGCTGGTTGTAGAGGATCTCGGTGAGGATGCCGCCGCTGATCCCGAAGACCAGCGCGTAGATGTCGAGCAGGCCGGTGATCAGCATCAGCGCCAGGAAGCGCGGCACGACCAGGTTCTTGATCGGGTCGACGCCGAGGACCTGGAGGGCGTCGAGCTCCTCACGGATCTTGCGGGCGCCGAGGTCGGCGGTGATCGCCGTCCCAGCGACGCCGGCGACGACCACTGCGGTCACGAAGGGCGCGAACTCGCGGATCGAGGCGAGGACGAAGAAGCCACCGAGGCGGTCGAGGGCGCCGAAGAGCGAGAGGAAGTTCGCCGCCTGTAGCCCGGGAGCGCCGAACCCGAAGGCCACCGTCGAGACCAGCAGCGGGAACCAGCAGAGCTGCAGGGCGAAGAGGAACTGGCCGATGAACTCCTCCCCGTAGGGGTAAGGCGGCTTGACCGCGGAGACGATCGTCCGCGCGGTGAGGAGCATCATCTCTCCCACCTGTTCGAACAGGGACTTGGCGGGCAGGAATGCCCTGTTGACCGCGGATCCGACCATCTGCTCCTCCTCCGAGCCGGCGCCGCAGGCACGCGGCACCCCACCCGGTGGGCATGAGTCTAGGGGATGGGAAACCGCCAACCGTTAGTGCCATGTTGAGATCCCGCTAACGCCTTCGCAGCGCCGGAAATGCCTGCGAAGACGGTCAAACCGCGTGCTATGTTCGGGCCGCTTTGCGGGGGACCGGACGACATTCCCGGCGGACCCGCCTCCAGACCACCGCCGTCGGGTTAACGGCGCTGGCGGTGGCGGCACTGCTCGCTGCCTGCGGCGGCGGCGACTCCTCGACCGCGCCGGAGGAAGCGAGCGGCAAGTTCAAGGTGAAGGTGACCGAAGCCGAGTTCCCCTCGCCGCAGCGGCTCGGACAGACGGCCGTGCTGCGGCTCGGCATCCGCAATACCGGCGACCGCACCGTGCCGAACCTCTTCGTCAGCTTCACGATCAAGGGCCAGCGCGGCGAGGACTCCTCGTTGCCCTTCGGGCTCAGCGACCCGCAGCCGGAACTGGCGCAGCCCGATCGGCCCGCTTGGGTGCTGTCGGCGACCTATCCGCGACTCGACGGCTCCTCCGATCCGGGCGGGACCACGACCTCGAGCCCGAAGACCTTCGCCCTCGGGGCGCTGAAGCCGGGGAAGACGACGACGGCGATCTGGAAGCTGAGCGCGGTGCGCGCTGGCAAGTTCACCTTGCTCTACGACGTCGGCGCCGGCATCGGCGGCGCCGCCAAGGCGGAAACTGACGGCGGCGTTACCCCCGGCGGTTCGTTCACGACCGAGGTGACCGAGCGGCTGCCCGAAACCGAAGTCACCGACAGCGGCGAAATCGTTGAGATCGAGAAGGGCAAGTAGGGCCTCAACAGCCGTTGCCGCGGTGGCGGCGCTGCTGACCCTGGCGCTGCCGGCCTGCGGCTCGGCCAACGATCAGAACAGCGGCTCACAGGGAACGGCACCGGGGGCCAAGGGCGGCGGGGTCGCGCTGAAGAAGGTCGGCTCCTTCGACAGCCCTGTCTATGTCACCGGTGCCCCGGGGTTCCCAAAGCTCCTCTTCGTGGTCGAGCAGCCGGGCCGGATCATCGTCTTGAAGGACGGTCGCCGCGCCGGCACCTTCCTCGACATCCGTGACCTCGTCAACTACGGCGGCGAGCGCGGTCTGCTCTCGGTCGCCTTCCCTCCGGACTACGCCGGCAGCAAGCGCTTCTACGTCTATTACACCGACGCCGCAGGGGCGATCAGGGTCGACGAGTTCCAGCGCCGCAGCGCCACCCGCGCCGCCACCGGCTCACGCCGATCGGTGATCGCGATCCCCCACCCCGTCAACTCCAACCACAACGGGGGGCAACTGCAGTTCCTCGGCAACCTCCTCTACTTCGGGACCGGGGACGGCGGTTCCGGCGGCGACCCGCCGAACAACGCCCAGAACAAGGAGGTCCTGTTGGGCAAGCTGCTGCGGATCGACCCGCGGGCCTCCGGCGGCAAGCCCTACTCGGTTCCGGCGGACAACCCCTTCGTCGGCAAGGCCGGCCGCGACGAGATCTACAGCTACGGGCTGCGCAACCCCTTCCGCTTCTCCTTCGACACCACCCACAGCGGGCCGCGGATCGCGATCGGCGACGTCGGCCAAAACCGCTTCGAGGAGCTCGACTACCTGACCGTCGGACGGGCACGCGGCGCCAACTTCGGCTGGGACGCCCGCGAGGGCTTCTCCAAGTACACGGAAGAAAACAGCGGTACGCCGGATCCAGGCGGGACCGTGAAACCGGTCTTCGCCTACGGTCGCGATAGCGGCTGCACGATCATCGGCGGCTACGTCGTCCGCGACCCGCGGCTGCCAGGGTTGCGGGGGCGCTATCTCTACGCGGACCTCTGCGAGGGACAGGTGCGCTCCCTCGTACCGCACCTGAAGCGCGCCAGCGGCGACCGCGGGCTCGGCCTCGAGGTGCAAACCCCGAGCTCCTTCGGCGAAGACCAGCGTCACCGGCTCTACGTGGCTTCACTGGAAGGGCCGGTCTACCGGCTCGTCCCCCGCTGAAGTCCCAAAGATTTTCCACTTCCGCGCACCACCTGTAGCAACTTATTGTCTACGCTTGCTTTTATGGTGGTGATGACGCCCCGAGAAAGCTGGACCGACGAGCGCCTCGACGACCTCGCGAAACACATGGACGCGCGGTTCGATCAGGTAGACGCGCGGTTCAGCGACCTCACCCGATTGATGCAGATCGGACTCGGAATCGTCGGCGCCATCTTGACGCTCATAACCGGGATGCTTGCCGGACTGATCACCTTGATGGTCACCCAGCTCTGATTCGCCGCTACAGTTGGCTGACCAGCCAAACGGGCGAAGGGAGCGGCGGTGGAGAGCGGAACGGCGGCACGCGGTACCGAGATGAACGGGGCATCGACTGCGGCTGACGTGATTGAGGTCCAGAACCCGGCGACGGGTGGGTTGATCAAGAGCATCCCGGTCGCCTCGCCCGCGACCGTCGCCGCGACTGTCGCCCGGGTCCGCGCCAACCAGCCCGAGTGGGAGGCGATGGGGATCGAGGGGCGCTACCACTGGCTCGGCAAGCTGCGCGACTGGTTGCTCGATAACGAGGAGCGGGTCCTCGACACGATGCAGGCGGAGACCGGCAAGGTCCGCGCCGACGCCGGCAACGAGCCCGGCTACCTCGCCGACCTGATCAACTTCTACGGCTCCCGCGCGGCCGGCTTCATCGGTGAGGAGAGCGTCCGCCCCCACTCTCCCCTGCTGGCCGCGAAGAAGCTGCGAATCCAATACCGGCCCTACCCCGTGGTCGGGATCATCAGCCCCTGGAACTTCCCGCTGATCCTCTCGCTCGGCGACTCGATCCCGGCCCTGCAGGCCGGCTGCGCGGTGGTCGTGAAGCCGTCTGAGTTCACGCCCCTCGGGTTGACCGAGGTCATCGAAGCTTGGAAGCGTGAGATCGGCGGGCCCGACGTCTTCGACTGCGTCCACGGCGTCGGCGAGACCGGCGGCGCCCTGGTCGACGAGGTCGACTTCATCCAGTTCACCGGCTCCGACCGCACCGGCCGCAAAGTGATGGCGCGGGCAGCGGAGACGCTGACGCCGGTCAGCCTCGAGCTCGGCGGCAAGGACCCGATGATCGTCCTCGCCGACGCCGACCTCGACCGCGCCGCCAACGCCGCGGCCTGGGGCGGGATGATGAACTCAGGCCAGATCTGCCTCTCGGTCGAGCGGATCTACGTCGAGGAGCCGGCCTACGACGAGTTCGTCAACAAGCTGACGGCCGAGGTCGGGCGGCTGCGCCAGGGCGCGGACGACGCCGCCAACCCCAAGGACGTCGGAGCGATGACGTCTCCCAACCAGACCGCGATCGTCGAGGACCACGTCAGCGACGCGATCTCCGCCGGCGCCCGCGCCCTGACCGGCGGCAACCGCGTCGAGGGGCCCGGCGACTACTTCGAGCCGACGGTCCTCGTCGACGTCGACCACTCGATGAAGGTGATGCGCGACGAGACCTTCGGCCCCGTCGTCGGCGTGATGAAGGCCCGCGACGCCGAGGAGGCGCTGCAACTCGCGAACGACAGCCGCTACGGCCTCGGCGCCTCGGTCTTCGGCGAGAAGGAGCGAGCCGAACAGGTCGCCCGCCGGGTCGAGTGCGGCGCCGTCAACGTCAACGACGTCCTCATCAACTACTTCGCGATGGACGTGCCGATGGGCGGCTGGAAGCAGTCGGGGATCGGCTTCCGCCACGGCGAACCCGGGATCAAGAAGTACTGCCGCTCCGGGTCCCTGGTGATCACCCGCTTCGGCGGCAAGCGCGAGCCGACCTGGTACCCGTACACCAAGACCCGCCGCCGCCTCCTCGCCCCGATCTCCCGCTTCTTCGGCGCCCGCGACTGGCGCCGCAAACTGGGTCTTCGCTGATAGGGCGGGGAGTCGGGGGGGGTCCCCGGGAGCACCTCCGCCGAGTCGGGTCGGGGATAACTTGCGCCTCACGCCGTAACGCTCGGTCTCCGTGCCAAGTACCCAGGGACCCTTCCCCGACTCCCCTTCGATCGAGCTCCGGCTGAAGCTTTTAGTTCCGTGGTTCCTTAGTCCGCCCATACACGACTAAGGAACCGCGGAACTGAACTTCTCAGCGTGTTGAAGAGGGGGCGGGGGTGTCCCTTCGCGGCACTTAGCACGAGGCGGGCGAGTGGCGATCGGGGCGAAGCCCGCAGAACGATCTCCGCCGAGCTGCGTCCAGAAGGGACACCCCCGCCCCCTCCTAACAACGCCCCGGTAGCCTCTTTATGTTCATGCCGGAACGTGACTACATAGCCGCTACGAAAGAGCGCGTGGTCGTCTTCGACGGCGGCATGGGCGCGACTTTGGAGCAGTTCGAGCTCAGCCAGGAGGACTACGGCGGGCTCCAGGGCAAATGCCACGAGGCGCTGGTTCTCAACCGGCCCGATGTGATCGAGGGGGTTCATGCGTCGATGCTGGAGGCCGGCGCTGAGGTGGTCGAGACCGACAGCTTCCAGGGCTCGCGGCTGAAGCTCGAGGAGTGGGGTCTCGGCGAGCACACGCTGGAGATCAACACCCAGGCCGCCGAGATCGCCCGCCGGGCCGCCGGCGAGGACCGCTTCGTCGCCGGCTCGATCGGCCCGACCGGCTTCCTCCCCGCCTCCACCGACCCCACCCTCGGCGACATCTCTTTCGGCCGCCTGGTCGAGGTCTTCGCCGAGCAGGCACAGGGCCTGGTCGAAGGCGGGGCCGACCTGATCATGATCGAGACCGCGCAGGACATCCTCGAGGTCAAGGCGGCGATCTTCGGTGCCCGCGAGGCCTTCGCGAAGACCGGCCGCGCGCTGCCGATCCAGTGCAGCGTCTCGCTGCTGCCGAACGGCGGAAAGATGCTGCTCGGCACCGATATCCGCTCGGTGCTGACGACGCTGACCGCGCTCGACGTCGACGTGATCGGCCTCAACTGCTCAACCGGCCCGGAGGACATGCGCGACGCAATCCGCTTCCTCGGCGAGACCTGCCCGCTGCCGGTCCACTGCATCCCCAACGCCGGCCTGCCGCTGCAGGGTCCCGACGGCGAGACGATCTTCCCCGAAAAGCCGGAGCCGCTGGCGGCGACGCTGGGCGAGTTCGTCGAGCGCTACGGCGTCGGCATCGTCGGCGGCTGCTGCGGCACCACTCCAGAGCACGTCGCCGCAATCCGCGAGCGCGTCGGCGCCCGCACCCCCGGGCCGCGCCCGGCGCCGGGGCCGATCGAGATCTCCTCGATGATGACCTCGACGCCGCTGGTGCAGGAGCCGCGGCCGACGCTGGTCGGCGAGCGAGTCAACTCTCAGGGCTCGAAAAAGGCCAAGGAACTGCTGCTGGCCGACGATTACGACGGCCTCGTCCAGGTCGCCGAAGACCAGGTCGAAGGGGGCGCCCACGTGCTCGACACCTGCGTCGCCCTGACCGAGCGCCAGGACGAGGACGAGCAGATGAGCGCCGTCGTCAAGCGGATCTCGCTCACCCAGCCAGCTCCGATCCAGGTCGATTCGACCGAGCCCGAGGTGATCAAGGCGGCGCTGGAGACGATCCCCGGCCGGGCGATCGTCAACTCGATCAACCTCGAGGCCGGCCGCGAGAAGGCAGACACGGTGACCCCGCTGGCGAAGGCTCACGGGGCGGCCTTGATCGCGCTGACCATCGACGAGGTCGGGATGGCGAAGACGGCCGAGCGCAAGGTCGAGATCGCCGAACGGATCCGCGACATCGCCTGCGGCGAGCACGGGCTCGACCCCGAGGCGCTGATCTTCGACCTGCTTACCTTCACCCTTACCACCGGGGACGAGGAGTGGCGGCCTTCCGCGGTGGAGACGATCGAGGGCATCCGCCGGGTCAAGGCCGAGATCCCCGGCGTCAAGACCTCGCTCGGCGTCTCCAACGTCTCCTTCGGCGTCTCGCCCCGGCCGCGCGCCGTCCTCAACTCGGTCTTCCTCCACCACTGCGTCGAGGCCGGCCTCGATCTGGCGATGGTCAACCCGAACCACATCACCCCCTACGGCGAGATCCCCGAGGAGGAGCGGGAGCTGACCAACGACCTCGTCTTCAACCGTCGCGAGGACGCGCTCGAGCGCTTCATCTCCCACTTCGAGTCCAAAGGCGAGGAGGCTGAGGCCGAGGTCGCCGATCCGACCGCCGGCATGGAGCCCGAGGAGGCGCTGCACTGGCACATCCTCCGCCGCAAGAAGGACGGGGTCGAGGACCAGATCGAGCGCTCGGTCGAGAAGATCGGTGCCGTCCCGACGCTGAACGAGGTGCTGCTGCCGGCGATGAAGGAGGTCGGTGACAAATTCGGCGCCGGCGAACTGATCCTGCCCTTCGTCCTGCAGTCGGCCGAAGTGATGAAGCGCGCGGTGGCGCAGCTGGAGAACCACCTCGACCGGATCGATGGCCATACCAAGGGCAAGGTCGTGATCGCGACGGTCTTCGGCGACGTCCACGACATCGGCAAGTCGCTCGTCAACACGATCCTCACCAACAACGGCTACACGGTGATCGACCTCGGCAAGCAGGTCCCGGTGGACGCGATCATCGAGGCCGCGGTCGAGAACGACGCCGACGCGATCGGCCTCTCGGCGCTGCTCGTCTCGACCTCCAAGCAGATGCCGACCTGCATCGCCGAGCTGCACCAGCGCGGGCTCGAGTTCCCGGTCCTGATCGGCGGCGCGGCGATCAACCGCGACTTCGGCCGCCGCACCCTCTACCCGAAGGGGAAAGACTCCGACGAGGTCTACGAGCCCGGCGTCTTCTACTGCAAGGACGCTTTCCAAGGTCTCGACACGATGGATGCCATCGTCGATGAGGACGCCAGATCCGCTCTCGTCGAGCGGATCAAGGCCGAGGCGAAGCAGCTGCGCGAGAAGCCGGTTGTAGTCGACGATGGGCCGCCGACTTCGGACGCGAGCGCCCGCTCCGCCGCCCGCACCGATGTGCCGATCCCAAAACCTCCGTTCTGGGGCGTGCGCGAGGTAGACGTCGACCTCGACGGCGTCTACCCCTACCTCGACCGCCACGTCCTCTTCAAGCTCCACTGGGGCGGCCGCGGGGTCAAGGGCGAGGCTTGGCGGCAGCTGGTCGAGGGAACGCCCGAGGAGGAGGGCTTCGCCCCCCGGCTGGAGCGGATGTGGCGCGAGCAGGACTTCCTCAACCCGCGCACCCGGCTCGGCTACTTCCCCTGCAACGCCGAAGGCAACGAACTGATCGTCTTCGATCCCGAGGACCACGAGCGCGAGCTGGAGCGGCTCGTTTTTCCGCGCCAGCCCAAGCACGACCGCATCTGCCTCGCCGACTTCTACCGCCCGCTCGAGAGCGGTGAGCGCGACGTCGTCGCCCTGCAGGGGGTCACCGTCGGGCCGCAGGTGACCGAGTTGATCGAACGGCTGGAGCGCGAAGGCGAGTTCGCCGAGCAGCTCTACGTGCACGGGCTCGGGGTCCAGGCGGCCGAGGGGCTGGCTGAGTGGCTCCACGCCGACGTCAGATCCTCCCTGAAGATCGAGCCCGACCAGGGCCGCCGCTATTCGTGGGGATATCCCGCCTGCCCGGACCAGTCCGAGCACGAGAAGGTCTGGCGGCTGCTCGACCTCGAAGAGATCGGGATGACCCTTTCCGGCGGCTACGCGGTCATGCCCGAGCAATCGACGGTGGCGATCGTCGCCCACCACCCACAGGCCGTCTACTTCGGGATGAAGTCCGGCTTCATCCCCGAGCAGAAGGCGCCGGACGAGCTGATCGCGGGCACCGCGCGCGGCGGCGAGCTGCCGCCGGAGTCCGACCCGGACGCCGGTGAGCCGGGCGAGGGCGCCGAAGCGGCCCCCGCTACCGAGCTCAGCCGCTGAACCTGTCCGGCACCTGGGCCGGGTGCAGCGCCGGCCGCTGCCAGTTGCGACCTTCGTAGGCCTCTTCGAAGCCAGCCTTGCGCAGGTTCCGGGTTACCGCCGACCAGGAACCGAGATCGCATTCCCCAACCTCGACGAAAACGGTGTGGCACCCGGCCCGGTGCGCGTCGAGCAGGCGTCGATGCAGCAGCGCCGCGTTGCAGCCATGACCACGAGCCTCCGCCAGCGTCGTCCCCGCTCCGAGCTGGGCCACTCCGTCGGCGATCAGCATCGAGGCAGTCGCGACGGGAATCTCTTCTATGTCCAGGGCGGCGGTGTAGCAGTGCCACCCGTTGCGCTGCGGCAGCGAGAAGAACAGCGTCCCCGCCACCAGCGGGATTTCAAGGGCTTCGGCTGCGATCGTGCTCAGCCCTTCCCCTTCGGCTTCGTCCTGCCCAAGCCTGTAGATGACGATGCCGGGGTCGACATCGAACTCGGGCGGTGAGCCGTCGCGGACTAGTTTCACCCAGCCGCCGCCGCGCTCGTACCCGCGAACCCCTAGCCAGGCTTCGGCCTCCGCCGCCCCTGGCCGCCCCGAGGCGACCGGGATCCGGTAGTCGACTTCGCGCGCCCGCATCCATTCCACCGCGCCGGCGAGATGACCATCTTCGATCGCCCCTGGCTCTGCCGCGCCCTGAATCTGCTGCAGCAGGTGCACCTCCGGCAGGTCGCCGAAGGCGGTCGCCTGAACTGGTCCAAACCTCTCAACTTCGACCCCCGATTCGGAGACCGCTTCCGGAACTACCGAGTCCCACATGTCGCGCCGGAAGCGCTGCGCGACTCTCTCCAATACTGCCGAGTCGTATCTCACAGCTCCCTTTCCCCCAGTTCGCGTGAGTGATTGGCCGATTGCTCGACTCTATGCACACTAGTGGGGACCCGTCAAGGAACCTTGTCGATCTGGCTAAGAAGTCACGCCCGAGAAGGCGGGGCGGCTGCCCGTTGGATGGAACCGGCGCCTCGCCCCCACCCGCTCGGGCGCTAGGAGTGCCGGCCTGGGAATGGTGGCGGCACACCTCCACCGCCATCCTAGACAAATACATTGAAGTTTATTTATCGTTAAAGGAAAGCTTAAAGTCAGCGATTGTTAGGGCTGACTCGCCCGTGCGCGTGGCTTCGAGTCCAGCCGGACAGGGGCAGTGGACAGCGCTTGCACGCGCAGGTCGCTCCAGGTGAGCCCCTCCCGCACCAGGGCCGGGAGGCCGAGCGCAACCGCCGTGGCGATCTCAACCGCCTGCAAGATGACGCCGTAGGCGAGAGCATCGGCGGTGCTGACCCCGAAGCCGCTGTGGAGAACGCTGATCACCGCCAATTGGAAAACACCGATGTTGGAAGGCGTCGCCGGCACCACCGCGGTGACGTTGACGGCAAAGAGAACCGCCGCGGCGGCGCCGATGCCGGCCTTGCCGTCGAGGCCGAGGGCATAGAGCAGCGCCCAACAGGCGGCGAGCTGGATCGCCCACGCCCCCAGTTGGGCCGCCGATGCCGCCGTGCCACGCCGCGGGTCGCGGAAGACTGCGAGGCCGGCTCGAACCTGCACCAGGGCTTTGTGGACCGTCGCGCCTAATCGCGCCAGCCGACCGTTGCCGTTGCGCCGCATCAGCAGCGGGGCCACGAGGAGGACGAGGAGCACGATCAACGGCACCAGGCTGAAGGCGAAGATCTGCTTGGTCCCCGAATGGAAGAGCGGCGTCGTCGAGACGATGATCACCCCGAGCAGCACCAGCGCGACGAGGTTCAGCAGCGTCTGGGAAACGAGCGTTCCCAGGAGGACGGGGAACGTTTCCCGCACCCGGCCGCTGCGGCGGGCGAGGGTGAGGGCGCGAGCGGGCTCGCCGAGGCGGGCCGGCAACGTCGCCGACATGAGGACGCCGATCATCGTCGCCGAGGTGACGTCCCGACGGCGGATCGGGCGGTTGGGAAGGGCGGCGCGCGCGATCCAGTACCAGGAGGCGGCGCGGAAGAAGAGGGAGCTCGCCATCAGCGCACAGGCGATCAGAACCCAGGTCAGGTTCGAGCGGACGATGCTTTCGACGACATTGTCGACGCCGATCTTCTGGGCGGCCAGGAGCGTCAGGCCGACGCCCATGATCCCGGCGACCCCTAGTCCGAGGCGCCGCGCCACGGCCCGACCCCTCTTCCCCGCTTGCGCCGGCGTCGGGTCGAGCGAGGGAAGGCGCTCGGCGGGACGCTTCGGCCCCCCGTCGGCCGGTCGCAGCCCGGTCCAGTGGGCCATCCGCTCTCCCGCGGTCACCGGCTTCGGCGCCTCGATCGCGCGCTCGTAGACGCCCGTTACCTGGTCGGCGATGCGCGGCCAGGCGTAGCGCTGGGCGCTGCGGCGGGCGGCTTCTCCCATCTCCTGCAGTCGCTCGGGCTCGAAGTGGGCCCGCTGCAGCTCCTCGGCAAGGCGCTGCGGATCGCCGGGCGGGACGAGCAGGCCGTCGACGCCGTCGCTGACAACGTCGCTGTAGCCGGCGATGGCCGAGGCGATCACCGGGGTGCCGGCCGCGAAAGCCTCGGTCAAGACCATGCCGAAGCTCTCGCCCGAGAGCGAGGGCGCGCAGAGCAGATCGGCGTCGTGGAGCTCCTTCCAAAGCTCCTCGCGGGAGACGCGGCCGCGGATGTCGATTGAGCGCAGGAGGTCGGGGTCGGCCACGTAGCGGAGGACGTCCTCCTGCTCCGATCCGATCACCGTCAGCCGGCAGGGAACGTGCTCGACGAGAGCATTGAAGGCGGTGAGCAGGATCGGCAGTCCCTTGCGCTCCTCGGGGCGGCCGACGAAGAGGATCCGCAGGTCGCCGTCGGTCGGCTTCAGCCCGCTCGGCGCCGCCTCGGTATCGACGCCGTTGGGGATGATCGTGTACTCACCGCCGTACCAGCGGCGCCCGGTCCAGGCGGCCGCCTCGGAGACGGCGATCCGGGCTGAGAGGCGATTGAAGACGCGGCGGGCGCCAAGGCCGTTGGCGATGTGGTTCGGCAACCCCTTCGTCGAGTAGGCGTGGAAGGTGCCGACCACGGGGTCGCGCGCGCCCAGGGTTGCGTTCCAGCCGACCAGCGGAACCATGGGCTCGTGCACATGGATGACGTCGAATTCGCCGCTGCGCACGAGCCGGCGCGGGGCGACGACGCCGCCGGCCGGGAAGGGCGCGAGGTTCGAGATCGAGCCGTTGGCGCCGAAGCCCATCGTCCGCCCCAGCGGCATCAGGTAATCCGGCAGCTCCCGCCGTTCGGCCGAGGCCCGGTGCAGGGCACGGCTGACCCGACCCGGCGGGTCTACGGGAGCGAGGACGCGAACGTCATGGCCTCGCCGCAGAAACTCTTCGGCGAGCGCCTCGACGTGCCGGTTCACGCCCCCCTGGAAAGACCAGGAATATGGCGAGACGAGACCTATGCGCACGGGTGGTTAAGGGTAGATCATCGCCCGGCAGGCGCTTGGACGCCGGAGCGGCTTCCGCGCGCTAGAGCTGGGTGCCGATCAGGCCGAGCATGCCGACCACCAGCGTTCCGATCAGGCCGCCGCCGAGCTGGATCATGATCCGCTTCAGGTCGCCGATGTCCCTCCGCACGTCGCGGACTTCTTCCCTCATTTCTCCCACCCGACCATTCAGGTCATCCAAGCGAGAGTCGGTCCAGGTAGAGCGCATCGGCCTCATGCCTCCAAGCTAGGTGATCAGGTCATACACGTGGCGCACGTAATTGTAACTTTTCGTCTGAGGTCCTGCGTTCCTCCGAATTTGCGGGACTCTCAGCCCAGGCGAAGCCCGTGAATACCAGCAGGTAGGCGGTGCCGATCTCGAGCAGAAGCGCGCCTGAGTCGTTGGCGAGCGTCCCCACCACCGTCGCCGCCAGCGCTCCAAGCAGGCCCGCGCGCATCGCAGGCACTGGGCACAACAAGGCCCGGAGGCGATCTCGCCGCAGATAGGCGAGCGCGGCGATCGCGATGACCACCGGCAGAAAGGCCAGGAGCACGGGCCGGCCGAAGCTGCGCGCCGAGAGTTGTAGGCGCCGCTGCGCGACGTCCGCCAGGTCTCCCAGTCCTCCGGCATCGAGAACCGAGCGGGTCAGGTGCGCATTGGCTCCGCTCACCAGGTCGACGAGGGCCATCAGCGCGAGCACGGCAACGGGGGCGGCAACGACAGCGAGGAGGAGCGGGCGCCTACCCCGACCCGCTCTCGCCACCGCGGCGACCGCGGCGCCGGCGGGGAAGACGATCGCGGCGCCGACGTCCGCGCCGAACCGCCCCGCCGCAAAGACCACAGCCGCCAGCAGGCCGATAAACAGGAAGGCGATTACCCCCGCGCGCCGAGACGCCTGCGCCGCGAACGCCGTCTGAGCGGCACCGGTTCCGGCCACGACCAGCACTGCCAGCACCGCCTCGAGCTCGTTGCCGATCCCGTAGAAGCGAACGCCGAGCCCAGGGTTCGGGCCCAGCAGAGACAGCGAGGTCAGCGGCGAGCCGACGACGACGTCGACCGCGTAAGCGAGAACGGTCACGGCAGCAGCTGCGGCGAGAGCCCGGTAACCGCGCAGGAGCAGCAACGTCAGCCCGGCCAGGAGCGGCGCGAGCAGGAACACCAGAACCCGTTCGGCCGTCTCCCCGGGCTCGAGCGCAGCGCCCAAGAGGAGGACCAGCGGCAGGTAGACGATCGAGAGCCCGGCCACCCGAACAGCCGGGCGCGCCAGCCGTCCGCGACTAGAGAGGATGACGAGGAGCAGCACCGCCAACCAGGCGAGGACGTTGAGGCCGACCACCGTCCCCCGCCGCGAAGAGATCACCGCCATCCGCGCCCCCAGCGATTCGACCGCCGTCGCGTCGACCGCCCCCTCCGCGCGGACCGGCTGTCCCGACATCTCCGACGGGATCTCGACCCCGAACCAGTCGAGGATCGTCGGCGCCACGTCGGTGGAGAGGACGTATCCGTCCATTCGGGTGCTGTCGGAGGTGAGGTCGCCGTCGAAGCCCGGGCCGCCGATGCCGATCGGGAGCAGGTCGTCGCTGTCTCCGGTCGGTCGCGCCAACGCGATCAGCAACCGGTGCTCCGTTGGCAGACGATCCGGGGTCCCCCGCCGAGCTTCGAACCGAGGCGGGGGCAGCCCTTCCTCTTTAAGCGTCGCCGTGAGGAGGCCGGGAACGATGTCGGCGGGGGCAGATCTGGCCCGCTCGACGACGGCCCGCCACCAGGCAGCCGGATCGCCCGTGCGCTCGGGCAGGTCTTCGTCGTAGAGGGAGTCGAAGACACGGTTGCCCTGGCCGATGTCCAGATAGGTCTGCTCCGCCGGGACGGTGCCGAGGCCGGGGCTCATCAGACCCGGCGAGAACCCGGCGGCGGCGAGTTCGTCGACAGTCGTCTCCGGCGGCAGCAGCAGGATGTCGACCGGAAGCGGTCCCTTCGCCTCGGCCGCCGGCGCCAGAGCCAGGAGCAGGACGAGCGCTATCGTGGCCCCGATGGCCGATCGCACGTTCGCCAAGTTCACGTTTTTCAAGATCGATCCAGCCTGGCGTCGTCGGGACCCGGAGTTGCGCACTGCCGATAAGCAGGAGTTCCTCGCCGCCTGCGAGGACTTCGCCGTCGACCGCTCGTTGCGCGCCTACTCAACCATAGGCACGCGTGGCGACGTCGACCTGGTGTTGCTGAGCCAAAGCCCGAACCTGAACGACATCCACACCTTTCACGTCGTCCTCGGCCAAAGCGGGCTGGCGAAATGGACTGCAACCCCCCACTCCTTCCTCTCGATGACGAAACGGTCGCCCTACTCCGATGAGGACGCGCGGCCGGAAATTTGCACCTCTGAGCGCAAGTACCTCTTCCTCTATCCGATGGTCAAGCAGCGCCGCTGGTACGGACTGCCGCCGGAGGAGCGCGGCCGGATCATGAAAAGCCACATCGAGGTCGGCCGGCGCTACCCGGAGATCACGATCAACACGAGTTACTCGTTCGGGCTCGACGACCAGGAGTTCGTCGTCGCCTTCGAGGGCGACGACCCCGGCATGTTCCTCGACCTCGTCAACGAGCTGCGGCCGACCGAGTCGAGCGAGTTCACCGAGCGGGAGACCCCGATCTTCACCTGCGTCGCGACCTCGGCCCGCAAGGCGCTCGACGCCCTCGACGGCACCCCGAGCGCTATCGCCACGGGCGCCTCGACGCTCGGCTGAAGCGCCGAGTTCCCTATTCTTTCGCGCTCCCATGAGCAAGATCGGAACCGAAGACACCCCCCTGCGCGTCGCCATCGTCGGCGCCGGCCCCTCCGGCTTCTACGCCGCTGAGCACATCCTCAAGGACGGCGACCTGCATGCCCAGGTCGACCTCTTCGACCGCCTGCCGACTCCGTTCGGGCTGGTCCGCGGCGGCGTCGCCCCCGACCACCCGAAGATCAAGTCGGTGATCCGCGTCTACGAAAAAACCGCGGCCCGCGACGGCTTCCGCTTCTTCGGCAACGTCAAGATCGGCCACGACATCGAGGTGGAGGAGCTGGAGAAGCTCTACCACGCGATCGTCTTCACGGTCGGCTGCGAGACCGACCGCCAGCTCGGCATCCCCGGTGAGGATTTGCCCGGCAGCCACGCCGCCACCGCCTTCGTCGGCTGGTACAACGCCCACCCCGACTACGCCGACCGCGAGTTCGACCTCTCCAGCGAGCGCGCCGTCGTGATCGGCAACGGCAACGTGGCGATGGACGTCGCCCGGATGCTCGCCCTCACCGATCACGAGCTGCGCCAGACCGACACCGCCGACCACGCGATCGAGGCGCTCGACGCCAAGCAGATCCGCGAGATCGTCGTCCTCGGCCGCCGCGGGCCTGTGCAGGCCGCCTTCACCAACCCGGAGATCAAAGAGCTCGGGGAGATGGAGGACGCCGACGTCGTCGTCGACCCGCAGGAGGTCGAGCTCGACCCCGCCAGCCAGGCGTTCCTCGAGTCCGAGGAGGTCGACAAGACCACCCGCGTCAACGTCGAGACGCTGAAGGAGTTCTCCGAGCGCGAGTCGGAGGGCAAGAAACAGCGGATCGTCCTTCGCTTCCTTGCCTCCCCGGTGGAGATCAAGGGCGACGGCAAGGTCGAATCGATCGTGGTCGGCCGCAATGAGCTGGTCGAGGAAGGCGGGGCGCTGCGCGCCAAGGACACCGGCGAGCGCGAAGAGCTCGAGTGCGGCCTGGTGCTGCGTTCGGTCGGCTACACCGGGATCCCGATCGAAGGGGTGCCCTTCGACGAGAGGCGCGGCCTCATCCTCAACGATGGCGGCCGCATCCTGGACTCCCACGACGCCGGCCACAAGGTCGGCCACTACACCGCCGGCTGGATCAAGCGTGGTCCCTCCGGCGTGATCGGGACGAACAAGAAAGACGCTCTGGAGACGGTCCGGAACCTGTTCGAGGACGTCGAGGGCGAGCAGCTGCTCGCCCCGGCGAACCCGGACCCGGTGGCCGTCGAGGACCTCTTGCAGGAGAAGGGCGTCCGCTACATCAGCTTCGAGGACTGGCAGGCGATCGACCAAGCCGAGATCGGTCGCGGCGAGCCGCATGGCCGACCGCGGGTCAAGTTCGTCCGGGTCGAGGAGATGCTCGAGACCGTCGGCGAGCGCCTCGCCGGCTGATCCGGTGCCCGCGGACCTCGCAGAGCTGGAGGGGATGATCGAGGCCGCCCTGCCGGGCGCCGCGGTCGAGGTGGTCGACGAAACCGGCACCGGCGATCACCTCCGGGCAACGGTCAGCGCCCCGCACTTCGAGGGCCTCTCCCGGATCGACCAGCACCGCTTGGTCAAGGCCGCGGTCAAAGAGCGCTTCGACGACGGCACGATCCACGCGCTCTCGGTGAAGACCAGCCTTCCAGGCTGAAGTAACACCCTCGTCCACTTTCCGACGACAAAATGTTACATTGTGCGCGCCACACGTGCGCTATTGCCGCCTACGCTGGAGCGATGAGATTGAGATCTACCTGGACCGATTCCCGCCTTGACGACTTCAAAGGAGGCGTCGACTCGCGCCTCGATGAACTAAGTCAGCGCATCAGCGATCTGAGCAACCGGGTTGACGGGCTTCAGCACACGATGGTCAGCGGGTTCCTTACGCTCGTCGTGATCATGGTGACCGGCTTCCTGGGACTCGCCGGACTGATCGTCGCGAAAATCTGAACCGGGAGTCCCTCCTCCCTACAATGCGCCCATGGCCGACCCAGAGCTGAAATCGAAAATCGAAGAGTTGATCGCCGCCAACCCGGTCCTGCTGTTCATGAAAGGGACGCCGGACATGCCGCGCTGCGGGTTCTCGATGCGCGTGGTCCAGGTGCTGGACCAGGTCGACGTCGACTACGGCGCGATCGACGTCCTCCCCGCGCTGCAGCCGCTGCGCGAGGTGACGGCCGAGATCTCCGACTGGCAGACCTTCCCCCAGCTCTACGTCAACGGCGAGCTGCTCGGCGGCTGCGACCTCGTCGAGGAGATGTTCGAGTCCGGCGAACTGGCCCAAGCCCTAGGGGTCGAGCAGCCGGAGAGCGCCGAGGCGCCGCAAGCGCAGCAGAGCGCGCCGCAGCAGTCACCGCCGCTGCAGATCGAATAGAAGCTCTTGCGGTCTGGCTAGACCGCAGCTGCCTCTTCGGCTGCGTCCTCTTTCACCTGGAAAGACGATCCACAACCGCAGGCCGCAACCACGTTCGGGTTGTTGACCTGGAAGCCGGCACCCTGGAGGCCTTCGACGTAGTCGACCTCGGAGCCGAAGACGAACTGCATGCTCACCTTGTCGACGATGACGGCAACGCCGTCGACCTCGAAGACGTTGTCGTCCTCTTTGGCCTTGTCGAAGGCGAGCGCGTACTGGAAGCCCGAGCAACCGCCGCCGCGAACCGCGACCCGCAGCGCCTGCTCGGGACCGTCCGGCTGGGAACCGAGCAGCTCGCCGATCTTCTCGGCGGCTTTGTCGGTGAGGGTGATTGCTGCTTGGGGCGTATCAGTCACTTCACAAAGTGTAGCGGGATACGTCGGCGTGCTGGTTGGTCTCCGCGTCTAGAATCGTCGGTGTGAGCTCGCCTGCCGAGACCGCGGTCGTCTGCGACACGACCTGCTACCTCCCGAGCGAGCTCGTGGCCCAGAGGGGGATCAAGGAGATCAGCCTCTATGTGGCGGCCGATGGGGAGCTGGAACGGGAGTCGGAGGTCAGTGACTTCCACGACTTCTACGAGAGGCTGCGGGCCTCCGAAAGCGGAGCAACTACCTCGCAGCCCTCGATCGGGGACTTCCTCGCTGTCTACGAACCGTTGCTGGACGAAGGCCGGGAAATCGTCTCGATTCACATCTCGGCCGGCATCTCGGGAACCTTCGAGGCCGCCGGGCAGGCGCGCGAGCGGCTGGTCGAGGAAGGCAAGGGAGGCGACAGGTTGCACCTGCTCGATTCCCGCTCGGCCGCCGGCGGGATGGGGCTATGCACCCTCGGCGCCGCCACCGCCGCGGCCGCCGGGGCAGACGCAGCAGGGACCATTGCCCAGGCGGAAGAGACCCGCAACGACCTGAAGATGTGGTTCGCGATCGACACCCTCGAGTACCTGCGGCGGGGCGGTCGCATCGGCGGCGCCCGCGCTTGGATCGGCAGCGCCCTGAAGATCAAGCCGATCCTCACCCTCGAGGAGGAGATCACCCCGGTCGAGCGTGTCCGCACCCGCGCCCGTTCGCTTGAGCGGCTGCGCGGCTACGCGCGACAGCGCCATGAATCCGGCCGAGACGGTTGGGTCGTGCAGTACATCCAGGACAAAGAGACCGCCGACGCGCTGATCGAAGACTGCTACGAGATCTTCGGATGCGAGCCGGCTTTCATCTCCGAGGTCGGACCCGTCCTCGGTGCCCACGTCGGCCCGGGACTGCTCGGCGTCGGCAGCGTCCGCACCGATCTGATCGCTTAGGGGGCGGCGCTAACGGTTTTTGCGGCGCCGGAGCATTGCCCTCGCGCCGATGAAGAAGCCGAGGGCGGCGGCGCCGACCATCAGCTGCTGTTTGTGCTCCTCGGCTTGACGACGCCAGTCGGTCAGCTCGTTGACCTTGGTGCGCAACGCCTCGACCGAGGTGCCGAGCTGACGGCGGCGGAGCTCGATGTCACGGCGGATCTCCGCCGGCGAGCGGCCGGGGGCAGGTGCGGTGCTCACGAGGTCTCCCTTTCCAGCATCTCCTTGGTCAGCTTCGCCTCTTCGATCGCCTGCTCGGGCACCGGCGGCGCGCCGGCCTTGAGCGCTTTCGAGGCGATCCAGCCGGCCAGGGCGGCGATCAGGAGGAAGACGGCGGCCTCGACGAAGAAGCCGGGCCAGGCCTTGCCGTCGAAGACCTCTTCCGCCAGCACCCAGGCGATCCCGTGCATGATCAGGATCAGCGCCAGGAAGGCGAAGACGCCGGCGGCGATGCCGACAGCGGAGCCGCGGATGATCTTCGAGGCTTTTTCGGAGACCTCGGCCTTGGCCAGCTCGATCTCCTCGCGGACCAGCGTCGAGGCGTTTTCGGAGACCTCGACGACGAGGTCGGCAAGGGTGCGGTCCTCGGGCGGTGGCGGCGGTCCCGGGGGCGGGATCGGCGGCGGGTTCTGGGGCGGCTCCTGCATCGCTGCCTCCTAGTCGGGCGGATCTTCGTTGTAGATACGCCGGTAGAGGAGCCCAGAGGCGCGGGCGGCGACAATGCTCGCCAAGGCGCCGGTGGCGGCCAGAAGGCCGCTCCAGACGAGGCGTTTGACCAACTCGTTATCCATTAGCTCGAACCTTCCCCATGCGAAGTGGGCAGTAAACCCTATCCGCGCGGCTCGAGGCCGTCGCAGATCGTCGTGACAAGAAGATCCCGCGCCTGGTCGAAGTCTGCGGCGGCGGCGGGAATCGTGCCGAAGATCCAGCCTGAGAGCAACTGCTCGATCGCCCCGTAGAAGGACATCGAGGCGAACATCGGCGCCACGTCGCCGCGGAAGGCGCCGCGCTCCTGGCCGTCGGCGACGATCTTGGCGATCGACTCATAGGCGCGCTGGATCTGCTCGAGGTGGGTCTTGCCGAAGGAGTTGGCCGCCCGCGTCACCTCGACGATGATCACCTTCATCAGCTCGGGGTCGTGACGGTAGGAGTCAAAGATGAAGGTGGCGACGGCGCCGAGCTTCTCACGCGGGCTGGCAGCGGTCTTGTCGGCCTCCTCGATCGCCGCCAGCAGCAGCGACCAGCGCTCGATGAAGAGTTCGTTGAGAACCTCGTCCTTGGAGCTGAAGTAGTGGTAGACGAGGCCGTAGGCGACCCCTGCCTCGTCGGCGATGTCGGAGACGCGGGTCGCGTGGAACCCCTGGCGGGCGAAGACGCGGATCGCGGCGTCGAGGATGAGCCGGCGTTTGTCGGCGGGCGGCGCCTGCGCCATCAGCCCTCCCCCTCCTGCATCTGTGGCCAAACGTAGGCGTCCGGCTGGCGGTTGGCGAGCGAGGGAAGCGAGGCGCGGACCCGCTCCTGCGCCGCGAAGTCGAGATCGGCGGCGATGAAGCACTGCTCGTCGGGAGCGGTTGCAAGAACCACCCCCCAGGGGTCGACGATCAGCGAGCGGCCGAAGGAGCTGTAGTGCGGCGGCGCCTCGCCGACCTGGTTGGGGGCGACGACGAAGAGCTGGTTCTCGATTGCTCGCGCCCGCAGAAGCACTTCCCAGTGGTCGCGGCCGGTGGCGAGCGTGAAGGCCGAGGGGACTGCAATCAGCTTGGCGCCGCGGAGGGCGAGGATCCGGAAGAGCTCGGGGAAACGGAGGTCGTAACAGACGGTGAGCCCCGCGGTGAGATCGCCGACGGGAGCGACGACGGGTTCGCTTCCCGGCCGCTCGAACTCCGACTCGCGGTAGGAGACGCCGCCGGCGTCGACGTCGAACATGTGGATCTTGCGATAGACGGCGAGGTCTTCTCCCCCGGGCCCGATCAGGACTGAGGTGTTAGAGGCCTTCTCCCCCTCGTCGCCGCGCTCGGAGATGCTGCCTGCGAGCAGGTGGACGCCGAGGTCGCGGGCCCAGCCGCGGGCGGCGTTCAGGCTCGGACCGTCGAGGGCCTCCGCTCCGGCGACGAGTTCCTCGCCGCCGCCAAGCAGGTTCCACTTCTCCGGCAGGGCGACGAATTCGGCCCCGTCGGCGACGGCTGCGCGCACCAGGCCCTCGGCCGCAGCCAGGTTCCTGTCCTTGTCCCCGTTGGAGTTGAGCTGTACCGCCGCTACGCGCACGTGCGCCCTTCGTTGATTGACCAGTCAATCGGCAGGGCCCAGTATATGAGCGCTCAGGGCGCCTTCGCCCTCTAGAGGTTCAGCTGGCGGGCGACGATCTTGTCGAAAAGCGAAGTCGGGATCAGCGGTTTCAACCTTGCTTGCACCTTTGCGTCGAGGCCGACGAGGTAGCGGCTCTTCGGCCGGTTCGACTCCAAGGCGTGGGCGATCGCGTTTGCGACCTTCTCCGGCGGGATCCCTCGTTCGGCGGTGTCCTCGATCACCTTGCGGAACTTCTCGATCGCGGCGCCGTAGAGGAGGTTGGTCCGAGGCGCCTTCGCCTCGATCTCCGCGGATTTGCGCTGGCCGCGGTCCCAGATCGGGGTGTCGATCGAGCCGGGCTCGATGATCGCGACCTTGATCCCCCACGGCCGCAGCTCCTGGCGGAAGACGTCCCCGATCGCCTCGGTCGCGAACTTCGAGGCGTGGTAGGGGCCGCCGAAGGGAAAGGCGACGCGGCCGCCGATCGAGCTGAGGAAGACGAGGCGGCCTTCGGCTCGCCGGATCGACGGCAGCATCGCCTGGGCGACGGCGACGTAGGCGGTCAGGTTGACCTCGATCTGGCGCCGGAAGTCCTCCAGCGGGATCGTCTCCAGCGGGCCCGGGATGGCGACGCCGGCGTTGTTGACCAAGCCGCCTAGGCCGCCCTCGGCCTCCCGTCCGATCAGCTCCGCCGCCGCGGCGATCTGCTCCGGCTCGGTGACGTCCAAGGTGACGGGCAGCAGCCGGTCGGAGGCCGCCGCGCGCAGGCTCTCTCCGTCGGCGGGGTCGCGAGTGCCGGCGAACACCCGCCAGCCGTCGGCGTCAAGGCGCAGGGCGGTGGCGCGGCCGATGCCGGTGGAGGCTCCGGTTACGAGGACCGATCGCATCCTCCGAGGCTATAGATGAGCTGCCACGGGCTCGGTGGGGTTCCGGAAAACGCGGCCTTCTCGAGCGCTGGACGGGGAGAGATCAGCGCTTCCGATTCTTGACACACCAGAGTGGGGCAAGAAGCGGATACGCGAAGCAATCGAGCCTGGGAACTCGCGGCGAGGCAGCACGGCATCGTCACCCGGCAGCAGTTGCTGGCGCTGGGATTCGGGCGGAGGTCGATCGAGCATCGGCTCGCTCGGGGACGCCTCTTCCGGGTGAGCCTCGGTGTCTACGCGGTGGGCTGGCCTGCGCTCAACCAAAAGAGGCAGTGGATGGCGGCGGTACTGGCGGGCGGGGAGGGGGCGGCTCTGGGTCATCGCAGCGCGGCGGCGCTGTGGGAGATGGGCGAGGAGGGCGACTGGATCGATGTCAGCGTTCGACGGCGCTGCGAACTGCGAAGCCCGGGCATACGGTTCCGCGGCCGGCCGAGCCTGGCGATCGAGGACATCGTGCTCCGGGACGACATTCCGGTCACCTCGCCGGCGCAGACGCTTGTCGACCTCGCAACCGAGCTCGACCCGGTCGCACTCGAGCGGGCGGTTAACGACGCCGACAAGCGCGACCTGATCGATCCCGAAGCCTTGCGGGAAGACCTCAGCCGCTTTGGTGGCCAACCTGGCATCCGTCTCCTGCGGAACCTGCTCGACAAGCTCTTCTTCCGACTCTCGGACTCGGACCTGGAGATCTATTTCCGCCGCATCGTCAGAGCGGCGAATCTCCCTTTGCCACTCACCAAACAACGCGTGAACAGATTCGAGGTCGACTTCTTCTGGCCTGACCTCGGGCTCGTCGTGGAGACGGACGGCCTCCGCTACCACCGCACCCCATCCGCGCAGCTTCGGGACGCACGCCGCGACCGAGCGCACGTGATGGCGGGAATGACGCCGCTTCGCTTCACGCATTACGAGGTCCGCTACGAATCCGGACGCGTTCGCGCGGAGCTGGCCAAGACGATGGCGATGCTTCGGAAGCGCATCCGACTTTGACCCCAGCCCGCTGGGGCAAGAACCCGATGCGACGCGTGGCTACAGCGGCAGGAGGCGTAACCTTTGTGCTCTCGTGCACGAGACCATCAAGGACGACGCCGAGCGCAAGCAGGTCACTGTCCTGTTCGCTGACGTCAGCGGCTCGATGGACCTGGCCGAGCAGGAGGACCCGGAGGAGTGGCGCGAGATCATGCAGCGCTTCTTCTCGACCTTGGCCGACACGGTAACCCGCTTCGAGGGGACGGTCGACAAGTTCACCGGCGACGGGATCATGGCCGTCTTCGGCGCCCCCGTCGCCCATGAGGACCACGCCAGGCGCGCCTGTTATGCGGCGCTGCAGATGCTCGACGACGTTGCCGAGTACGCCGGTGAGCTGCGGCGCGCGAAGGGGCTCAACTTCTCGACCCGGATCGGGGTCAACTCCGGCGAGGTCGTTGCCGGGGCGATCGACGGCGGCGGCGGCTCCGCCTACACCGCGATCGGCCACACGGTCGGGCTGGCGCAGCGGATGGAGGCGCTGGCAGAGCCGGGCAAGGCCTACCTGACCGAGAGCACCGCCGAGCTCGCCCGCGGATACCTCGACCTCCGCGATCTCGGCGAGTTCGAGATCAAGGGGGCGAGCCGGCCCGTCCAGGTCTTCGAGCTGGCCGGGGTAGGCGCGGCGCGCTCGCGGCTCGACCTCGCCCGCGAGCGCGGGTTCTCCAGCTTCGTCGGCCGCGAGGCGGAGTTGGCGCAGCTCGAGCGGGCCCTCGAGCGGGCGAAGGAGGGCGATGCCAGCGCGGTCGGGGTCGTTGCCGAACCGGGGATCGGCAAGAGCCGCCTCTACCTCGAGTTCGTCCAGCGTTGCCGCGGCGAGGGCCTCGAGGTCTTCGAGGCCCAAGCGCAGGCCCACGGCAAGTCGATCCCGTTCATGCCGATCCTGCAGATGTTGCGTTCCTTCTACGGAATCTCCGACCAGGACCCCGAGCAGCTGGCGCGGGAGAAGATCGCCGGCCGCTCGCTGCTTCTCGATCCCGCCTTCGCCGCCGACCTGCCGCTGATCTTCGACTTCCTCGGCGTCCCAGATCCAGAGCGGCCAGTGCCGCAGATGAACCCGGAGGGGCGCCAGCGAGCGCTTGCCGACTTCCTTTGCCGGCTGGTCGGCAACCCGGCCCGGAAGAAGGTTCTGGCCCTGGTCGTGGAGGACCTGCACTGGATCGACGAGGGCAGCCAGATGATGCTGAACGGGCTGGTCGAGGGGATGGTGGGAACGCCGACGCTGGTCCTCGTCAACTACCGGCCCGAGCACACGCCCGCCTGGTCGGGCTCTGACCTCTACGAGACGATCGAGCTGCAACCACTGAGCCGCGCCGACACGGCGAAGCTGCTGCGTGACATCGTCGGGGAGGACCCCTCGCTCGACGGCATCGACGAGCCGATCCACGAGCGGACCGGGGGCAACCCGTTCTTCATCGAGGAGATCGTCCGCGAGCTTGCCGAGTCCGGATACCTCGAGGGAGAACGCGGGACCTATCGACTGGCGAAGCCGATCGAGGACGCGGGCGTGCCGGTCACCGTCCAGGCGGTCCTCTCCGCCAGGATCGATCGGCTGGACCCGGCCGCGAAGCACCTGCTTCAGGTCGCTTCAGTCGTAGGCAAGGACGTCAGCGACGAAGCGCTGCGGCTGACCACTCGCCTCGATGAAGCAGAGATGGAGGCGGCGCTGCGGGTGCTGATCGACGCCGGCTTCCTCTATGAAGCTGAGCTGTACCCGCAGCGGCGCTTTGCCTTCCGCCACCCGCTGACCCGCGAGGTCGCCTACGGAACCCAGCTGGCGAGCCAGCGGCAGGCGACCCATGCGACGGCGGCGCGGGCGATGATCAAGCTGATCCCACCCGAGCGCCACGACGAGCGGGCGGCGCAGATCGCGGACCATCTCAAGCAAGGTGGGAAGACTCTGGAAGCGGCCCGCTGGTCGGCCCGCGCCGCCCACTGGGCCGGACACAGCCGCCCCCGCGACGCGATGCGCCTTTGGCATGAGGTGATGGAACTGGCCGGGAAGCTGGAGGTGAACGAGGAGAGCGACGCCCTCGGGATCGCCTCTCGCCTGGCGCAGATCCAGTTCGCCTGGCGCGTCGGCATGGATCTCGAGGAGCAGGCGCAGCTCCTCGACGAAGCCGAGGAGATCGCCGATCGCCGGGGGGACCTGCACTCTCTCGTCCTGCTGCGGATGTCGGCCTCCGGCCGCCCGGGGCTGCAGCTGCACACCGATGAGTGGCTGCAGCACGTCGAGGAGATGAACCGGCTGGCCGACCAGGCCGGCGACCCGCACCTGCGGGTTGCGATCCGCGCCGCGGGTGCGTACGCATACCTGATCGCTGCCGACTTCGCCGGCTTCGAACGCGCCCTCGACGAGATCGTCGAGCTGGCCGACGGGGACATCGCGATCGGGTCCGGGATCATCCTCAACACGCCCTTGGCCTGGGCCGAGATGGGCAAGGGGATGGCGCACCGCGAGCAGGGAAACCTGGACGGGGCCGAAGCCCACTTCCAACGAGCGCTGGAGATCGCGGCCGAGGCTGACGACCCCGAGACCGCCAGCTGGGTCCGCAGCAACCAGGCGGGGTTGATGGCGCTGCGCGGCGATATCGAGGGGGCGCTTTCGGTGGCGCGGCGCAATTGCGAGCTGACCGAGCGAATCGGCGACGTCTTCTCCCGCAGCCTCGCCGTCGCCAACCTCGCCTGGGCCCACCTGGCGGCCGAGGAATACCAGGAGGCGCTGGACTCGATCGAGGAGGCGGACCGCACCTATCGCGAGGCGATGAAGGTCGGTGGCGAGATGGAGGCCTGGCGCTCGCAGCTGCGAGCCCGTGCCCTTGCTGGCGTCGGCCGCACCGAAGAGGCGGTCACCGAGGCGGAATGGGCGGTGCGGACCTCCGAGGAGCGCGGCCTGCGCTGGTCACTGCCGATCGCCTTGCTGGCGCTCGCCCGCACCAGACACGCCGCCGGCCGCGACGATGCCGGCCAGGCGCTCGAGGAAGCCCGGCGGGTAGCGGTTGAGACCAACGCTCACACCTGCCTCGCGGATATCGAAGACCAGATGGCGCTGATCGGCGCCGGCAACCGCAGCTGAGCCTCAGCTCCGCCGCTCGAGCTCGGCGACCATCAGCTTCGTGTGCAGGGCCGCGATCAGGTCCTTCAGCGGCTGGGCCCCGGCTTCGAGCATCTCGACGACCCGCTCGGGCGGAACCTCGCCGGCCAGCCGTTCCATCACCACGTCGACCTCTTGGCGGGCCAGCTCCTGCAGAGCGTTTTTGTAGCGGAGGGTGTCGTAGACGGTGAAGCCGATCTGCTCGTCGTAGCCGCCGGCGCGGAAGCGGCTGATCGCCTCGATGATCTTCACGTCAGAGGGCGAGTAGCCGCGGCTGTTCGGGGTCAGCACCTCGAGCTCGGCGAGGCGGTCGAGCACCTCTTTGGGAACGCCGTAGCGCTTGCGGACCTCGGCGGTGCTGGTGCGGGAGCGCTCGCCGGCGAGGGCGCGGTCGAGGATCTGGTCGCCGAGCTCGAGCATCGCCTGGGCGCGGGCGGGGTCCTCGTCGAGGACGTTCTTGATCGCTTTCAGCGGTAGGAACCGCTCCTCCTGCAGGCGCTTGATCAGCTTGATCCGGTCAACGAAATCGGGCGGGTAGTAGGCCATGTTGCGGCTGGTCTTGACCGGCTCCGGCAGCAGACCCTCGCGCAGGTAGTGCTTGATCGTCGGCGCCGGGACGCCGGAGGCCTTCGCCAGCTCGCGCATGCGGAGCAGGCCGTCCTGCTGAGTGCCGTTGGCGCTCATGCGCGAAACTCTCCTTGCGGCGCGGCGGCGGGACCGGCGGCGGCGCCTTCCTCTTTCATCGCCGCGATCTCCTCGGGTGAATAGCCGACCTCCGCCAAGACCTCGTCGGTGTGCTCGCCGAAGGCGGGCGCCGGCCGCGTCGGATCGGCGGGGGTGCGGCTCAGCTTCACCGGCTGGCCGAGCTGGCGGACGGTCCCCAGCTCCGGCTGCTCTAGCTCGACGACCATCTCGCGCGAGCGCACCAGCTCGGAGTCGAGCGCCTCGTCGAGGTCGAGGACGGGCTCGATGCAGCAGTCGCGCTCGTCGTTGAAGGCTTTCCATTCCTCTCGGGTGCGGGAGCGGAAGATCGCGGCGACCTCCTGCCAATCCTCCGAACCCGGGGCCTCGAACTGCTTCTCGATCAGGTCGGGGCGATTGACGCCGTCGCAGAAGGCGGCCCAGAACTTCGGCTCCAGCGCCCCGCAGGTGACCCAGCCGTCGGCCGCCTCGTAGGGGAGGTAACAGACGATGCCGCCGGCGAGCATCTGCTCGCCGCGGCGCGGCACCTCGCCGTCGCAGAAGTAGCGGCCGGCGACCATCGCCAGCCAGGAGAGGGCGCCGTCGGCCATCGAGACGTCGACCATCTGGCCTTCGCCGGAGCGCTCGCGCTCGTGCAGCGCCGCCATTACCCCGAAGGCGGCCATCAGGCCGCCGCCGCCGAGGTCGGCGATCTGGCCGGCGGATTGGACCGGCGGTCCGTCCTTGGCGCCGGTGAGACCCAGCAGTCCGACGAGACCGAGGTAGTTCATGTCGTGGCCGGCCCGCTGCGCATAGGGGCCGTCCTGGCCATAGCCGGTGATCGCGCAGTAAACGACCCGCGGGTTCGCCTCCCGCATCCGCTCGTAGCCGACGCCGAGCTTGTCGAGGACGCCGGGACGGAAGCCGTCGAGGACGATGTCGTGGTCGGCGACCAGCCGCAGCAGCGCCTCCCTCCCCTTCTCGTTCTTCAGGTCGAGCCGGACCGAGCGCTTGCCGCGGTTGAGCGAGAGGTAGAGCGAGGAGCGGGTGCCGAGCGCCTGCTGCTCGTCGGAGCCGTAGTACGGGGGAGCCCAACGGATGTAGTCGCCCATGCCGGTGTCCTCGACCTTCAACACCTCGGCGCCGAGGTCGGCGAGCAGCAACGAGCAGAAGCCGCCCGGCAGCAGGCGGGTGAGGTCGAGGACCCTGACGTCGCTAAGCGGGAGAGCGCTCACGCTTCGGAACCCCGAGCAGCTCGCGCGCTTCGGCGACGCTCGCCGGGCGGCGGCCGATGTCTTCGGCCATCTGCCGCGCCTTGGCGATCAGCTCGCCGTTGGACTTGCACATCTCGCCGTTCGGCAAGTAGAGGTTGTCCTCGACGCCGGCGCGGACGTTGCCACCGAGCACCAGCGAGGAGGCGAGGAGCTTCCACTGGTCGCGGGAGATCCCGATCACCTGCCACTGGTTCGGGCCTTCGGGCCCGCCGGGGATCTGGTCGGACATCAGGGTGACGTTGCGCGGGGTCGGGCGGATGCCGCCGGTCACACCCATCACCAGCGAGATCTGCAGCGGCGGCTCCAGCAGACCCATGTCGACGAGCGGGTCGAGGTTGGCGACGTGGCCGGCGTCGAAGCACTCGTGCTCGGGCTTGATCCCGAGCTCTTTCATCGTCGTCAGGAACTCGATGATCGTGTCGAAGCTGTTCTCGAAGACAGCCTTGAAGACGAAGTCCTTGCGCCGGCGCGAGTACTTCGCGTAGTTCATCGAGCTCATGTTGAGTGCGGCGACGTCGGGGCGGCAGGCGCGCAGGTACTCGATCCGCTTCTCGAGCGAGATCCCGATCGCCCCGGTCGAGTAGTTGACGATCACGTCGCCGACCTCGGCCAGGATCGCCTCGGTGATCGCCTTGAAGTCCT
>Ga0126305_10000172_pt1 | contig 28961 bp, 28 predicted proteins | sample Plot26_FD_92536 | JGI IMG/M metagenome (GOLD analysis project Ga0126305, IMG submission 92536) | Serpentine soil microbial communities from UC McLaughlin Reserve, CA, USA - Plot26 | ecosystem: Environmental > Terrestrial > Soil > Grasslands | place: USA: UC McLaughlin Reserve, Lake County... | reverse complement strand
CGGCGGCTACCGGACCGGCCACGACATCGTCAAATTGCACTGCCTCGGCGCCAACCGCGTCGGCTTCGGCACCCTGGCGATGGTCAGCCTCGGCTGCACGATCTGCCGCGGTTGCCAGCTCGACACCTGCCACGTCGGCATCGCGACCCAGATCGAGACGCCGGAGGAAGCGCAGGCCCACGGGCTGAAGAAGTTCACCCCGCAGGAGGTCGACAGCGCCGCCGAGAGCTGCGCCCGCTTCTTCTCCTCGATGGGTGAGGAGGTCAAGCAGGTCGTCGCCTCGCTCGGCTATGAGCGGGCGCAGGACCTGGTCGGCCGCTACGACCTGCTCGAGCAGTCGGCGATGAAGGATCAAGTCGACCTGACGCCGCTGGTCGAACCGCTGGAGGAGCACCTCGACCTCGAACCGCTCGACCTGCCGGTCGCCGAGGAGGCCGAGGCGCGCGCCGAAGCCGGCCTCGTGATGGCGCGGCCGATCCGGATGGAGGCGAAGGAGGCCTCGAGCCAGATCGCCGCGCTGGCGCCGGAAGTCTGCGGCGGCGGCGGTCATGGACCTGTCCGCAGCCAGTTCCCGCGCGCGACCGATGCCAACGACCGCGTGCTCGGGACCGAGCTGGCGGGGGCGCTGGCGCGCTGGCGGATCTTCGACGGCGGCCCGGCCGGCAGCGAAGACGACTCGCTCGCGAGCCTCGAGTTCAACGGCGGCTCGGTCGCCGGCCAGGGCCTTGGAGCCTTCAACTCCTACGGGGTCAACATCCGCATCGAGGGTGGCGCCCAGGACGGCGTCGGCAAGGCGATGCTGGGCGGCTCGATCTCGATCCTCAAGGGCAAGGGAGCGAAAGGCCGCCGCCTCAACGGCTCGGTCGGCAAGTCCTTCGCCTACGGCGCCCAGCGCGGCAAGCTCCACGTCCAGGGGAGTGCCGACTCGCGCTTCTGCATCCGCCTTTCCGGCGCCGACGTGGTGCTGGCGGGCGAACCGGAGGGCCCGATCGACGACAGCCGCGGGGCGCTCGCGGACCGCGCCAACGCCAAGGGCTTCGCCTTCGAGTACATGACCAGCGGCCGCGCAGTAGTCCTCGGCGACATCGGCCCCTGGGCCTGCGCGGGCATGACCGGCGGTCGCGTCTACGTCCGCCAGAACGCCTTCGGCATCGACCGAGCAGCAATCGAACGCCGCCTCGGCAAAGGCGCCAAAGTCGAGCTCAAGGACCTGGACAACGAGGCCCTCTTCGACCTAGACGACCTCCTCGGCGGCTACGCGAAGGAGCTCGAAGCCACCGGCCAGGACGACGAGGCGAAAAGAGTCCTCGACCTAGCGGCCGACGCGACGAGCAACTTCCTGATGATCGTCCCGCTCAAGGTCCAGGCCGACCCGAGCATCTCGACCGAGTGATTCAGAGGGCCGAAGGCCCTTGCCCTCCATCGCATCCGACTTTCGCCACAGCCCGATGGGGTGAAGGTCGGATGCGTCGACCAGTTACGCAGGTGGTGAGGTCGCCCTTCGTTGCACCCGTGATCCCGCCTTTCAGCGTGATCTCGGCCTGAGTGACCAGCTCCCAGCCTTCGGCCCCGATCGCACCAGGCGAGCAATGAACTTCTGGACCTCCTCTGCTTGGCGGCGTGAACTCCACCGTTCGGTCAGATCGAACGTCTCGACGTAGTACTCCCAGCGAGTCACTTGCTCCGTGGTTCCTCCCGGTGGCGCTTAAAAAGAAGGAAACGATATCCAGTCGTACCGAGAACTGGACTACTGCGGTTTTCCCTCCAGCCGGTCCGCGATCCCTCGCACCTCTTGTAGCAACCCGTCGAGCATGCGCTCGGTGTCGGAGTGGATGCGCCATTCGGCTAGGCGGCGCTCGGCGTCTATGCCGTCCATGCGTTTTTCGAGGGTCTCGGTGCGGTCCTCTAGGCGCCCGACGCGGCGGTCGGTGCGCTTTTGGGATTTGCGGATGCGGGCCTTGACGTAGCGGCGGAGGTCCTCCTGGATCGTGTCCAGCTCGCGGCGGATGTCGCTGTTGAGGGGGGCGCTCTGCTCGTCGAGCATCTGCTCGACGCCGTGGCGGACGCGTTCGATCTCGGCGTGAAGCTCGGCGCGGGCGCGCTCGGCGGAGGCGGAGATCGCCTCCTCGCCCGAGGGGCGGCCAGGGTCGTCCGGGGGCGTGACGGTCACGGGGTGGATCGTAGGAGTGAAGGGGGCGGGAAAAGGAACGGTCCTTCCGCGAGTCCGCAAAAAAGCATCCTCAAGATGCTTTCTCGCGGACTCGGCGTCAGACCTGGAGCAGGTAGAGGCGGTAGCGGCCGATCGTCAGCTCGTCGCCGGGGTAGAGCTCGGTGACGTCGACCTTGCGGCCGTTGACCAGGACGCCGTTGAGGCTGCGGTCGTCGAGGAGGCGGGGCTGCTTGCCCTGCTCGACTGTGACCATGGCGTGGCGGCGGGAGACGCTGGGGTCGTCGAGGCAGACCTCGGCGGTGGGGCAGCGGCCGATCCGGGACCAGCCCTCCTCTAGGTGGAAGCCGATTATCTCTCCGCGCTCGCGGCTGACGAGGTGGAAGCCCGGCTCGGTGAGCTCGGCGCGCGCTTCGTCCAGCCAGGCCGGTGACTCGCGCTCGCCGCCGAGCGCGAATTCGACGGTGGGGGAGCCGTGGTCCTGCAGGGCCGAGAAGATCGAGTCACGACGGAAGCGGGAAGCGCCGCAGCCGGGGCAGCTCGGCAACGACTCGGTCTCTCGCAGGGAGAGCTGGGTGCCGCAGACGAGGCAGAAGTAAGTGCCCTCTCCGGGCACCGAGCCGGTGGCATAGGCCTCGCCGGCTGGGCTGGTGCCGGCGCTGTTGAAAATGGGAAGACTCTCCTTCCTAACTGGGTCACATTCGATACTAGTCCGGCCCCAAACCCTTGTCACTCAAAATTGTTGACGCGGTCACCCGGGAGCCGGAGACGTAGAATCCGCGCTCCGATGGGACCGATCAGCGCGGAAATCGAAATCGATGCCTCACGCGAGCACGTTTTCGCCTTCCTCGCCGACCTGGGCCGGCGCCCCTCGTTCACCGACCACTTCCTCACCGGCTTCCATCTCACCCGGATCGACTCCGCCGGAGTCGGGGCCGGCGCCCGCTTCCGCGCCCAAGGTCCGCTGCGAAGCGTCTGGATGGACACCTGCATCACCTCGCTCGAGCAGCCGTTCCGGATCGTTGAGGCGGGGCGGGGCGGTCGCGGCAACCGGATCCCCAACCACACGGTCTGGGAGCTGAAGGAAGCTTCCGGTGCCCTCACCGCGGTGCGGGTCGCCCACTGGACGCAGCCCCGACCGGTCGATCGCGGGCTGGAGCTCCTCAGTCTCGGCTCGGTCTGGCAGGCCCGCGGCTGGCGCGAGGCGCTGCGCCGCCTTCGCGACGAGCTCGAGTCCGACGAGGCCCTGCCGGAGCCGATGGCGGTCGCCGGCGGCAACCGCTACGCGACCGGCATCCCCTGAGCGCCACGCGCAGCCACGCCTATATAGACTCCGCGCCGCCGATGTCCCAGCACCGCCGCCCACTGCTGCCGCTGCTCGCGCTCCTGGCGCTTTTCCTGCTCGCCGTCGGCGTCGCCGCCTGCGGCTACGAGAGCAACTCGAAGGAGGTCGTCGAGGGTGAGCCGGTCGAGCTCGGCGAGCTGAAATACAACGTCACCTTCTCGCGGTACCTCAACCCGAGCGACAACGAGGACGAGGCCTACCTGGTCGGACAGCCGGAAGCGCCGAAAGGCGAAAGCTACTTCGGCGTCTTCTTCGAAGTCCAGAACGAAAGCGACGAGCCGCAGGTGCTGCCCTCGACGCTGAAGATCACCGACATCGACGAGAACGAGTTCGAGGTGATGGAGAGCGAAAGCATCTTCGCCCTTCCCTTCAACGGCGAAGTCGAAGCCGAAGAACAGATCCCGCGCCTCGACACCCCCGCCCAGTTCGGGCCGATCGAGGGCTCGCTGGCGATCTTCCTGCTGCCGGAATCCGCCTCGGAGAACCGGCCACTGACCCTCCACATTCCCGGTGAAGGGGATGAAGAGGGTGCCGAAGTCACCCTCGACCTCTAGGCAGGGGATCGGGGAGTCCCGGAGGAACCTCCCCAATTTGTGACGGAGGGGCTCCCCGATCCCCTCTCACAGCCCGGCGGCAAGAACTTCCGAGGCGATGGGGGCTGCGACTTCGCCGCCCGCCGCTTCGGCTTCGATCAGCAGCACACCCACCGCCAGCCGCGGCTTTTCGGCCGGCGCGAAGGCGGTGAACCAGGCGTCCTTGATCTGGACCGGGTTGTCGGAGTCCTCTTCGCCCGGCTTCGGCCCGAGCTCGGCCGTTCCCGTCTTGCCGGCGACCTGGGCCTCGGGGATTGCGCCGGCGGTGCCGGTCCCTTCGACGACGACCCCGATCATCAGTTCGGTCAGCTCATCGGCCGTCTTCTCGGACATCACCTGCACCGGCTCGTCGTCGGGTCGCAGCTTCTTGCTGGCGACGATCGAGTTCGGCAAGCGCACCCCGTCGTTGGCGACGGTCTGGGCGACGCTCGCCATCTCCAGCGGCGTCGCCAGCACTTCGCCCTGGCCGATCGCCGAGACGCCGAGGTCGATTTCTTCGCCGATCTCGGTCGGGATCGTCGATTCCTCGGGGTCGACTTCGGCGATCGTCTGCGGCGCGTAAAGCGTCGGCGGGGAGTTGAAGCCGAAGGCTTCGGCGGTTCCGACCAGCTTGTCGTTGCCAACCGCGGGCCCGAGCGGCGCGAAGACCGCGTTGCACGACTCGGCGAAGGATTCGCGGAAGGTGCCGCCGCAGAACTCGCCATTGGCGTTGTTGAGGAAGCGGCCGCCGACGTTGACGCCGTCGCTGATTTCGAACTCGTCGTCGAGGCTGACCTCGCCCGCTTCCAGCGCCGCGGTCGTGGTCACCACCTTGAAGGTCGAGCCGGGCGGCTGCGGCGCCGAGAAGGCCTGGCCCGCCAGCGCCCGCACGTCGCCTTTGCGCGTGTCGAGGACGGCGACGCCGCCGGACCGTCCCGCCAGGGCCGAGACCGCCGCCTCCTGCAGGTCGGGGTCGATCGTCGTCTTCACCGGAGCGCCCGGCTGCGGCTTCGACTGCGCCAGGGTGCGCACGTCGGAGCCGTCTTCGGCCACTGCCAGCAGCGAACCACCGGGCTTGCCGGCCAGCCGCGTGTTGAAGGCTCGCTCGAGGCCGCTGATCCCGACCGGCGTTTCCGGCGGGAAGCCGTGGCGGGAGAGCTTCGCCAGGTCCTCTTCGGGAGCTTCGCCGACTTCGCCGGTGACGTCGATCGCGGCGCTGCCGATCGGGTGTTCGCGTTCTTCGGCCGGCCCTTCGGCCAGCGCCGTCCCGTCGCGGGCGAGGATCGGCGCCCGTTCGGCAAGCTCGACGTCGGCAGCGAGTTCCTCGCCTTTGTCCAGGCTGGGGAAGGCGAGGTTCGGGCTCCATTCGATCCCGCCGTCCGCGTAGGGAATCTCCACCTCGCCTTCGACCGCCCCGAAGGCGACCGTGGCGACCGTCACCTCGACCGGGACGGCTTTGCCGGCACTGCCGTCCTCGGCGTCCCCGGCTGAGCCGACGTCGACCGCGCGCGCCGTCGCCACCTCCTGGGCATCGCGGTAGGCGGCTTCGAATTCCTCCCGGCTGACCCGGGCCCGCGAGGCTTCGTTCAACTCCGCGTACATCGCTTTGAAGTTCTTCGCCTCCCAAGCCTTTGCGAAGCGCTCGGCGGCTTCCTTCTCGGGCGATCCCGAAGATCCCGTGCTGACGCCGACCACGAACGCGATCAAGGCGACGAGCGCCAGGGGGAGGGTGCGGGTGAGGAGGCGGCGGCGGCGATCCGCCTCGGTAGGGATTGAACTCACGGCGCAAAGGTAAAGGAGGGCCTGGCGGCATGCTTCTATTCACCGGGTGACCGTCTTGGACTGGGCGATCCTGGCCTTCACCTTTGCCCTCGCTCTGTGGGGCTACCGGCAGGGGTTGATCGTCGGCGCCCTGACCCTGGTCGGCTTCGGCGTCGGCGCCTTCGCCGGCAGCAGGATCGCGCCACTGCTGCTGACCAAGGGCTCCCACTCTCCCTACGCACCGCTCTGCGCCGCGCTGGGGGCGCTGCTGGTCGGGGCGCTGATGGCGGTGACGGTCGAGAGCTTCGCTCTCGGGCTGCGGGAAAGGCTCGTCCGTCGTCCCTTCATGCAGACGGCCGACGGCGCCGGCGGCGCGGCCCTGATCGCCGCGGTCGCGCTCGGCCTCGCCTGGGTCTTCGGCGCCGTCCTCCTGCACGCGCCCTCGACCGCCCAGCTGCGCGCCGATATCCAGCAGTCGGTGATCCTGCGCAGCCTCAACGACGTGCTGCCGCCGAGTGGGCCCTTGCTGAACGCGCTCGACCGCGTCGACCCGGCGCCGACGGTGCTGGGGCCGGCCGCGCCGGTGGCCCAGCCCGACGCGAAGATCGCCTCCGACCCCGACGTCCTCCACGCCGGCGACTCCGTCGTCCGCGTCCTCAGCACCGCCTGCGGGCTGGGGATCGAGGGCTCGGGCTGGGCGGTCGAACCGGGGGTGGTGGTCACCAACGCGCACGTGCTCGCCGGCGCCGACGACACCACCGTCACCACCCAGGACGGAGCCGAGCTCGACGCGACGCCGATCTACTACGAGCCGCGCCAGGACCTGGCGCTGCTGCGAGTGGGGGCGGCGCTGCCGGCGCTGCCGATCAGCTCCGAGCGCGAGGTGGGAGCGGACGCCGCGGTGCTCGGGTATCCCGAAAACGGGCCTTACGAGCTCTCGCCGGCGCGGCTGGGGGAGACGCGGGCGACGATCAGCGAGGACTCCTACGGCAACGGGCCGATCGAGCGCACGATCACCGCGATCAGCGGCAGCGTGCGCAGCGGCAATTCCGGCGGGCCGCTGGTCGACGCGCAGGGGAATGCGGTCGGGACGATCTTCGCCGCTACCACCAGCGGCCCGAGTGGCGGGTTTGCGATTCCGGCCGAGCAGGTGCGGGAGGCGCTGGGGCGGGCCCAGGAGTCGGTCGACACGGGGCCCTGTACGGGATAGGTGGGCGGGGTCGGGGGGTCCATCTCCAGACACATCTGGCTTATGGCTCGCTGTTGAGTGTCTGGAGACGGACCCCCCCGACCCCGCTACGACAGTCTTTTTGGCCCGTCACTTACGTTCTGTAAGCTCGATTCAATGGACCAGGTTGGTGCGGCCCAAGCTGAAGGAGAGAAGGCTGCGGTCTGCCCGCACTTTCACCGTGCGATCGAGTTGATTGGGAAGCGTTGGACGGGAGCCATCGTTTTCGCTCTCACCGAGGGGAGCAAGCGGTACGCCGAGTTGGGGAAGGCGATTCCGGGGCTCTCGGACCGGTTGCTCTCGCAGCGGCTGCGCGAGCTCGAGGAAGAGGGTTTGGTCGAGCGGCAGGTTGAAGCGGGGACGCCGGTGCGCGTCACCTATTCGTTGACCGCGGCCGGGCAGGAGCTCGACCCCGTTCTTTCGGAGCTGAAGACCTGGGCTCAACGCTGGAAGAAAGCCGCCTGAGCCACTCTCTAGCCTCCTTATAGTGGAAGAGCGACCCGCTCAAACTCAGACCGGGCTCGGGTACCCCGGTCCCTTTGCCGTCGGCGCATACGCGCGCAAGCTCCAGGAGGAGATGCGCAAGCGGGCGCGGGTGCAGCTGATCGGCGAGGTGACCGGGATCGGCCGCAGCAAAGTCCAGGCCTACTTCGAGCTGCGAGACGGCGACGGCGCCGTCCCCTGCGCGATCTGGCTCAACGACCTCGAAAAGGCGGGACTGACGGAGGGGGCGCTGCGCGACGGCGCCGAAGTCGTGATCGCCGGCGGGCCCGACTACTACCCCGGCGGCGGCCAGGCCTCACCCAGCTTCAGCTTCCGGGCCACCGAGGTCCGCCTCGCTGGCGAGGGTGACCTGATCGCCCGGCTGGAGGCGCTGCGCAAGCAGCTGCGCTCCGAGGGGCTGTTCGAGCTGCAGAAGCAGCTGCGGCGGCCGCGGCTGCCGAAGACGATCGGCGTCGTCACCGCGGAAACCGGCGCGGCACGGCGCGACCTCCTCGCCGGGCTTGCCCGCCGCGGCTGGGCGGGCGAGCTGATCTGGGCCTTCGCGCCCGTGCAGGACCGGCGGGCGGCGCCGGCGATCGCGATGGCGATCCAGGACCTGGCGGCGCGGCCTGAGGTCGAGGCGATCGTCGTCACCCGCGGCGGCGGCAGCCTTGCCGACCTCTGGGCCTTCTGCGACGAGACCCTCTGCCGCACCGTGGCGATGCTTCGGGTACCGGTCGTCAGCGCCGTCGGCCACGAGCGCGACAGCACCCTGATAGACGACGTCGCCGCAGTCGCCTGCTCGACCCCGACCCACGCGGCCGAGGCGGCGGTGCCGCTCGACTGCCTGGCGGCGCGCGAGAGCCTCGAGCGCTGTGCGCTGGCGCTGCGGCGGGCGGGGGAGGGGGCGATCGGGACCCGATCTCGCCACCTCGGCGCCCTCGCGCGGGGACCGGCGCGGGCGCTGCAGCGCGAGCGCGGCAAGCTGAACCAGAAGATCCGTGAGATCCGCGCCGCCGCCGAACGTGGCTTGGCCGAACGCAGCAGCTCCCAGCAGCGGATCGGGACCGTCGTCCTCGAGCGGGCCCGGCGCCGTGCGGCCGGCGCCGACCTGGAGAAACGGCGGGAAGCGCTGCGCCAGGCGATGGTGACGCTGCGCGCCCACGAACCCGAGCGCACGCTCGAGCGCGGCTATGCCCTCGTCGAGGGCGAGGCGGGGGAGCCGGTGACGAGCGCCGCCGCCGCGGCCGCCGCCGCAGGGGTCAAACTGCGATTCGCCGACGGGCGCGTACAGGCGAGAACTGAGGGAGACGTTGAGCGAGAGACCTGAGAGCTACGAGGCCGCGGTGGAGCGGCTGGAGGAGATCATCGACCGGCTCGACTCCGGCCAGGCCGGCCTGCGCGAGACCCTCGACCTCTGCAAGGAGGGCAAGGAGCTCGTCAACTACTGCGCGGCCGAGCTGGACGAGGTCGGCGAGGGGCTGAAGGAGCTGCGCCTTGACGACCTCGCCGCGAAGCTCGAGGCCTCGCCCGGCGTCAACTGACTTCGCCGCGACCGATCTCGGCGATCGTCGCCTCCAGCTCGGCGCGGGCGCTTGCCATCTCGTCCTGGCCGAGGACGGAGAGCGCCGGTTCCTCCGGTCGCTCAAGGAAGACGTAGGCGACCTCTACCTCCGGCGCCCCCAGCGCCTCGGCCACCGCCAGCGCGTAGATCGACCGCTGCACCTCGTAATGGGAGGCGCGATCGGCCGGGGAGGCGCCCTCGAGACGGTCGGTCTTGTAATCGAGGACGAGCGGCGGCGCACCCTCGCGCTCGACCAAGAGGTCGATCGAGCCGCGCAGCAGGGTGCCGCCGATCTCCAGCAGGAGTGGGACCTCGGCCCGGATCCGCGTCGCCTCCGCAGCAATCTCTTCCCTCAGGGGCGAGTCGATCCACCGCCTGACGGGGTCGAGTAGCTCCTGAACGAAGCGTGGGGACGGGGAGCCCCTCTCAGGACACTCAACATCGAGCCATTGGCGAGATGTGTCCGGAGAGGGGCTCCCCGTCCCCACGCCAGCGGCCACGGCGTGACGAAGGACCAGCTCTTCGCTCGGCTCGGCCCAATCGTTCGCCTGGCTCCACTCGAGCAGCTCGTGGACGGCGGCGCCCCGCGCCAGGCTTTGCTCGCGCGCCGCCGGCTCCGGATCCGGCGAGCGGTCGACGAAGAACCCCCCGAGGCTTTCCTCATAGGCGGCGATCGCGGTGTAGGAGAGGGGGCGACGGGCAACAGTGGGCGCTTGGCGCTCGACCAGCGGCGGTGGCCCTTCGCCCAGCTCCCGGCCCCCCGCGCCCTCGTAGCGCAGCGTGCGCAGCTCGGCCGCCCGCTCGGGCGATGGGAGGTTCGGCCGCACCGCGATCTCCGACGCGGGGGCCTCGGCGTCGAGCCCTGGGCGCGGAGCGGGAGGGGCGACTGGGACGACCGCCTCGGCATCGCGGGGGACGCCGAAGGCTTCGACCAGCCGCTCCACCACCGCTCTGCCCTTCGTCTCCCTGCCCTCGTTCGGGTTGACGACGCCGCTGAGGATCAGGTGCTCCTTCGCCCGGGTGGCGGCGACGTGGAACAGCCGCAGCTCCTCTTCGGCTTCGCGGTCCTGCGACTCCTCGCAGAGCGCCCCGTAGTCGTAGAGATCGATCTTCGGGCTGCCGAGGCGGACCAGCCGCAGCCCCAGTCGCGGCTTCTCCTCGCGGCCGATCGCCAGCAGCGGCGAGCGGTTGCCGTTGAGCAGCCGCCGTCCGAGGTCCGGTACGGCGACGACGCCGAACTCGAGCCCCTTGGCGTTGTGGACGGTCATGATCCGGACGCCGTCGTGGCCCTCGGCGGCGGTCGCGGCCTGCGCCTCGGCCTCGCTTTCGGCGCGGGCTGCGAGGAAGTCGAGGAAGCCGCGCAGGTCGCGCCCCTCGCGCGACTCGAACTCCGCCGCCAGCCGCCCCATCTTGCGGACGTTGGCGAAGCGCGCCTCGCCGGTCGGCCGGCTCAGGATCGCCAGGTCATAGCCGGTCTCGGTCACCACCGCCTCGATCAGCGCCGACAGGGTCAGGCGCGGCCCACGCCCGCGCAGGGAATCGATCGTGGCGACGAACTCGCGCAGCAGCTCACGCTCGGGCTGCGGGATCTCCTCCAGGCGCTCCGGCTCGGCAACCTCCGCCTCGCCGACGCCGGCGGCGCGCTCCACCGCGGGCCAGACGTGGCGGCGCTTGCCGGCGGCGCGCCGCAGCAGCCAGAGCGTGTCCGGCGCGACCCCGCAGGCGGGGGAGGCGAGGGCGCCGAAGAGGGCGTGGTCGTCGAGCGGGTTGGCGACCACGGCCAGCAGCGCGCAGACGTCTGCGACCTGCTGCTGGGACCAGTAGCCACGGCCGCCGACGACGTAGGGCCGCAGACCGGCGCGTTCGAGCGAGTCCTCGTAGGCGTCGAGGTGGGTGAAGGCGCGCAGCAGCACCACCATCTCCCCCCGCGGCACCCCTGCCTCGGCGAGCTTGCGCAGCCGCTCGGCGAGGAAGCGCGCCTCCGCCAGGCAGTTGATCGGGGTGGCGCCGTCGATCGCCGGTTCGAGCTCGATCTCCTCGGCGTCCCAGCCGTCCCGCGCGGTCAGCAGCAGCTCAACCGCGGGCTCACCGCCGGTCGGCGGCTCCGCGGGCGGCGGCGTCCCCATCCGCAGGGACCGGTAAGCCGGGCCGAGCAGCGTCTCGCCGAAGAGGTTGACGGCCCCGATCACCTCTGGGCGCGAGCGGAAGTTGCCGCTCAGCTGCATCAGCTCGGCATCGGGACGGCGGTCGATCTCCGCCCGGCGGCGGCGGAAGACATCGAGGTCGGCGTGGCGGAAGCCGTAGATCGACTGCAGCTCGTCGCCGACCACGACCAGCTCGGTTCGCGGCCCGCGCAGCGCCTCGATCAGCCGCAACTGCAGGCGGTTGGTGTCCTGAAACTCGTCGACGAGAATCTGGCGGAAGCGGGAGCGGTAGTGCTCGCCGACCTCCGCTCGCTCGAGCAGGCGGGCGGCGAGGATCTGCAGGTCCTCGAAGTCGATCCCGGCGCGCCTTTCCTTCGCCTTCGCGAAGCGGCCGGAGAAGAGCTCCAGCAGCTCGGCTAGGTGGCGGTAGACGACCCCGCCCTCGCCGGCCGCTGCGACCTGGGCGATCGCCGCCTCGACCGCCTCCTTGTAGGCACTCATCGTCTTCGCCTTGCTGGTGGTGGCGAGCGCCAGCAGCTCGTCCAGGCTCGGCGCAGCGCCCGGCGCGCCGAGCAGGCTCAGCGCCCGCTCGGGCAGGTCCCGTTTCGCGTCTCCCTCCTTCAGCTCCGCCAGGCACTCGGTCGCCGCTTCGATCAGCCGCGCCAGCGCACCCTCCGGGTCCGGCTGCGGCGGCTCGGGCAGCTTCGGCTCGGGGAGGCCGCGGCTGCGCAGCTCGTCGTGGACGCTGACGGTGATCCCCCGCAGCCCTTCCAGGTCATAGGCAGCGACAGTCTCCTCACGAGCAGCGTCGCCCTCGCCGAGGAAGTCGACCAGGGCGTCGTCGAAGGCCTCGCGGGCGGCCCGGGCCGCCTCCGGCGCGTCGAGGACGCGGAAGCCGGGGTCGACCCCGGCGGCGACGGGGTGGGCGGCGAGAACGCGGTTGCAGAAGCCGTGGATCGTCGTCACCCAGGCGCTGCCGATGCTCGCCAGCGCCGCGCCGGCGCGCTCGGAGCCGCGGTCCGCCCGTCGCCCCAACTCGACCCGGATCCGCTGCCGCAGCTCCGCCGCCGCCTTGTCGGTGAAGGTGAAGGCGAGAATCGAGTCTGGGGAGAGGCCGACGTCGCAGACCAGCCGGCAATAGCGGTCGACCATTACCCCGGTCTTGCCGGTTCCGGCGCCCGCCTCGAGCAGCACGTCGCAGCCGCGGGCCTCGACCGCCGCCGCCTGCTCAGGCGTCGGCTCCCGCGCCGGCGCGGCGGTCAGCTGCTCGGGGTTCACCGCTCCTCGCCTTCGTCGTCTTCGGCGTACTGCGGGGCGCGGTCGCGGCGGCAGATCGGCGCGAAGGTGCAGTAGGCGGGGCAGGTGTCGTGGCCGCGCAGCCCGGCTCGCGGCCCGGGGTCGCGGCGGATGTCGCCGCCCCTCATCCGGGCGACGATCGCGCCGGCGCGGGCGCGCGCGTCGTCCAGCAGCTCCTCCAGCGCCTCCGGCTCGACCACGTCCTTGGGATAGAGGCCGTAGCCGGCGAGGTCCCCGGCGGCGGCCGCCGAGACGACCCCGCGGGGGCGGCGGGAGGAGGTCCCGCGCAACGGGTGGTAGATGGCGCCGGCCGGTTTCGCCCCCCAGTGCTCGGCGACGGCAAGCAGGTAGAGGGGCAGCTGCAGCTTCGCCCGCTCCTCGAACTTCTCGCGGGGGGTCACCTGGGAGGCGAGCTTGTAGTCGATGACGACGGCGCGACCGTCGGCGGAGCGGTCGACGCGGTCGACGGCGCCGTGCAGACCCCATCCGTCCAGCTCCAGCACCGGCCGCTCGGCGTCGGGGCGCTCGCCGAAGCCGGCCTCCAGCAGCCACGGCTCGAAGCCCCCGGTCTCGCGATCGGCCTCCTCGGCGAGGAACCGCTCCAGCAGCCGTTCGACCCGCCGCGCGATCGACCGCTCGGCCGGGTGGTCACCCAACTCGCGCTCGGCGACGATCTCGCCCACCAGCGCGCGGCCGCGCTCGGTCCAGGCCGCCAGGTTCGCAGGCCGCGGCAGCGGGTCGCCTCCCGGCCGCTCCTCGTAGAGGCGGTGGAGCGCCTCGTGCATCAAGCCGCCCTGGACGAGCGGGTCCGGAACCGGATCGAGCAGCTGGGGGTCGAGCTCGTGCCCGGCGAACCAGCGGTAGGAGCAGAGGTCGAATTCCTCCAGAGTGGTGCCGCCGTAGGCGCCGACCGAGCGCAGCGACTCCAGCGCCGCCGGGTTCTTCAGCGGGCCAGGCGCCCGCGAGGCCGCCTCGGCGCGCCGGGCGTCGCCGACCCGGACGACCAGCCGCTCCGCCAGCTCGCCCTCGACACCTGCCTGCGCCAGCAGCGCCAGCGCATCAGCAGCGGGGCCGTGCGCGGCCAGCGCCCGCGCCAGCTCGTCCTCCGAGGGCGCTTCGGCCAGCGGCGCCACCACCTGCGCCAGGTCGCGGGTGACGGTCAGCTCCTCCTCGACCGGATCAGCGCCGCTGCCGTCCGGCGCCGGCGCCAGCAGCGCCCGGACGTCGTCGATCAGCGGCGAGCGCGCGGTCGCGGTGCCGTCCTCGTCGCTGTCGCGGTAGGAGAGGGCGAGGCTGCGGCGGGGGAGGGCGAGGCAGGCGTGGAAGAGGTAGCGCTCCTCGGCCTCGCTGTCCCGACGCGGGTCGAGGCCGAGCGTCTGCCGCTGAGCCTCGGAAAGGAAGGGGTCGGCGCCGCGGTCGCGCCGCGGGAACTCTCCGTCCTGGAGGGAGCCGACGACGACGTGGTCGAAGCGGGCGGCCCGCAGCCGGTAGGGGCTGGCGATCCGGACCCGGCCCTGCACCGGACCCGACCAGACGCGGAAGTCCAGCTCCTCGAGCACCGCCGCCAGCTCGTCGGCGCGCGGGGCGAGGTCGCCGAGCGCGGCCAGGTCCGACAGGGCCGAGGCGATCGCGGCGGCGGCGCGCGCCTCGAGTTCGTCGCCGGGGAGGAGGCGCGCGCCGTCCTTCTCGCCCGCATGGCGTGAGGACATCGCCATCGCCAGGCCAGCCACCTCCGCCGCCAGCTCAGCCGGCGAGCGCCTTGCGGCTGCCCGCAGGCGCAGAAGATCCCGCGGCAGCTCGCGTCCCTCACCCTGCCAGCGGAGGTAGGCGGTCTCGGCGTCCTGGACGCGGCCGCGCCGCAGGTCACGCTCGAACCAGTCCACGGTTCCCGGCGACCAGCCCGAGGGGCCGCGCAGGTAGCGGAGGAAGTCAGCGGCACGTTGGGAGCCGAACTCCCCCTCGAGCAGGGCGATCAGGGCGCCTCCGACGCTGGTCCGCGCTACCGGCAGCTCAGCCTCGAGCGCGGTCGCGATCCCGTTCGCCTCCAGCGCCGCCGCGATCTCGCCGCCGCGGCGGGACGGGTCCCGGAGGACGACCGCGACCTCGGCCGGGTCTGCGCCCTCGTGGAGGAGGCGGGAGACGTGCGCCGCGATCGACTCCGCCTCGGCTCGGGTCCCCGCCGAGCTCAGCAGGGTGAGGCTGCCGTCCGGTTCGGCCCGGCGCGGGCGCGGGGCGCCGAAGGAGATCGTCAGGTGGAAGAGCAACGGGCTGATCGTGTTGCCCGGCGTCGCCTCCCTGGTCACCTCATCGGCCGCCCCGATCCGCTCGCACAGCTGGTCCCGCAGCCTTGCGCGCGCCGCGAGCGCCGCGCTTCCCTCCTCGTAAGGGAGGGCGACGGTCACCTCGGTCAGCTCGGCCAGAGTCGCGACCAGCGCCAGCTGGTTCTCGGTCAGGTCGTCGAAGCCGTAGAGGAAGACCGGCCGCGCCCCCCAGAAGGAGCCGCCGCGGCGCAGCAGGGAGATCGCCTCACGGGCGATCCCGTGGGCGTCGGTGCGGCCGCTGCGCTCCCGCACCTTTCCGTAGCCGCCGTAGAGGGCGGCGATGTCGCTGAGGTAGGCGGAACCCTCGAGCGTGGCGGCGCTCGCCTCGACCTCCCCGGGCTCGACCCCGGCCGCCTGCAGCTCGTCGAACAGGCGCGCGAGGGCGCCGGCGAAGCGGGGGCGGGAGGCGGAGCGGCGCAGGGGTCCGAGGCGGTTGCGGCGCGACTCGACCGCGACCGCGATCGCCCGCAGGCGCTGGGCGGGGGAGAGCTCGGCTCCGGGAGGCGCTCCGCCCGCCGTGGCGACGGTGCGGAAGAGGGCGCCGAAGGTCATCACCGAGCCGCCGAGGACGGCGCCCCTCCCGGCCAGCTCGCGCTCGCGGTCGAAGACGTCGTCGGTGGTAGGGAGGACCAGGACGGGGTCGTTGTCGAGTGCCTCCCGGAAGGCGCTCAGCACCTCGCCGAGCTTGCCTGAATTGGGCGGGCCTTGGACGAGTTTCAGGGGCACGAGTCCGAGCCTAGGGACGGCTCCGGCGTCCCCTGCGCGGCGCCCCGCACGACCCCGCAAACTGGGGGGTTAGCGGGCATCTTTTGGCGTCATCGGCCCTCTCTAGATTCATCGGCAGCTGATGTCACTCTGTTTCGTAGATCCCGCCGACGCCATCCGCGCCATCGCCGACTCCGTCGGCCGCGAGGCGCGCCGCCAGCTGCTCGGCGAGGCCGTCCGCGCCTGGGTCGACGAGATCCCCGAGTCCGAGCTTGAAGTCCACTACGCGAAGGCGATCTCCGAGCTCGACGAGCACGACCTCTCGATGCTCGCCGCCTGGCACGGCTCCCTCGAGTCCGGCCAGCCCGTCCCCAACCGCGACTTCCTCATGGCCGCCTTCGGCTCCCTCGGCGACAATCGCCGCGAGGCGCTCAAGCTAGCCGCCGGTTTCCGCGGCGAGGAGGCCGTCGACTCCGGCGTCACCGAGGAGGACGCGCTGGAGCTGGTCCTAGGGCTCCTCGGCCCCCCACGACTGATGGAGCTCGCGGCCGAGGCGCTAGAGCTTTACGTCTGGGACCGCGCCGGCAGCGACAACTAGCGGTCTGCGCACTCGCCCTTTTGTTTAGCCGCCTCCCGCCGGGGCTAGTCTCGTCTTGGTGGACGTTCCCCCGCAAGCGATAGTCATTTTCGGCGCCACCGGCGACCTGGCGCGGCGGAAGCTGCTGCCGGGGCTGCTGCGTCTTTTTCAGGCGGGGCTGATGCCGGAGTTCCGGATCATCGGCGTCTCGATGGAGGAGATCAACGACGCTCGCTTCCGGGCGATCGCCGAAAGCGCCTGCCGCGAGTTCGCCCGTCACGCCTTCGGCGGCGAGGAGTGGCACGAGTTCTCGGGCCGGCTCTCCTACGTTCCGCACGCGCGGGCGCCGGAGGCGCTGAAGGAGGCCGTCGACAAAGCCGAAGGGGAACTGGGGCCGGAGATGCACCTTCTCCACTACCTGAGCGTGCCGCCGACCGCCGCTCCCGACGTGATCCAGATGCTGAAGATGTGCGGGCTCTCGGAGCGCTCGCGGGTGATCATGGAGAAGCCGTTCGGCACCGACCTCGCCAGCGCCCGCAAGCTGAACGCGATGGTCCACGAGGTGATCGACGAGGACCGGGTCTTCCGCATCGACCACTTCCTCGGCAAAGAGGCGGCGCAGAACATCCTCGCGCTGCGCTTCGCCAACGGCCTCTTCGAGCCGATCTGGAACCGCAACCACATCGACCACATCCAGATCGACGTGCCGGAGACGCTCGGCGTCGGCTCCCGCGCCGCCTTCTACGAGAAGACCGGCGCCTTCCGCGACATGGTCGTCACCCATCTCTTCCAGATCCTCGGCTTCGTCGCGATGGAGCCGCCGACGGCGCTGGCGCCGGAACCGATCACCGAGGAGAAGAACAAAGTCTTCCGCAGCCTGCAGCCGCTCGACCCCGATCGGGTCGTCCGGGGCCAGTACGAGGGATACCGCTCCGAAGAGGGGGTCGACCCGGGCTCCAGCACCGAGAGCTTCGTCGCCCTGCGCTGCGAAGTCGACAACTGGCGCTGGAGCGGGGTCCCGTTCTACCTGCGGACCGGCAAGCGGATGGGAGAAAGCTCGCGGATCATCTCGATCGCCTTCCGCGAGCCGCCGCACGCGATGTTCCCCGCGCACTCGCGGGTCGGCCGCTACGGCCCCGACCACCTCACCTTCGACCTCGAGGAGTCCTCGCGCGTCTCGCTCTCCTTCTACGGCAAGCGGCCGGGGATGGGGATGGTCCTCGACAAGGCGAGCATGCAGTTCTCGCTGGAGGAAACCGATTACCACGCGGAGACGGTCGAGCCCTACGAGCGGCTGATCCGCGACGCGATGATCGGCGACCGCACCCTGTTCACGACGGCGAAGGGGATCGAGCGGTTGTGGGAAGTCTCCGAACCGCTGCTGCGGGACCCGCCGCCGGTGAAACCGTACCCGCAGGGGTCGTGGGGGCCGTCGGAGATCGGCGCCCTGATCGCGCCCCATAGCTGGCGCCTGCCCTTCGCCCGCCGCTGGCGCGAAGCGCCGAGTCACGGTGGCAACGGCGCCGCGGTCGAGCGCGAGCGGGCCTAGGCAAAATGTCGACTTTGTAAGGCATAGCCGAACAAAGTCGACACGCCATCAAGTCAACGCGGCGCGGATCTCGCCGATCGCCTGCTCGTTGTCGCGGAAGTGGACCGCGCTCATGCCGGCGGCTTCAGCCGCTTCGCAGTTGACCTTCAAGTCGTCAATGAAGAGGCACGCCTCCGCCGGGGAGCCGACCCGCTCCAGCGTCAGCTCGTAGATTCGCGCTTCCGGCTTGCGACAGCCGACGAAGGCGGAGTCGACGATCTCCTCGAAGATCTCGTCGACCGGCAGTATCGATCGCCAGAGCGGCTCCCACTCGCGGACGTTGTTGGTCAGCATCGCCATCTGCAGGCCGCTCGTCCTCAGCTCCCGCATCAGCTCGATCATCTCCTCGTTCGGGTCGAGCGCGCCGAAGAATTGGTGGCGGAAGTGGTGGAGGTGGGGACGGTGGCCCAGGATCGACTCCAGCCCGCCCTCGAGCCGAGCGATGAACTCGTCCTCGCTGATCTCGCCGCGCTCGAGCCGGAAGAGCGGGATCTCCTCGCCCTCGCCCAGGCCCTCGCGCATCGCCAGCCCGAGGTTTTCGGGCGAGATCCCGCTGTCGTCCTGGAAGGCGGCGAAGGCGGCGAGCAGCGGCGTCGTCAGGACGCCGCCGAAGTCGGAGATGACGGTCGTGATTTTGGTTACCGGCGGCTCAGCCATCGGCGGCGGCGCGGGCGACCTCGTAGGTGCCGAGCCCCTCGCGCCCCTCGACCGACCAGCGGAAGAAGGCGATCTGCGAGTCGAGCCCCTGGCGCCGCACGCAGACCGAGTTGATCAGGGTGCCGGCACCGCGCAAGGGCCGCATCTCCTCCGTGGAAGGCCAAAGCTCCAGCGTCGCCCGCCGCTGCACTCCGTCCTCGCCGTACTCGGTCGAGAGCAGCGATTCCTCGAACTGCAGCGGGGCGCCCTCGGGGTCGCAGAGGACGGCGACGACCTCCTCGTCCCCGTGCTCCCGGCCGCCCGGCGGCATCGACGAGGTGAGCGCAAGCAGCCCCCCGTCGGAGAAGACGATCCCGATCGACCGCCGCACGATCTCTCCTTGGTCGCTCATGCCGCGCAGCCTAGTGATTGCCCAGGGGCGCGGTAGAGCTTTTGGTCGCTAATGGCGCATAACCTCTACCGCGCCGATGTCTGAGCTTCTGATCCGAGACGCCGAACCCAGCCAAGACGCCGCGGCTTGCGCGGCGATCTACGCGCCGCACGTCGAGGGCAGCGCCGTCTCCTTCGAGGAGCGGGTGCCGGAGGCGGCTGAGGTGAGGGCGCGAATCGAGCGCTACGGCGCCAGCCACGCCTGGCTCGTCGCCGAGCGGGAGGGAGAGGTGGTCGGCTACGCGTACGCGACCGCCTTCAACGAGCGCCCCGCATACCGCTGGAGCACGAGCGTCTCGGTCTACATCGCCGAGGGCGCCCGCGGCGAAGGCACCGGCCGCGCCCTCTACGAAGCCCTCTTCGAGCGCCTGCGAGAGCGCGGCTTCCGCATGGCCTGCGCAGGGATCACGCTGCCGAACGAGGCCAGTGTCGGCCTGCACGAGAACCTCGGCTTCGAGCAGGTCGGCATCAACCGCGAGATCGGCTGGAAGGAAGGCGCCTGGCACGACGTCGGCTGGTACCAGCTGGAGTTGGAGCCACCCCCCGAGGGGGCGCCACCGGAGCCGCGCTGACCCGCTGGCTACCATGCACCTATGAGCGATAACCCCGCACCGAGCGACGCGACCAGCGACGAAACCCTCACCGAGGAGGACGTCTACGAGGTGCTTGAGGAGGTCATCGACCCCGAGCTCGGGCTCGACTTCGTCTCCCTCGGCCTCGTCTACGACGTCAACATCGAGGGCTCCGAGGTCTACGTCACCTTCACCCTGACGACGCCCGCCTGCCCGATCGGCCCCCAGGTCTCCGAGCAGATGCGCGAGTTCGTCGGCGACCTCCCCGACGTCACCGCCGTGCATCCGAAGATGGTCTTCGACCCGGCGTGGAGCCCGGAGATGATGACCGACGACGCCAAGTTCGCACTCGGGTTCTAGGGCTTCAGCCGATAAAGCAGGTGCGGCATCCCCGCGTGGGGGACTCTGCCGTCGACCTCGCAGCCGACCTTCTCAGCGACGCGTTGTGACGGCACGTTCGCAGGTAGCACCAGCGCCACCAGTTCCTCGAACTCCAGCTCTCGCGCCCATGCGATAGCCGCTTCAGCGGCCTCGGTCGCGTAGCCGCTGTTGTGGAGATCCGGCTCGACGCTCCAGGCGAGCTCGACCATCGCCGTGTCCTCCACCGTCGTCCAGTGGAGGCCGCCGCGTCCCGCGAAGGTGCCGGTCTCCCTCTGGATCAGGACCCAGGGGCCGAAGCCGTGGTCGGACCAGTGGGCCCCGTCGCCCTCGACGAGCTCGTCGATCGCACCTGCGTTGAACGGTGGCAGGGGAGGGGGGCGGAGCCAGCGCTCGATCGCCGGGTGGGTGAAGTGGGCGTGGTAGAGGGCGCGGTCGTCGGGGCTTGGTCGGCGGAGGAGGAGCCGCTCCGTTTGGCGCTCCCCGTCGCGCATCAGCCCTGGTCGCTACGCGGAAGTCGCGGCTCGCCGTTCGGCGGCACCTCTTCCGCGGTGCCCTCGAAGTCGTAGTCGCGGCTGGGGCCGCGGGTCGGCCCGCTGCCGGGTGGTGGCGGGCCGAACGGACCGCCGGAACCCGGTCCCATCCCGACAACCGTGAAGCGGCCGATCGTCAGCCGTTTCAGCACCCGCCGCGCGATCGCCCGCGTCGGCGGCGCCAGCAGGAAGAGCCCGAAGATGTCGGTGAGGAAGCCCGGGGTCAGCAGCAGGGTGCCGCCGCTCACGATCAGGACCCCGTCGGCGACCTCGCGGCCCGGGAACCGCCGCGCCGCCAGCGCTTCGTTGAAGCGCCGCCACGCCCCGCGGCCCTCGTGTTTGAGCAGCATCGACCCGAGGATCGCATCGGCCAGCAGCAGGATCAGGGTCGGGACGACGCCGATCAGCTGCCCCACCTGGATGATCACGTAGAGCTCCGCGATCGGGACGACGATGAAGAGCAGAATCAGGATCAGGGGCATGCGGAAAGACTAGGGAGTGTCGAGTTGTTCCCCTACGGGGAGGACAAACTCGACAGCTACGCGGCCTTGACCTTCTTGCCGGCCGCCGCCTCGAGCTCGGCCAGGGATTCGCTCAGCCCGTTGCTGACGACTTCGATGTCCTCCATGCAGTCGTAATCGGCGAGCAGGCCGAAGCCGACTTTGCCGTGGTAGCTCATGATCGCCACCGCGAGGCAGTGGTTCTGCGGCAGGAAGGCGACCGGGAAGACCTCCTCCATCTCCCTGCCGAGGACGTAGAGCGGCATCTGCGGCCCGGGCACGTTGGTGACGATGAGGTTGAAGAGGCGGGTCGAGAAGTTGATCCGCGAGGCCTGGGCGAGGATCGTCGGCGGCGCGAAGTCGTTGAAGCGGGAGATCACTTCCGCCCCCAGCGCCTGTTTGGAGCGCTTCAGCCCGGCCATCGCGTCGCTGATCGTCCGCAGCCGCCTCACCGGGTCCTCGATGTAGACCGGCAGCGGCCCCCGCATCAGCGCGATCCGGTTGCCGAGGTCGCCGCGCTCGTCCTCGCTGCGGATCGAGACCGGGACCAGCGCCCGCAGCTCCAGCCCCTCGGTCCGCACCCGGCGCCCGTGCAGCCACTTGCGCAGCGCCCCGGTCACCACCGCGAGGACGACGTCGTTGACGGTGCCGCCGAGGCTGTCCTTGATCCCCTTGAAGGTCGCCAGCTCCGAGCGCTCCCAGACGTACCGGCGGTGCGGGCCGATCTCCTCGTTCAGCGGCACGTCCGGCGCCGGGTCGGCGAAGGCGCTGACGATCTCGCCGACGCCCTCCAGCCCCTCGACCAGCTTGCGCGCCGTCGTCTCCGGGTTGCGGACGACGTCGACCGCGCGCTCGGCCAGCTTTACCGGCGCGGCGACCGCGTCGGCGAGCCCCCGGGCGACCAGCTCGGCCGTCCCCGGTTCGGGCTGCGGCACCCAGTTGTCCTCCAGCTCCATCGGCTTCGCCTCGCGCTCGAGGTCGAAGAGGACGGTGCCGATGTCGACGCCGGAGACGCCGTCGACCATCGCATGGTGGGTCTTGGTCAGGATCGCGAAGCGGTCGCGCTCGAGGTTCTGCGCCAGCCACAGCTCCCAGAGCGGCTTCGAGCGGTCGAGCTGCTGGGAGAAGATCCGGCCCGCGAGCTGTTTCAGCTGCTCCTCGCCGCCCGGATCGGGTAGCGCGGTATGGCGGATGTGGTAGGTCAGGTTGAAGTTGACGTCGTCGGCCCAGAGCGGGCGGCCGGCCTCCAGCGGCGGCACGACCAGCTTCTGGCGGAAGCGCGGAACCAGCGGCAGGCGACTGCGCACGTGCTCGACTAGATCGGTGTACTTCGGCGGCGGCCCCTCGAAGATCAGGATCGCGCCTACGTGCATATGGCTACTCGAGCTCTCGTTCGTCAGGAACGAGGCGTCCACGGCGGTGAGGCGGTCGAGGTGGCGTCCGGAGGTTGCCATTCGGAAAGGCTACTTAGGCCGCAATCTGGGGGCTCTCCCGCTCGATCGCTCGCAATCCCGCCACCGCTTCCGACCCTCCCCACACCCGGCTGGGGTCAAACTCCGATGCGGCGCCTCGGTACCCTGAACGTATGCCTGCCACCCTGACCGGCCCCAAGCGGGTCCTGCTCGCTGCGCCGCGCGGTTACTGCGCCGGCGTCGACCGCGCTGTGCAGACGGTCGAGCGTGCGCTTGAGCTCCACGGCGCTCCCGTCTACGTCCGCAAGGAGATCGTCCACAACAAACACGTGGTCGAGGAGCTGGCCAAACGCGGCGCGATCTTCGTCGAGCAGGAGACCGAGGTGCCGGAGGGCGCGATGGTCGTCTTCTCGGCGCACGGGGTCGCCCCGAGCGTGCACGAGAACGCCGCCTCCCGCGGGCTGCGGACGATCGACGCGACCTGCCCGCTGGTGACCAAGGTCCACGTCTCCGCCCGCCGCTTCGCCGCCCAGGGCTACACGATCATCATGATCGGCCACGAGGGCCATGAGGAGGTGGAAGGGACGACCGGCGAGGCGCCCGGCAGCATCGTCCTGATCGAAACCGCCGACGAAGTCGAGAGCCTCGTCGTTCCCGATCCGGACAAAGTCGCCTTCATCACCCAGACGACCCTCTCCGTCGACGAGACCGCCGAGGTGATCGCCGCCCTGCGGTCGAAGTTTCCCGGCATCGTCAGCAGCAAGTCAGACGACATCTGTTACGCGACCACCAACCGCCAGATAGCCGTCAAGCAGCTGGCGCGCGAGTGCGATCTCGTCCTCGTCATCGGCTCGACCAACTCCTCCAACTCCAACCGCCTGGTCGAGGTCGCGCGCGAACACGGCGCCGCCTCGCACCTGATCGACAACCACACCCAGGTCCAGGAGCAGTGGCTGCTGGGAGTCGAGACCGTCGGTATCACCTCCGGTGCCTCCGCCCCCGAGGAGCTGGTCGAAAGCCTCGTCTCCTTCTTCCGCGACCGCGGCGCCGAGGACGTCTCCGAGTTGCGGACCGTCCACGAGGACGTCCGCTTCATGCTCCCGAAGGAGATCCGCGACGAGGTTGCCGCCCGCGCCTGAGCGACGATTGGAGAGTTAACCTCGCTATAGGGGGATTAACTCTCCAATCGTCAGCCCTCGTACGGCGCATAGCGGTTGTGCAGCATCAGGTCATTGCCGTCGGGGTCGGTGAAGAGGGCCATGTGGCAGACGCCGGTGTCGAAGGTGTCGCCGAGAAACTCGACGCCTTTGCCTTCGAGCTCCCTGCGCGCGGCCTCGACGTCGTCGACGTGCAGCGCCGGGTGGGCGTTCTTCTGGGGCGCGAACTCCATTCCCTGTTTGGCCGGTTCCCAGATCGCGAAGCAGGTGTCGCCGACCCAGAATTCGAAACGGCCTCGGTCGTCGGGCCGGAGCCCGAGGGTGTCAACGTAGAAGGCGCGCGAGCGCTCGGCGTCGGTGGACGGGATGCCGATGAAGTCGGTCTTGGTGATCATCGCTTCCTCCTCGCGATTAGGGGATGGCTGCGGCTCAGGGTACGCCCGCAGCGAAGCTGAGCGACCAGACCTTGGTTCCCTCAGCGGGGCGGAGGACGAGGCTGTGCGCCTCGTGGCTCGAGTGCTCGGCCAGGGTTCGCAGGCCGGGGGAGGGACCAGCCGCGACGGTGTTCCACTCGCCATCGATCTCGACCTGCAGCTCGCCCTCGCCCTCAACCGTGACATAGGCGCCGCCCGCCTGGTAGTCGAGCGCCAGGTCCTCGCCGTCCTCCCCCGCAACCCATGGCCGCTGCCAATTGCCGCCGGGAAAGTGCTCGGGGGTAGGGGCCATGACGCGGGCGCCGGGGCCGTCGGTCGGGCGCAGCGGCTCCATCGGCTCGGGCAGCTCCTGCAGCGCGTCGATCTCCCGCAGCTCGGCCTGGATCGCTTCCTCGGTCGCTCTGTATTCGCCCTCGCCGAAGTGGGCCCAGGTGAGCGAGCCGCCGAGGCTCCAGAGAAAGAGGCTGGGCCAGCCCTCGCAGCCGTAGGCGCCCCAGAGCTCGTGGTCGGCGTCGATTGCGACCGGGAACTCGACCCCCAGCTCGCGCACTCCGGCGGCGACGTTCCCCGGCTCCGCGGAAAAGGGGAAGCGGGGTGCCTGCACCGCGATCACGCTCAGCCCCGCCTCGCGGTAGCGCCGCTGCCACTCGGCCAGGTAGGGGAGCGTGCGGACGCTGTTCAGCTGCGCGTATTCGACGAAGTGGACGAGCGCCGGCCCGCCGGCGGTCAATGCGGGCATCGACTCCGGCTCGGTTCCGACCCAGGCGAGGTCGGTCGGCAGGTCAGGGGTGGCGATGTTGTCGCGTCCAGGGCGCACGAGGAGGCGGACAGTATCCTGAGCGGGTGACCGAGTTCGTCACATTCCTGCTGCCGGCGTTGCCGCTGCTGGCTCTGCTGCTGACGCTGCTGCTCGGTCACTACCCCGGCTGCGAGGCGATCGTCCGCCTCGCCGAGCGCATCGCCGCCGGGCGTCGTCCCGACCTCGCGATCTCCCGGCGCCCGCGCACACCGCGCTTTCCCTCCTTCGCCCGCGGCGGGGGCCTCCTCCTCGCCCTCTCGCTCTCCGGCCGGGCTCCCCCAGCCACGATCTAGCGCCCCGCCCGGCCACCTGCCAGGGCGCCGGCTGCCCCCTGTCTGGAAAGAGGCGAGAGAAAGGTCTTGAGAATGAGAGACGTACGCAAGTTGGTCCTGGCCCTACTCGTCGTGGCGGCCGCGATTGCGCTGGCCGCATGCGGTAGCAGCGACGAGAGCACCACCGCAAGCGGCAACACCGGAAGCGGCGCGGACAGCGGCAAGCCGGCCCCCGAAGCCGGGAAGCCCGGCAGCCCAGACGTGCCGACGGTCGTCGTCCGCGACGGCGAACCGGTCGGCGGCGTCCAGGAGCTCGAATACAGCGCCGGCGAACAGATCCGCTTCCGCGTCTCCTCCGACAAGGCCGAAGAGATCCACGTCCACGGCTACGACATCGCCAAAGACGTGCCGGCCGGCGGCACCGTTGAATTCGACTTCCCCGCCGAACTGGAAGGGATCTACGAGGCCGAGCTGGAGGGACTAGGCGTCCAGATCGCCGAGCTCCGCATCAACCCGTGAGCTTCCTGCCGTTAGCGCACGCCCTGGCCACCAGGCAGGACCTGCCGGTCCCCGCCTGGCTCTTTGCCTGGGGGGCGTCGATCGTCCTGATCGTCTCCTTCTTCGCGCTCTCGGCAGGTTGGCGGGAGCCCCGCTTCGAGCAGCCGCACTCGCGGCCGTTCGGGGCGGGGCTCTCCCGCGCGCTCCTCAGTCTCCCGGCGCAGATTCTCTGTGGCGCCGTCGGCGTCTTCCTCTTCGGCTTCGCGATCTACGCCGGCCTCGAGGGCACGGTCGCGCCCGATCGCAACTTCGCCCTCACCTTCATCTTCGTCACCTGCTGGCTCGGTTTCCCCTTCTTCTCGGCGATCTTCGGCGACCTCTTTCGGCCTTTCAATCCCTGGCGGGCGATCGGCCGCGCCGCCGGCGCCGGCTTCCGCGCGATTGCAGGGCAACGCGCCGCGCACCTCACCTACCCGGAGCGCCTCGGACGCTGGCCCGCCGCGGTCGGCCTCCTCGCCGTCGTCTGGCTCGAGGTGGTCTACGGCAGCGGCGGAGCGATCCTCGAACCGGAGGTGGCGGCGACGGCGGCCCTCGTCTACACCGTCTACGCGCTGGCGATGATGGCCGTCTTCGGCACGGAGGAGTGGTGCGACCGCGGCGAGGTCTTCTCCGTCTACTTCGGGATGTTCGGCCGCCTCGGCATCTTCGGGACCCGCGACGGCAGGCTCGAGCGCCGCCGCCCATTCTCGGCCGCCACCACCTGGGCCACCGTGCCCGGCTCGGCCGCACTCGTCCTCGCCTCGATCGCCACCACCAGCTACGACGGCGCCTCCGAGGGCGCCTTCGCCGATTTCATCGAAACCGGGATCGGCTGGTGCGAAGACATCGGGCTCGGCATCACCGCCTCGATCCGCCTCACCGACACGATCTTCATGCTGCTCACCTTCGCCGGCGTCTCCCTCGTCTACTGGCTCGGCGTGCGGGGAATGCGGACCGTTCCCGGCGCGCCCTCGCTGGCGAAGCTGCGGACCGGCTTCGCCCACACGCTGATCCCGATCGCGCTCGCCTACCTCGTCGCCCACTACTTCAGCCTCTTCGTCTTCCAGGAGCAGGCCCAGTTCACCTACCTGCTCTCCGACCCGCTCGGGACCGGCACCACCGACCTCTTCGGCACCGCCTCCTCGGGCGTCGACTACACCGTCCTCACCGCCAACACCATCTGGTACGTCCAGGTCGCCGCCCTGATCGTCGGCCACGTCCTCGGCCTGATGCTCGCCCACGACCGAGCCCTCGTCTACTGGCCCGACTACCGCCGCGCCACCGCCTCGCAGTACTGGATGCTGGCGGTGATGGTCGCCTTCACCTGCTTCGGCCTCTACCTGCTCTCGGTCTCGAACGGGTAGAGGAGAACCGTGCTGTCCTCAGCCCACGTCGTCCACTACGGCCTCTGGATCCTCTACGCGATCCCGATCCTGATCGTCGCCTTCGCGATCGTCCGCAGCACGATCGCCCAGCGGCGGGTCAGTCAGGATGAGGACGGCGGCAGTTAGAGGATCTCGGCGAGGCGCGTCTCGAGCGCTTCGGAGATGCTGTCGCGGACCGGGCCCTCGGCCAGCCGTTCGACCAGGGACTCGAGGAAGCCTTCGATGATCAGCGCTTTCGCGGCCTCGTCGTCGAGGCCGCGGGAGGTGAGGTAGAAGAGCTGCTCCTTGTCGACCTGGGCGATCGCGGCGGCGTGGGTGCAGCGGACGTCGTCGGCGAGGATCTCCAGGCCGGGGATCGCATCGGCGTGCGCCTCGGGGGAGAGCAGCAGGTTGCGGCTCTCCTGGAAGGCGTCGGTCTGCTGGGCGCCGGGGTCGACCTTGATCATCCCCCGCCAGACCGCGGTGGCGCCGGCGGCGAGGACGCCGCGGAAGGCGAGGTCGGAGTTGGTGTTCGGCGCCGCGTGCTCCTGCAGCGTGTCGAAGTCGAGGTGCTGCCCGGCGCCGCCGGCGTAGCCGCCGGTCACCCGCGCCTCCGAGCCCGGGCCGGCGAGCTTGGTCTCCATCCGCACCTTGCCGCGGGCCGAGCCGAAGCCGAGGGCGGCCCAGTCGAGGCGACCGTCGCGCTGCACCTCGGCGCGCTGGGTGGCGAAGATCCAGCTCTTCTCGGAGATGTCTTGGGTGTTGACGTAGCGCAGGGTCGCGGCCTGGCCGACGGCCAGCTCGACTACCGAGTTCAGCACCGCGTCGACATCGTCGTCCGGCGAGGACCAGTGCTCCCAGACCTCGGCTTCGGCCCCGTCCTCGAGCACGATCAGCGTCCGCCAGTTCATCGCGGCGCCTGCGGTGCCGACGGGCACCTCGATCTGGATCGGCTCGGTCAGCGACACGCCCGCCGGCACGTGGATGAGCACACCGTTCCGGGGGGCCGCCTCATTGCGGGCGACGAACGGATCGTCACTGGGGACTAGGGTCCCCAGGCTGCCGACCAGGTCCGGGTGTGAATCGGCCGCCTCGGCGAGGTCGAGCACCGTGGCTCCAGCCCCGCCGGCGATGACCGGTACCGCCTCGGTCGCCTCGTAGGCATCGAAATCCAGCGCCGAAATGTCGGTGAATTCCCAGCCCTTCGTCTTCTGATCGGGCAGAGGTGGAAGAACGGCCATTGGCGAGGTCATGAAGGCTCCTGGCAAGGACGTGGACGGGGGGCAGTGCTTTGCACGACCCCCGGCCGCGGACGCAGTCCAGGGGTCTTCATGGGCCGCCAATCAGCCAATGGAGCCCTCCATCTGCAACTCGATCAGCCGGTTGAGCTCGACCGCGTACTCCATCGGCAGCTCCTTGGTCACCGGCTCGATGAAGCCGTTGACGATCATCTTCGAGGCCTCCTCCTCGTCGAGCCCACGGCTCTGCAGGTAGAAGAGCTGCTCGTCGCCGATTTTCGAGACCGTCGCCTCGTGGCCGATGTCGGCGTCGTTCTCGTCGATCCGGATCGTCGGGTAGGTGTCCGAGCGCGAGTCCTCGTCGAGGAGCAGCGCGTCGCAGACGACCTTGGAGCGGGATTCGCTCGCCCCGTCGGCGACTTCGAGTAGGCCGCGGTAGGTCGCCCGCCCGCCGTCCTTGGAGATCGACTTGGAAAAGATGGAGGAGGACGTTCTCGGTGCCGCGTGGATGATCTTGCCGCCGGCGTCCTGGTGCTGGCCCTCACCGGCGAAGGCGATCGAGAGGATCTCGCCGTGGGCTTCGGGGCCCATCAGGTAGATCGACGGGTACTTCATCGTCAATTTCGAGCCGAGGTTGCAGTCGACCCACTCCATCGTCGCCTTCTCGTGTGCGACCGCGCGCTTGGTGACGAGGTTGAAGACGTTCTGCGACCAGTTCTGCACGGTCGTGTAGCGGACCCGCGAGCTCTTCTTGGCGACGATCTCGACCACGGCCGAGTGCAGCGAGTCACTGGAGTAGACCGGCGCCGTGCACCCCTCGATGTAGTGGACGTCGGCGCCCTCCTCGCAGATGATCAGCGTCCGCTCGAACTGGCCCATGTTCTCGGTGTTGATCCGGAAGTAGGCCTGCAGCGGCATCTCCACCTTG